>Ga0209348_1000515_pt1 | contig 20116 bp, 23 predicted proteins | sample ETNvirenome_2_30_FD_184065 | JGI IMG/M metagenome (GOLD analysis project Ga0209348, IMG submission 184065) | Marine viral communities from the Pacific Ocean - ETNP_2_30 (SPAdes) (version 2) | ecosystem: Environmental > Aquatic > Marine > Oceanic | place: Pacific Ocean | collected 2013-06-22
TAAAAAAGTAAATGGATATTCTAATGAATATTGGGGTTGGGGATTTGAAGATGATGATTTGTTAATGCGATTAACAGAACAACACATTTTTACCGATACTAAATTCTATGATGTTCCAAAACTCAATACATCGGGATTATACCTACACGGAGATGAAAGTTATATTGAGTGTCCAAATAATATTGAATTAAATAAAGATTTTACTCTACATATGTCATTTAGACCAGATGATATTATTCCGGAATATGACAAAGACTTTGATGAGTATTGTGTATTTAGTATTCCAGGTTGGGATACAACAATAGCATACAATTCTTTTAATCGTTATAAATTTGAATATTGGGATATACAAAAAAATTGTCATCAAATAACATCAAAGTATTCTTATCCACAATACACCAATATCACAATCTCATATGATAGGTCAAATAGAAATCTAAGTATGTATCAAGATGGAAAATTAGTTGAAGATAAAGTAATTAGAAGAAGTTTCTTAGATACTAAAAAAGCTTGGTTCTATATTGGAATTGGAGACAATAGAGAAAATGATAGAAAAAGTTTTCGTGGATTTATTAATGAGTTTGCTTATTGGAATAGTTCATTACAACTAAATGAAGTTCAACAAATTCATACATCACAAGGATTTAGTTTATTAAATAATTATGAACAATATAATAGTTCAGAAAACTTAAAAATTTATTATGATTTCAAACACATAAAATTAAATGAAAATTATAAGTATGATACAGGTAAAATATTGAATTTAAAAAATAACGAATATGATGCTATATCACATAACTCAATACCAAAAACCATACAAGATATTCAATCAAAATCCATATCTATTCCCGCCAGAAGAAATAGTAAGTTTGAAATGATTAACCATAAATCAGAAGGATATTTAGAGGGTGGTTGGAAAACTAAATCTACAAGATTAAATCAATTAAGATTTTATAATGAAGTTTTAAACAATGAAACTAATCTTGATACAGACGGACTTTCTACACTTAAATATACGAAAGTTTCTTCAACAAGTCAAGGAAAATATTCATTTATTTCGGTAAAGTTATGAAGTTAGGAATATGCATACCATATCGTGATAGTGGAGACGGAGTTCGTCAAAGTCATTTGGATAGATTGATACCACACTTAGAAGAATTTTTAGGTAAACAAGGTATTGATTTCACTTGTTATGTAGGACATCAGATTGATAATGAAAAGTTTCATAGAAGTGGAACTAAAAATATTGCTTATTTACAAGCAAAAAAAGATGGGTGTGATTATTTCGCATTTCACGATGTAGATATGTTACCTTATGATGATTGTTATTATGGGCATCCAGGTGATACACCAAAACACATAGCAACTTGGTTATCACAATGGGGTTATACTTTACGAGATACAGAATATTTTGGTGGAGTCGTGATATTCACAGCAGAACAATTTGAAAGAATCAATGGATACAATACCGAGTATGTTGGTTGGGGTATGGAAGATGACGACTTATATTGGAGATGTGTTAAAAAAGGATACTTTACTCAACCGACTTTTTCTACTATCAAACAAAAAATGGTTTTATCTTTGGACGGAAAATCTACTTGTATTGAAATTCCAACATCAAGACAATTAAGAAGAATACCAACTGATAGTTTTAAAGTTGAAATAATTTGTAAACCAGAAATACCAGAACACGAACCAGAACACCTAATCGGTAAAGGAAATAACAAATATTTAAAATATCCTTTGTTATCTAAAATAGGATATGACTTTGGTATTGATTATAACAACTCAAATGCATTTGCAAGTTCAATGTGGGATTGGAAAAACCAACACATATATTGTTGGAGACGAAGATATCAAGGACAATGGACAAAGGTAAGTTTAACACACGATAAAGACAACAAAAAAATTAGTTTTAAAATTAATGACCAAGACTTAGGAGAAAAGTTTGGAATACAACAATCAACAATTGAATACCAAGAAAAAATAAAAAGATATGGTTATACACCATTTTGGATAGGGTGTAATGACCCAAAATCTTGGGAAGGACAAAGATTTTTCAAGGGTGAAATAGCAGAAGTAAAAGTATGGGATGCTTATAATGATTTAGTTTTACATTACGATATGACTAAATCTATATGTTGTGACCAAGGTTGTCGTAGATGTAAAGGAGAGTTAGTAAAAGATTTAAGTGGAAATAATAATCACGGAAAAATACAAAGTCGTAGTGTTAGATTTTTAAAAGATAAGGAAACTATCAAATATAATCCAGAACCACATAGAAGATATGGGACTATGGAGTGTATGTATCACGATGACGAGGGAATCGTAAACAATCAGTTTCAAGGAGATGTAGAACAAACATCTAAAAATGAAATACTATATAGAAAGAAAATGCAAAAGGGTGAAGTTGATATTGATAATTCAGGACTAAACTCAATGAAATATAATATTCATAGCATTGAAACTATTTATAATAGACACAAGTTGATTAATGTAAGGTTTAATGGCAAAAAATAAACAAAGAAACGAATTTGAGAATCCAATATATGTTGGTATGGAAAAACAACTAAATGAAATTGGGCCTGGTATGTGTTTAGCAAAATGGACACAAGTAACTCTACAATTACAAACAGGACATAATCATAGTTGTCACCACCCACGAACACACAAAATAAATGTAAACGAAATCAAGAGAAATCCAAGTGCCCTACACAACACTCAATATAAAAAACTTCGTAGACGAGAAATGTTAACAGGGAAACGACCAGAAGAGTGTGATTATTGTTGGGGAGTAGAAGATAACTCAGATAGATTTTCAGATAGAATATTTAAGTCAGCCGAGAGTTGGTCTAAACCACACTTTGATGAAATTGTTAATCAAGATTGGAGAGAAGATATTAATCCAAAATATGTTGAAGTAGCATTTTCAAATGCTTGTAATTTTAAATGTAGTTATTGTGCACCTGCCTTTTCAACTACTTGGATGCAAGAGATAGAACAATACGGAGCATATCCAACAACTGACAGATTTAATGATTTAGCATATAATAAATACGAAGACAAAATGCCGATACCAAAAAGAGACCCTAATCCTTATGTCGATGCTTTTTGGAAATGGTGGCCAGATTTATATCGTGATTTACATACTTTTAGAATTACAGGTGGAGAACCTTTATTATCAAAAGATACTTGGAAAGTATTAGATTATATTATTGATGAACCTAATCCAAATAAAGAATTAAATCTTGCAATCAACTCTAATCTTGGAGCACCAGATAATTTAATTGATAAATTTATTGAAAAACTAAAAAGAATTGAAGACGAAGATAGAGTAAAAGAATTAGTAATTTTTACATCAGTCGATACTTGGGGTGAACAAGCAGAATATATTAGAAATGGTTTAGAATTTAACAAGTTCTGGGATAATTGTAATAAAGTTTTAGATTCATTGGATAGAGTAGTTTTAACTGTGATGTCAACTTATAATGCACTATCAGTTCCAAACTATCCTAAATTGATAGGTGGTATTTATGACTTAAAAACTAATTTTGCTTCTGAAGATAGATATTGGAACTCGGCAGTGTTTTTAGACTCAAGTTATCTTAGATTTCCACACCACCAAACCGTACAAGTTTTACCAAGGGAGTGGGATAAAAAAATATTAGAACAAGCACAAATGACGGACTTTTATTCAGTTCCAAAGTTTGAAAAAAATTACTTTGGATATTCTGACATTGAGATACAAAAGATAAAACGAATATATGATTGGGCAACTTCAACAGATGAAGAAAAAGTGATGAAACAAAGATATAACTTTGGTAAGTTTTTTAAAGAACACGATAAAAGACGAGGAACTAATTTTAGAAAAACATTTCCGGAGTTAGCAGAATTTTATAATGATTGTCAAAGGATTAAATTATGATAAAATTTGATGGAACAAATTGTTTATTTTTACCAAGTTTTTCAAGAAACTCAGTATCTACTTATAACATAAAAAAATTATTTGAAGATAGTTTTACCATTAGAACAAGAGTCAAGATTGATTGGGATAAATTAAAACCAAACTCTGAGGAACAAGTCAAGTATGGAATAGTTTGTCTAAATGGTATGGATATGGGAATATTTTGTAATATTGAAGAAAACAAATTCACTAATGAGTATAGAAAATGTATTACAGCAGAAGTATGGACTAATGTTGAAAATGGAACGGCAATCAGAAATGATTTAATGTTTGAGGTAAAAGGTGATAATAAGTTTTTAGATATTGAATTTAGATATGGAAAGGATAAATTTATTGAACTATTAGTAGATGAAAACTGGTCAAAAATGCACCTAAGAGGTGATGTAGTTGATTATTCAGAAAGTTTTTTGTGGATTGGTTGTTGTAATAATAATAAAGATATTCCAGAAAACTTAACTGGAAATTTATATGGTGAGATGAAAAAAGTTATAATCACTTCGGGTGGAAAATCTTTTATTGATTGTGATTTTACAAAAGATATAACAATGGCACACAATGTTACAGACTATAAAGTTTATGATTATAGTGGAAATGCAAATCACTTATTAAAAAAATTTATAAATGATGACGGACAATTAATAATATTTTAGTATGAAAATAAAAAAACCAGAGTGGGGTAAAATTATTGAATCTATTGAATTAGATTCTTCAACACCAAGACTGATTACGGCAGGTTGTAGTTTTTCTATGAAACCATATGATAGAAAAAAATATGTAAATGCTTTTGATGATGTTGGTGCAATATCTTGGACTGAACATTTGTCTAATAAAATGAATAGAGTTTTGATTGATTGGACAAAAGAGGGTAGTGGTTGTGGATATGCACACAGAGTAATAATAGATTCAGTATTAGAAAACTTGGGAAGTGATATGATAGTGGTTGTTGGTTGGTCATCAATAGGTAGGTGGGAAACTTTTACAAACTTTGATACAGAACTCCGTAAAGAATTACCATATGATATGAGAGAATCTGAAGAAGTTAATCATCATAAATTCTATGATTTACCAGAATATAAACAACACGCGTTAAATCATACATACTTTCAAGACCACTTATCTAAATTAAATTATATTATTTCTTTGGGTAGATTTTTAGAATCATTAGGTATTAAATATTTATTTTTTAATGCATTTGAACCGATAGACGGGTGGAAAAAAGGAACGGGTTATTATGGTGCGAGTGAAAGTGGTGAGAATTGTAAAGTATTAGGTAGGGCAACAGACTACATAAAAGAAAATATTAATTGGTTAGATAAAATACAAATAGAAATAGGTGCACAAGAGGGTAAAAAACAGGACATCATTACAGGTAATTTTAACAATCCAGGTAAAGACCCAATACGAAAAAGAGAGGAATACTTTTTAGATGGGTGGCATCCAAGTCCATTAGCACATAAAGAGTGGAGTGAGATATTATATAATGAAATATGTGATTGATATTGACGGAACGATTTGTAAAGAAGTCGGTGAGGTAATCGGTAGAGAACCTTATATGGATAGAATAGAAAAAATTAATAAGTTGTATGATGAAGGACACACAATAGTTTTTTATACTGCTCGTGGATTAAAGAGTGGTAGAGGTGAAAAACATTATCGTCCAATCACAGAACAACAACTAAAAGAGTGGGGAGTAAAATATCACGAGTTGTGTTTCAAAGGACACAATGGAGATTACTTCATAGATGATAGAGGAATAAACGCAGGAGACTTTTTCAATGAAACAAAAGTTTAATATAGTGGTTCCTATGGCAGGTAGAGGTTCAAGATTTACTGAACAAGGATACACAGATTCAAAACCATTTATTAATGTAAATGGAAAACCAATGATACAACGGGTGATTGAAAACTTAGGTATTGAGTTTGATAAAAATTATATGTTTGTATTGGTTTGTTTACAAGAGGACTTTGATAAGTATGACTTTCATCAGTTCAAAGATATCATTGGACACAATTCTTATGATGTCATAATATTAGATGATGTTACTGAAGGAGCAGCACAAACAATTTTACAAGCGAAAGATTTAATAAATGATGACACACCATTACTAACATTAAACACAGACCAAATGATAGATTATAACCCAGAACATATGTGGAAAATAGCAGAACACTATGACGGATACATACCTTGCTTTTGGGGAGATAGTGAGGATTGGAGTTATGCCAGAACACTCGATAACGGATATGTTCAAGAGGTAGCAGAAAAGAAAGTTATATCAAACAATGCAACAGCAGGATATTACTATTGGAGTAAAGGTAGTGATTTCGTAAAGTATGCAGAACAAATGATTGAACAGAATAGTAGAACCAATGGAGAGTTCTATGTAGCACCGGTCTATAATTGGGCTATACGAGACGGAAAGAAAATAGGTATCGGTATGGTTGATGAAATATATGAATTAGGAACACCAGAATATTTAGAGGAGTATTTAAATGATACTAATATCACATAGAGGAAACATATTAGGTAAAAAAAAACAATTAGAAAATAATCCTGACTATATTGAAAATGCGTTAAATTTAGGATATGATGTTGAGGTTGATGTTTGGTCAGTAGATAAACAATTTTATTTAGGACACGATGAACCACAATACAAAATTGAAAGAAGTTTTTTACAAAACAAAAAGTTGTGGTGTCACGCAAAAAATATAGAGGCATTTTATCGTATGATAGATGATAAAATACATTGTTTCTTTCACGATAAAGATGAAGTAGCATTAACATCAAAAGGATATTTCTGGTCAGCGTTTGAAGATGAAATGACAAGTAAATCTATTTGTGTTATGCCACCAAGTTCAAGAGATTTACCAAAAAACATAGCAGGAGTTTGTTCAGATACTGTGGGATATTATAATGAAAAAGTATAATCATTTGTTAGTCAATGGTTGTAGTTTCTCTTTTGGTGCAACATTAGAAAATGTTAAACAGGAAAGATATTCATCTTTATTGGCAAAAAAGTTAAATTGTAGTGTAGAAAATATTTCCAAATTAGGAGGTTCTAATAATAGGATATTTAGAACCACTTTTGATTGGATAGATAAAAACAAATTTTCAAATACCTTAATCATTGTTGGTTTAACTGAAATATTTAGAGATGATATTTTTAGTAATACTACTAAAAAATATACACCACTATCTTATGCATATTTAAATTCAAAAGATGATATGAAAACTTTTTTTAACGAGTGTGGTGTAGTAGATATGACAGACTTTTTTAAAACTAATTTTCAATATTTTATGGATAGAGATGAGTGGACAAAAGAGGTAAATAGAAACATAATTTTATTAAATAGTTATGCTAAACAAAAAGGAGTTGATATAGTTTTTTTTGATGCTATGTTGAGAACTTCATATGGAGAAAATTTACATCAATCAGATATGAAAACTTGGAAAGAAAGTAAAGATTTATTTAAATTAAATGATGTAAATTATTTTTTATTTAAAGAGTATGAAAATTGGAGAGAATATATAAAGAGTTGGGACAATACTTACGATTACGGACACCCACAAAAAAACCATCACAAAGACTTAGCAGAAAAATTATATGAGTATATTAGAGGAGAATTTAATGAAAAAAAATAACATAATATTATCTTTAATAATCTTAGCAGTATTAACAAGATTATTACCACACCCACCAAATGTAGCACCGATTACGGGAATAGCATTATTTGCGGGTAATAAATTTGATAATAAGTGGATAGGACTTATTTTACCGATTATATGTATGTTAATATCAGATTTGTTTTTAGGGTTTAGTTCCATAACACTTTTTGTTTATTTAGCATTTATACTGATTTCATATATTGGTATGACAAGTAAAATTAACAACACAACAATTTTAAAAAGTTCTACTTTATTTTTTTTCATTACTAACTTTGGTGTTTGGTTATTGGGATATCCACTTACAATACAAGGATTTATAACTTGTTATACATTAGCATTACCATTTTTTGTAAATACTATTATAGGTGATTTATTTTTTACACATAGTCTAAGTTTCAGTTTTGAAAGAGTAAAAGAAAGGTATTTAGTAAGTGCTTAAAGATTATATATTTTTAATTGATGATACCAATAAAGGTATTGATATGGATAATAATGTCAAATTTGAAGTAGGGGATTGGGTTCCACAAATATTTAAAAACTTTCATAGATATGGTAAAGAAAAAGTAAACATTACAGAAAAACTTGTAAGTGAGTATAATGGTAATGAAAACTTTTTACTAACATATAATTGTTGTTGGCACCAAGATTGGTATACTTCACTTCGAAAAATAAATGATAAAATTTTAAATGCAATAAAAGAAGGAAAAGGCAAGTTAATATTTATGAATCATTTAGAGGGACAACCATTAGTTAGTGATGATTCAAATTTAAATTTTTTAGAACCAATGTATAAAGAGTTGAATAGATTACAAATACCACCACAAAGTATAATTTACATTACTGCTAATGCAGTAGCAGAAAAGTATCACAATGATTGGTGTGTTAAAAATAATATTACGGATAAAATGAATATATTAGGAATATATACAGATGCTATTACTGCACAATATTGGTCATCAATGGGTAGGTTAAATAAACACACCTTTGACGAACACTTAAATATACTAAAAAATAAAACAAATGTCAAGCATTTTATTAAAGTTCAAAGAAATGATAGACACTTTAAAACAATACCAACCCATTATTTATGGAGCAAAGGACTACAAGACACTTTATACACTTCACATACAGAATATGCAAGACACAATATAGGTTATCCTACAACTCAAGACGACAAAACGAGAGAATGGTTACTCAACTTATTAGATACAAAAGATGATTTTAGAGAAACACTACCATATACAATAGAAGAGACTTGTAAAGAACAGATAAAAAGTTTTGACGCGGATAGAGATTACACTAAAAAAATATACACACTAAATTTATTCAATATGTATACATCATCTTGGCCATTATGGAAAGACACAATTTTTATGAGAATGGGTTTGTTTTGGCATATGTGGGAGTATCAACCATTTTTACTATATAGCAATGTTGGTTCATTGAAAAACTTAAAAGAAAGAGGTTATGAAACATTTTCTGAAATATTTGATGAAAGTTATGATAACATAAATGATAATGGACTAAGATTAAAAATGGTTTGTGAAGAAATGGAAAAAATATCGAGATTATCATTAGGTGATAGTTTTAATTTATATGAATCAGTAAAAGATAAAATGATACATAATAGAAATCAACTTGAGAAGAATATAGAATTAGAAAGATTTTTGGAGTTTTTTTATGAAGCAATATGATAGAGTAATAGTTATGGGTTGTAGTTTTGTTTCTGCTGGACATTTACAAGATTATGGTGGATTAGAATGTGGAAACACACATTTCATTATGTCTTTACAAGATAAACTAAAATGTAAAGATAAAGTTGATTTTTGGGGTAATAAAACTCATAACATTGGTGAAGCAGGAGTATCCAACGATTACATTTGTAGAAATATGATGGAGTGGTTGATAGATAATCCAGATAGAATTAAAAATACCTTATTCATTATAGGACTTACAGAACTATCAAGAATTGAATATTGGTCTAGTGTTGATGAGAGATATCGTAGCTTTTATCCTAATGAAGATACGGATGATTTTTGGAATAAAAAATTGTTCTCGGGTTCTTTATCTAAAAAAGAAGGAAAACGATTTATAGAATTATTTTATAAGTACACTTATGATGATACAATTAGAGAAAAAGAATTATATTTAAAATTATCTATGATACAAGACTATATGAAATCTCGTGGAGCCACATTACTTTTGTTTAGTTCTTTGTGTGAAGAATTTAATCATAAAGAAGAATTTAATTATATGGATATACCTAATCACAATACTTGGAATGATTGGTATACAGAAAAAAATGGTGGATATACTAGACCAGAAAAAATGGAGTTAGAACATTATATGGCACCGGACGGGCATCCAGGCCCAAAGGCCTATATGGAACTATCAGATATGTTATATGAAAAGGTAAGGGGATTATGAAAATAGCAGTTTGTTTATCAGGTCAAAGCAGAACTTTTGATTATTGTGTAGAATCAATAAAGTCTTTTTTTAAAGATTGTGATTTCTTTTGTCATACCTACGACTATAACTCTTATCACGAGGCAAATGTTAAACCTATAAATGACGGGTGGGATAAAGATATTGTTGATTCAATTGATAAAAAATTAAAACCAAAAGAACTAAAAGTAGAAACAAGAGAACAAACAACAAGAATATTTGAAACACTGGGTTGGAACAAAGATGAAGAATCATTAAACAATTATTCTATGTATCACTCAATAATAGAGTCATATAGCCACGACTTTTCAGGGTATGATATTGTAGTTAAGTCAAGATATGATTTGATACACAGACCAAATACTACCATATATGACTTTATACCTACTGGTATTAAAGGAAACTTTTTTCTAAATGACTATATTTCTAAAAATAGTGATTTTGGTTGTAATGACGCACAATGGATTACCGATAGTAAAACAGCAAAAATAATTCACAATTTTAAAGAAGTAATGAATAAAAAGTTTATTACAAACAAAGTGTTTTTAGATTACCTATTAGACAATGATATTCAAACAAGAATAATTGAACAATCTTGGCAACTAGTTAGACCAAGATTCACTAGGTTGGAAAGTGATTGGAAAAAACTTTTCAAATTATATTATCACATTTTAAAAGATGACCCTTATTGTTTACCAGGAAAAGCACCAGAATATTTTAAAAGGAATTCGGTATGAAAAAATTATTTACATTGATATGTTTTTGGAAAGATAGTGTAGCAATAGAAAGGTTTAAATACCCTAAGACTATTGAGTTGATTGAAAGTAATATACAGAAACTAAAAAAGAAGGTCATTGAGTCTGATAACGCTGATTGGTATGTTCCACCTTCATCATATTATGTTGGTGAGGAATACACTATGGGTTCTTTAACTTCAGAACCTAACTTCAATGACTATGATGAATTTTATACATTTGGAATGTCATTGGGTGCTTGTGTTATGATGAGTCCATATGGTTATTGTTATTTACCTATGGGTAAAAGATACATAATAAAAGATTGTTGTATACAAGAGGATTTTGGTAGTAGTGGAGTTGTAACTAACATTAACGAATACAATGACTATTTACAATATCACAATCTTACTTTTAAAAATTCAGAAAAAAAACACAATGAACAATTAGAAATAGAAATAAAAGAATATTCTAAAATGGGAGCAGCAAGAGCACACGCAACGGCATATCTTGCAGAACCAGATAGATATAGATTTAAAAAAGAAAGTCTTTATGAACCAATAAAATTTAAGGAGTTAGATGAAATTTATAGTATCATATGACGTGTCCAAAAAAATAAATAATAAACCAGAAAGATTTGAGGGTTTTTCAGTTCCGTATTTGTATAAAAAATTTAAACAAAAAGATGACTACAATATTATTGATTTAGAAAAATTTAAATCATTAAAGTTTAATGATGAAGATATTGTGATAATTCCCTTTTTTAACAGACATCACTTACAATTAGAACATAAAATGTTATCAGAACAATTAGTTGAAATATTTGGTGATAACTTGTTTAGAGAAAATACTTTGGTAATTTTAGGAACACATGCTGAGTCAAACGGGAATCAAGTTAGAGGTGATGATAAACTCTTAAACACAGAAGCTGGGGATTTGATATACTCAAATATACAAAAGAATAATCAAAAAGTCAAGTTAATTGTTGATGGTTCTAACACCTATGGAATGAATAAACCAAACGATAGTAAGTCTTCATTAGTTAGTGCTCAATTTTTTGTTGAGTGGGCAGAAACTTTAATGAACGACTACAAAGGAAAAGAAATATTTCAACACAATTTAAAGAAGATAGAAAAACTTCAAGATAGAGATAAAACATTTACTTGTTTACAAAGACGACCAAGACAATGTAGAGTAATTAACTTATATAATATTTATAATCAAGACTTGCAAGATACTGGATATTATTCTTTAAGATTAAATAGTTTAGATAGTGTCAGACATTGGAAATTTCAATTATTAAAAGATAGAGAGTGGAGAGTTGAATCTGATGATTGGATTAATTTTAACACAAAATTTAAAGACTTTTTAGAAATAATAAAAGAACACGGTGATTACACTTGTGATGAAGCTAACTTATATGTTAATCAGGCATTTGATTTAAACCAAACACACTATCTAAATAGTTATTTTCAAGTGGTAGCAGAAACATTAACAAACTCACATACAATATTTTTTACAGAAAAAATATATAAACCAATCATATGTGGCTCACCATTTTTTGTTTTGGGAAACAGACATAGTTTAAAATCATTACAGAATCTTGGTTTTAAAACATTTAGTGATTGGTGGGACGAATCTTATGATGAATATTATTCCCATTATGAGAGAAGTAAAAAAGTCTTTTCAATAGTGAAGGATTTAAGTAATAAACCAAAGAGTTATCTAAACTCAATGTTATTAGAGCAAAAAGAAATATTAGTTCACAATCATAATAATATGATAAAATTAATAAATGATAATTATTATATAGACGATATGTTAGATATTTTAGTAGGAGACAAAAAATGAATATTGGTTTTATAGGATTAGGAAAACTTGGATTACCTTGTGCATTAGCGATTGAATCTCGTGGACACAATGTTGTTGGGTACGACCCTTCAGAACAAGTCAAAGATATTGTTGATACAAAAAAATTACAATATCAAGAAATTTGGGCACAGGATTATTTAGATAAAACTAATATTAAAATAAAGTCGGTAGAACAAGTAGTAGAACACTCTGAAATAATCTTTGTTCCTATTCAAACACCACACGGAGATAAATTTGAGGGTATTACAAGAATACCAGACGAAAGAGAGGACTTTGATTATACTTACCTTAAACAAGGAATAAAAAGCCTATCAAACGAAATTGAAAGACAAGGAAATGACAAGATAGTTGTTATCATATCCACAGTTTTACCCGGAACAATTAGAAAAGAAATAATACCTTTACTGGGAAAACACACAAAAATATGCTACAATCCATTTTTTATTGCTATGGGAACAACAATGAGAGACTTTTTGAAACCAGAAATAGTATTATTTGGTGTTGATGATAAAAATGCAGCAGAAAAGGCTAAAAAGTTTTATAGAACATTACACCATCAACCATTTTATGAAACTACTATTGAGAATGCAGAGTTAATCAAAGTAGTTTATAATACTTTTATAAGTTCTAAGATTGCAATAGTAAATACAATAATGGAATTATCACATCACTTACCTAACACTAATGTTGATGATGTGACCAATGCATTAAAAATGTGTGATGATAGAATTATATCGGACAAATATTTAAGTGGTGGTATGGGAGATGGGGGTGGTTGTCATCCAAGAGATAACATAGCATTAAGTTGGTTGTCTAACAAACTTAATTTATCTTATGATTGGTTTGATAACATTATGAAGCAACGAGAACTACAAACAGACTGGTTTGCTGATTTGATTGAAGATAATTTATTGGAAGGTGGTATAGTTATTTTAGGTAAATCATTTAAACCAGAAACCAATATTGAAACGGGTAGTCCTGCACATTTATTAGCAAACATACTAAAAGAAAGAGGACATACTTTTGTTCATTATGACCCATTGGTCGATACATATAAAATTAGTGTTGATACTCCAAGAACATTTTTTATAGGAACTAAACACGATGACTTTGTTAATTTTAACTTTCCAAAGGGTTCAATCATAATTGACCCTTGGAGATATATACCAGATAAAAAAGATTGTAAAGTAATACAAATAGGAAATAGAACTAATGAACTATAAAGAAAAGCAAATAAACTTATGTTGGACACCATTTGGGTACTCATACTCAGTACCACTATCACTTGGATATTTAAAGTCAAACTTAACAATGAACGGATTTCAAAATACAAAAGTTATAGATTTAAACCAAGATTTTTGGGTAAAGAATAGTGATGAGTTAGACAAAGGACAAAACAACTTTGAACAACGATATCAATCTTTATTACAAAATGTTACCAATTGGAATAATCCAGAAAACTATTATGAAAAGATTCATTCGATTGGTGCAGTAAAAGATTTGATTGACGAGTATAGTGATACTTTACTTGAAAATAATCCAAGTATCATAGGGTTTTGTATATTCAATACAAACATATGGTTCACATTGGAAGTTTGTACGGCATTAAAAGTAAAAAGACCAGATATAAAAATTATCATAGGTGGGCCAGAGGCGACGGCATCACACTATGACCCAAATCATAAAATAAAATCCATAATAGAAAGTGGTGTTATTGACGCATTAGTTTTTGGTGAGGGAGACCTTACCGTAAGTGAAGTTTGTGATACAATTTTAAAAGAGGAATATGATTATGAATCAATTGATGGACTATATTATTTAGATAAAGAGGGTAAAGTTGCTAATACTAAGTGGAGAGATTTTATTCCAAAACTTGATGATGTTCCAATACCAGATTATTCAGATATAAATTTTGAGTTATACCGACAACCTGAAATACCAATCGTGTTAAGTAGAGGTTGTAATTATAGTTGTATTTATTGTGGTGTAAAATTATATTGGAAAAATGCAGCTAATTTTAGAAAGCGTTCATCAGACAATTTATTAGAGGAAGTAAAGTATTTAGATAGTGTTGGTTATTTACCAAGAGGTAAATTTAACTTCTTATCTTTCAAAGGTGCTTATGTAAATACTGATGTAACAAAAAAGGCAGAAACTGAAAGTGGTAAATCAATATTAGAAGAATTTTGTGAAAAAATAATTGACCACTTTGGAGGGCCTTATCCAGAAGTTCCTTTTTTATGGGGTGGTTGGGCCAGAGTAGATGATAATTTAACACCAGAACTTTGTAAAAAAATGTATGACGCAGGGTGTCATCATTTAACATTTGGATTTGAAAGTGGAAGTCCACGAATTAACAAAGAGATGAGAAAGGGATATAAGTTTAGAGAGTATGATAACGAGTATGCAGCAAATGTATTTAAGAATTGTATGGAAGCAGGAATACAAGCAGTTTTATTTATTATTGTAGGGTATCCAACAGAAACAGAAGAGGACTTTCAATCAACTATGGATTTCTTAGAGGAAAATAAACAATGGATAGACGCAGTTTATTGTATGAGTACATTTATTCTTAGTAAAGAAATGATGTCTGATGAAGGTAAAGGTAAAATGTCTAAGTTTGCTATTCGTTCAGCTATTGGTGGTGGTGGGGATATCGATATGAAATTGCTGGAAGAAAAACCAAGTTATTTAGCAGGAGATGGAATACACCCACACGCAGTAGAGTGGGAAAGTGAAACTTCAACTTATGAAGAAAGGTTAGAACGATTAGAAATATTCAAGGAGTGGGCGGAAAAAAATGATAAAATTTCTACTTCACCAAGAGTTGAGGATTGGGTAAATCCTAATGATGGGACAACAATGGACTAATTATGAAAAGGTTATATGTTATAGGAGATAGTTGGTGTGTAAATTCTTGGCCAGAATTACTAGGAAAGAAGTTAGGTTATGAGTTAATAAATGATTCAGTAAATGGTTCTTCTAATGATTGGATATTTAGAAGATTAATTGAGTGGATTAGTTGTCAAGAAACTACTGATGATTTATTTGTCATAGTGGGATTAACTTCACCAAGTAGAAGAGAAGAAAACTTTAACAATTATCACCCAGGTGGTGATAAATATAGTAATGAAATTGATAAATTTATTTATGAAAAACTATATGACAATGAACTAGCACATTTAAAATCAATAAGTTATATTTTAGCTATACAAGAATTCTTAAAAAGTAAAAAAATAAAATACTTACTATTTGATAGTTGGTATGATGTTTTGGAATGTGAATCTGAATTAATTTCTAATAGAAAAGCAAAAAATAGATATAAGTTTTTTAATTTTGATGGAAATTACTTTTACAAAAAAGACAATAAGTATGATGTAATTAAGGGACAATACTATTCTGATGAACTTAACATAGGTAAGATGATAAATAAAATTGATTCAAATTATTACATAAGACCAGATAATAATTCAATACGAATAAGAAAAGAAAATGAAGACGGACACCCAACAGAAAAAGATTGTGAAGATATAAGTTTAGTTTTACACTCTAAAATAAAAGAGTTATACGATTTATGAAACCAATAACATACGCATACTTAGAAACAACTAACTATTGTAATTTAGATTGTAGTTTTTGTAATCGTGATGAAGTGATTGGCCCACTAAAACATATGTCATTAGAGAATTGGGGTAAGTTATTGGACGGAATAAAACACCACCCAATCAAAGAAGCAAAACTTATGGGTATGGGTGAACCAATGCTACACCCACAATTTGATGAAGTGTGTCGTATGTTCAAAGAAGTCTTTCCAGATTGTTTTTTAATCGTAGCAACAAATTGTCAATATAAAATTAGTGATAAGTTTCGTGAGTGTATGAAATATATTGATATGTTGTATTTGTCTATTGACGGATATAAAGAACATTACGAAAGAGATAGAGCACCAGCAAAGTGGAGTAAGTTGATGAGATTCCTTGAAGAATTCAAATCAGTAGATAGACTTAATTGTAATGTAGTTGTTAATTATGTGGTAAATGCTTATAATGTCCACGATATACCAAAAATTGATAAGTTGAGAAAAGATAATAATCTTGGACAATTGAGATTAAACATAGCAACCATTTGGAGTGCAGATGAACTAATGGCAGATGATATTGCAACATCAGGTTATAAACAAGAAGATTTAGACTATTTGAGAGAAAATTGGAGTGAACAAATTATGGGTAAATCCAAATGGGATTTTCCTGATTGTTATTGGGTTCAAAATGGATTATATACTACGGTAGAGGGTAATGTAAAGATGTGTTGTATGAATACAGGAGCAGAACCATTTGGAAATTTATTTGCAAACTCAATAGATGAGATAAGATTAATGGACGATTATCAAAATGTAAAAAAAGGTTGTGAAACAAACAATCCTACATCACATTGTAAAAATTGTTCTTATAAAGAAATAACACCAATGTTAACTTACTTACAAGTAGAACCAGAATCAGATATCAAAAAGGGGACAAGAGTAAAATTATGAAACCACACTTACATAAAGTAAATAGGATTATAGATTATACGGATAAATCTGAATATGATTATATTTTAAACCAATCAGAAAGAACACAACCAATTCCACAATCTTATTATACAAAATTTTTAAGAAGTTTAAAACAAGAGGATTTTGCATATTATCCCAATACAAAAAACTTCAAAGAAAAAATATGTGATTTTTACAATGTTAAATTAGAAAACTTATTTTTAAGTGATGGCTCGGATATCGGTATCAAGTCTATATTTGAAACCTTTACAACTTGTGGCAATATCGTTACATCTGAGCCGTCCTTTCCTATGTATGGAGTTTACGCTTCATTGTATAATTGTTCATACAAAGGTATAAATTATGATGTAGATACATTAGAACTATCAATAGAGAATATGTTAAGTTTCGTAGATGATGAAACTCAACTGATTATATTGGCAAATCCAAATAGTCCTATCGGTGATTACAAAACCATAGATGAAATTAAACCATTATTAGATACAGGTATTCCGGTATTGATTGATGAAGCATATATAGAGTTTTTAGATACAGAAGACATATATTGGGATAGTTTTATTAAATATATTGACGACTATCCAAACCTAATCGTAACAAGGACTTTCTCAAAGGGTTTCGGTGCTGCAGGTTCTAGGGTTGGTATGACTTTTTCTAATCCACACTACATAGAAAACATTTCCAAGTTTAGACAAATGTATGAGATATCAGGTGTATCTATGAAGTATTGTGAATTTTTACTAAACAATCATCATTTAGTTGATATCTATTGTCAGGAAGTCGTAGAAGAAAAAAAGAAAGTAGTTTCAATGTTAAAAAATTATGAGGTTGTAGATTCAAATTGTAATTGGATACATTTCAATAATCAAGACGACAACAAAAAAACAAAAGAAATTTTAGATAAACACAAAGTATTGGTAAAGTATTGTAAACTACACCATTACGGATTTAGAGAAAACTGGTGTCGTATGACAATACAACCAGGACTTTCAGAACAACAATTTTTTAAGGAGTTGATAAATGTTTAAAGCAATAAAAAAGTGGTTTCAGAAATGGAATACAGACAGAAAACTTAAGAAAAAACTTAAAGAGCTTCGTAAACGAGACCCTTTCATTTATAAATAAAACTTCTAAATCTTATATTTATAGTTGTATACAAACATATATTTTAGGACTAAAATGATTAAATTATCAGAATTATTACACGAGGGATATAGAGACCCAGGTATTTTCAAAGCAGTGTTCTTAGCAGGTGGGCCAGGAAGTGGTAAAACCTATATAGCAAAAGGATTGTTCGGAATACCGGAAAAGGTAAATGTATCTCGAACTGGTATGAAAATGGTCAATTCTGACAAAGAACTCAAATTTTTACTTAATAAATACGGATTTGGAACAAATTTAGACGCATTACCAGATGAAGTGTTTCAAAATTTAACAGGAGATGGGCCAGATTCAAGTGGATTAAGACAATTCGCAAAAGAACTAACCGCAGAAAGAAGAAGATTATACCAAAACGGAAGACTTGGTATGATTATTGACGGAACAGGTGATGATTTTAAAAAAATTGCAAGAGAAAAAGCAGAATTAGAAAAAATCGGATATCAAACATATATGGTATTCGTAAGCACTACATTAGAAGTAGCACTTGAACGAAATGAAAATCGTGATAGAGTTTTACCTGCAAGTATTGTTGAAGCATCACATAGAGAAGTAAATAGAAATATTGGTGCATTTCAAGGATTATTCGGTTCAAGTAATTATTTGATTGTTGATAACAATCAATACAAAACAGAAGCAGAAGCAACAAAAAGATTTAAAATGTTGGTCAAACAAGGATTAGATACATTTATAAAAAAACCAATCACAAGTAAAAAAGCATTGAGTTGGATTAGAAAACAAAAAATATTAGATAAGTCAAAAGGAAGGAAGAAATAATGTTAATATCATTTGATGAAATTATAGACATAACACTACACCACGAAGGTGGTTATGTTCACGACCCAAAAGATTTAGGTGGTGAAACAAACTTTGGTATCGCAAAAAGATTTTATCCAGATGTAGATATTAAAAATCTTACAGAGGACGAAGCAAAGGAAATTTATAAAAGAGATTACTGGGATAGAAATAGAGTTGAAACACTACCAGAAAACCTTAGACATATATTTTTTGATATGTGTGTTAATCAAGGTAGAGGAACAGCAGTAAAGATTTTACAACGAGCATGTAATGCAAAAGGTGCAGACTTAGCAATTGACGGAGGTTTTGGGCCAGGAACTATGAACGCAATAGAAACCTATAAACCTTCAACAGATAGAGTTCGTTGTTATAGATTAAAACATTATTACGATTTAGTAAATAAAAAACCAGAACAAGAGAGATTCTTGTATGGTTGGTATAAACGAGCAATATCAATTTAGGAGAAAAAATATGGCAACACCAGTACAGGGTTCTTTCATTGACAGAACAAAAAAACTAGATAGACCAAATTCACATACTGCTACTTTTGAGGTAGGAGCATCAACGACATATGAACCAACAGGTTCATTTAAAAATACTGCATTTTTAATTGAAGCAGGTTCAAATTACACACTATCATTAGTAGAGGGTGGAGATTTAACAGCAGGACTAGTAACAGGTCAAGTATACCCAATGGCGTTAAAGAAAGTTGTTAATGGTTCAGCAACAATAGTTAAACTTATAAAATAATGAACGAACAAATATCACAAATCATCAGAGAAGCAATCACAGAATTGATTGACGATAGTCGTTGTGTTAATTGTGGTTCAATCACAAACGAAGACCTAAGAAAATGGTTCGGTAAAGGTGGAGCCGGTGGAACAACTAGTGGTGGTTGGGATAGATATGGTTCTGACGGACAAAAATTA
>Ga0209348_1000516_pt1 | contig 20109 bp, 15 predicted proteins | sample ETNvirenome_2_30_FD_184065 | JGI IMG/M metagenome (GOLD analysis project Ga0209348, IMG submission 184065) | Marine viral communities from the Pacific Ocean - ETNP_2_30 (SPAdes) (version 2) | ecosystem: Environmental > Aquatic > Marine > Oceanic | place: Pacific Ocean | collected 2013-06-22
TCAGCCACTCCTGGTTATGGACATATATCAAAAAATAGCTATGTAATTGACAATCCGATATGTAAGGATTTGGCTGATTGGATAAAACATTGTATGAGAGATTATGCTACAAATGTTATGAGATACAGATATGAGGATTTAGTATTCACACAGAGTTGGTTAACATTAAAAACTAAAAATATGGTTCACAAAGCACATACACATCCAAATACTTTAATATCATCGGTGTTCTATTATGAAATGCAATATGGTCATCCACCGATATGTTTCTCTAAGAAAGTGGATGCTGTCGGTAGATCTTACATAGAGCCATCATTGGAAGATGATTACCAAAATCATATATTTTCTCAAGAAGAATATTATTACTCACCACAACAAAATGATTTAATTATATTTCCATCTTATTTTTCACATGGTGTTCCACCTAATACAGTTAAAAATCCTCGTAAATCGTTAGGTGTAAATGCTTTACCAAAGGGTAAAATAGGTGATGAGGAAACCATATCTGGATTAATATATAGTAGGTATGTATGATGAATCGTAAAAAAGAAATCTTAGGTTTATTTGCAACTCCTCTTTACACAAATACAATACCTGCACATCTCTCTACCGCATGTAATGTATTTGAAAAAGCAGAGATGTTAACTGAAAAACCATCAAGGGGAGAGTATGGTGTGCACAGTAAAAACACCTACATTATGAATGAACCAGGTTGTGCTGAATTAAAAAAGTGGATTCTGTCTGAGGTTTTGGACTTTGGTTTAAATGTATTAGGTTATGATTATCCAGAATACACTTTTTCTCAGACTTGGGTGAGTTGGAAAGAGCCAGGTCAGTTTCATACCGCACACACCCATCCTAACTCAATGATATCCGCTGTTTTCTTCTACGGACATTCTGAGGAGAAAACACCAGCGATTAATTTTATGAAAACGGGTGGTAGCTCTCATCAACCCTATGTTCAGGCAAAACCTGTTCGAGATAGGAGAGAACTTCCATATGCTTGGGAAAGATTTTCTATTCCGTTTGAGCCTGGTTTGATTTTAATTTTTCCATCACATTTCACACATTCCGTGCCACCCAATGAGACTAACTACACAAGAAAATCTGTATCAATGAATATTGTGCCGAAAGGTGGTATGGGTGATCCGGATTCTCTCACACAACTTTTATTTGATAAGGTATTATAATGGCAAAAAAATATTTAATATGGCATATACAGGGAGGATTAGGAAAGAATGTAGCAGCTACAGCTTTATGCTCTGATTTAAAAAAGGCTTATCCCGATAGGGAGCTGATAGTATCTGTTAGTTGGCCTGAGATTTGGTTAAATAATCCAAATGTTGATAGGGTTTATCATATGGGACACCAACCACATTTCTACTCAGACTATGTTCATAATAAGGATACTCTGATATTCAGACACGAACCTTATCATCAAAGCGGACACATTCATAGAAAGTCACATCTGTTACAGAGTTGGTGTGAACTTATGAACATAGAGTATAAGAAACAACAACCTCAGATCATAATAAACTATGCACAACAGGGTCTTGTGGGTATGTGGCAGAGAGAAAAACCTATTATGGTTCTTCAAACCAATGGAGGTCCATTCACAGGTCAAAAATTACCATATAACTGGCCAAGGGATATGCCGATAGAGTTAGCTATGGAGATAGCTCAAAAATTTAATAAGGATTATCACATACTTCATGTCTGCAGACAGGATTCTGTAAAGCTTGAGGGTGTTGAGAGGGTTGATAAGGCTTTGGGTAACTTAGAACTATTCGCTATGTTAGGTGTATCGCAAAAGAGGGTTTTGATTGATAGTTGTTTACAACACGCAGCTGCAGCCTTTAAGTTACCATCAACTGTTATTTGGATAGCCACATCACCTAAAGTATTCGGTTATGATTTACATAATAATGTTACACCTAAGTATAAGAAGAAGGCTAGTCAGATGATAGGTTCGTACTTATTCGATTTTCAATTTGAGAACAATCTGCATGAGTGCATATACAACAGTTACAATGAGATGTTTGATACAAAAAATATTATAGATAAAATATAATGCAACAGAGATTACTTTACAACGCTTCGCTTCCAAGAGCAGGTTCAACTCTTTTACAAAACATAGTTGGACACCATCCGCATTTCTATGTTTCACCCACATCAGCGTTGATTGATTTAGTTTTAGGCACTAGGATTGGTTACAATGATGCTCCCCAAACTGCTTACACCGATACTGATACTTGGAAAAGGGGTTTTTTAAATTATTGTAGATTTGGACTTCATGGATTTATGCAAGCTGTAACGGATAAACCTTTTTATTTAGATAAGAGTAGGATGTGGGCCTCTTATTATGACTTGTTAAATATGATTGAACCTAACCCAAAAATAGTTCTGATGGTTAGGGATTTAAGATCAATCTATGCTTCTATGGAAAAGAAGTTTAGAGAAAACCCTGATGTAGATCCTAAGATAATGAATAATGTAAAAATGACCGGCATAACCACAGATCAAAGGGTAACCATCTGGTCACAAACACATCCTGTTGGATACTCAGTTATTAAGTTGCATGAATTGATATTACAAAAATTAGATAAGAATATTTTATTCTTTAGGTACGAAGATTTCTGTCAAACACCTGATGAACATATGAAGAGATTATATGAGTTTTTTCAAGTGGAATATTTTCAACATGATTGGAATAATATTCAGCAATTAACATCTGAGAATGATGAGGCTCATGGGATATTTGGAGATCATAAGATAAGAAAAGAATTAAAACCATTAAGGGAAGATTTTTTGGAAGTATTAGGACCATACACTTGTGATAGAATAGTAAAAGAAAATCAGTGGTTCTATAATTATTTTAAATACAATTAAGGAGTAATATTATGTCAAATGAAATAAAATTCACAGAAGATGAGATTAAATCTTTATCGGATTTAAGCACAGAATATCAGACAACTCAGGCAGCTTTTGGACAGATAAGCGTTCAGAGGATAATACTGGATCAACAGAACAAAGCTTTGGATGAGGCTCACATAAAATTAGAGGCTGATTATATATCACTTCAAGAAAAAGAGAGGAGTCTCGTTAAGGAGTTGAATGATAAGTATGGACCTGGAACCTTAGATCCACAGACAGGGGTTTTCACACCAACAGAAAAACCAAAAGAAAAGTAAAATAAATACCCTATCGGATTGTATTTGGGATTTTTACTTTATATTTATATATAATCAATTTTTGTATAAAATTTTAATTTAGGAGAAAAATTATGGCAGAAAGAATTGTCAGTCCTGGTGTTTTTACCAGAGAAAGGGATTTATCATTCTTACCAGTTGGAATAGGTGAGATTGGTGCGGCTATTATAGGACCTACAAAAACAGGTCCTTCATTTGTACCAACAGTGGTTACCAGTTTTGCTGATTATGAAGCGATATTTGGAACTTACACGACAGACTATTACACACCATTTGCGGTCAGAGAGTATTTAAGATCTGCTGCTTCTGTGACAGTGGTTAAGGTTGGACTTCTTGGTGGTTATGTAGCTAGTAATATAAATTTAGTAGTTAGTGGTGGTTCAGCAGCTGCAACATCAGCTTCATTTCCAAATACAGTTGTAGCAGCGTTGGCGCCAACTGCGGCTAATCAGTCAGGTGAAGGTTCTATTGGTGCGATTGTAGGCGGTGCAACCTCAGCTTCTAATTTTTCATTAACTTTAGAAGGAACGAATGCTACTGCTAGTTTAACCAATGTATCAATATTATCAACTGGAACTGGAGAGTTATTTTCAAATAAGATATCAGACGATGTTGGAAGTCCATCAATAGGTAGCACAGGCGCACCTCAGTATATATATAAGAATTTTAAATCTAGCACCAGCGCTTCAATAGCGGCTGGTTACATAGATTCTGATTCTACAATCACTGTAGAATTACAATCAAATGGTCTTGATTTTAATACAGGTGGCGGTGATTCAGTTGATGCTAATACTTATGTCATAACAAACAGTGGTAATAAAGATGCGGCTTCAGCTCGTACACCTTATATACATTCACAGAATGCATCTAGTCCTACAAATTTATTTAGGATATATACAAGAATTGATGGAACTGAGTCAAACTTTCATTATGTAGTCATATCTGATGTAAAGAGACCTCAGAACTCAAACTCCAGTCCTGATTACTCTGAATTTGCTTTAGCTTTATACACATCAGCTGGAAATCTTTTAGAGTCATATAATAGGTTGAACTTAGATCCTGCGAATGCTAATTATCTACCAAAAGTAATTGGAGATCAATTTCAAACTGTAACTACAGAGGGTGAGGTTGTCACTCATGGTGATTATCCAAATATGTCTAAGTACATAAGAGTTGGTGATTACGATGAAAAGACATTCTTAGGAACTCCAGCTTTACAACCTATGGGGTACGCTGCTGTATTTGAACCAATTGTTGCTACGGCAGCTGTTCCGACAGCATCATTTAATCTCACACAGGCTAAGACTAGCACAATTGAGACATACAATGGAGATGTGCCATATGGATATAAGATTGGTGAAACATACTTTAATGATGATGAGTTGGATACAAACTTAGAGTATTTAGCTCCAATACCCGATGCAGCCGATACCGGTAATAATGTCAACTTTAATTTAGAAAATATGACAGGCTTTGGGTTGAATGTGGCTTCCAATCCACAAAAGGCTAAATATGGAACTAGCTTTCAGGCTGCAGGACTTAATCTAACAGTATCAGCTTCGGCTGTTCAGTTAAAGTACGCTGTTCCTTTTCAGTATGGATTTGATGGTGGTAAAAAGGGAGTAACCATTAATACTGCTGGTGATATAACCGCTGCGAATGTGATGGGATTTGATTGTTCAAGCGCTACCGCTAGTGGTTCGGTTGCTTATAAAAGAGCTATAGACACAGTGAGTAATCCTGATGAGGTTGATATTAATATGTTGGTAACTCCTGGTATCATACATAGTTTACATCCATCTGTTACAAATCATGCGATAGATAAAATTGAAGCTAGAGCTGATGCTTTCTATGTTATGGATAGCGCTCAGTGGAATGACTCTGTATCAACTGCTATAAGTAATGTAACCACATTGGATACAAACTATGTAGCTACATATTATCCTTGGGTTAAGATTGATAATCCATCCACAGGCGGTGGATTTTGGGTGCCACCATCGGTTGTGATTCCTGGTGTGATTGCCTTCACTGATAGAGTTGCTCATGAGTGGTTCGCACCTGCTGGATTGAATCGTGGTGGTTTGTCATCTGTTAGGATTGCTAAAAAGAAGTTAACGCATACTGATAGAGATAGACTGTATGAGAATCGTATAAATCCAATCGCAACATTTCCAAATCAGGGAGTTGTGGTTTTTGGACAGAAAACTCTACAGGCTAAACCATCAGCGTTAGATAGAATTAATGTTCGTAGATTGTTAATCAGATTGAAGAAGTTCATCGCTTCATCAAGCAGATTCTTAGTCTTTGAACAGAATGATTCTTCAACAAGAGCTAGATTCCTTAACATAGTGAATCCATTCTTAGAGTCGGTTCAATCAAACAGTGGATTGAGTGCTTTTAGAGTTGTGATGGATGATACCAACAACACACCTGATGTCATTGATAGAAATCAGTTGGTTGGTCAGATATTCATTCAACCTACAAGAACTGCTGAGTTTATTGTTTTGGACTTTACAGTATTACCTACGGGTGCTGCTTTTCCAGAGTAACTTGTAAGTTAATTATAAAGCAAAAGCCCCACTATTCAGTGGGGCTTTTTTTATGTAAAAAAACTATGAAAAAACTATGAAACATTTGAATCAACTTTCCAAACGATTTTTTAAATTGCTTATATTTATATATGAGAATTAAAATATTAATAGGAGAACTGTAATGCCAGATTTAATAGATCCCTCAGAAATAATGTTCACTCCGTTTGAACCGAAAGTTAAAAATCGGTTTATAATGTACATTGAGGGTATACCTGCATATTTGATAAGAACTGCTGCTAGGCCATCAATTACGTTTGAAGAGATAGAATTAAATCACATTAATGTGAAAAGATATGTGAAAGGAAAAGGATCTTGGGATACATTAGAAATAACCCTTTACGATCCAATTGTACCATCTGGTGCTCAAGCCGTAATGGAGTGGGTAAGACTACATAAAGAGTCAGTAACAGGTAGAGATGGGTACTCAGACTTTTATAAAAAAGATATCACTTTTAATGTCTTAGGACCTGTGGGTGATAAGGTTGAGGAATGGACTCTAAAGGGTGCTATGATTCAAGCCGCTAATTTTGGTGATATGTCTTGGGAATCAAATGAACCCAATGATATAACACTAACATTGAGATACGATTACGCTATCTTACAATTCTAAGAGGTTCATATGGAGTTTTTAAAACAAATGTTATCAAGCGATGCCAAGATATCTTCCAAAAGATTTATTGGCTTCGCTTCATTTTTTATGTTGGTGTGTAGCTGGGTAGCTAACACATTCTGGCAATTTGAAATCAAAGACCAAATATTGGAGAATTTTATGTATATTTGTGTCGTTGGTTTAGGAGTTACAGCTGCTGAAAAATTCGGTAAAAAATAGTTATAGTTAAAACAAATCAATAGGAGTAAAATATGGCAGAAGTCAAATTCCCCACAGAGGTGGTGGACCTGCCGTCTAAAGGATTATTATATCCAAAAGAAAGTCCGCTATCATCAGGTCAAGTGGAAGTTAAATATATGACGGCTAAAGAAGAGGATATTCTCACATCAGCTAATCTAATAAAAAAAGGTTTGGTTGTGGAAAAGTTATTAGAATCTCTCATAGTGGATAAGTCAATTAAGATTGGTGATTTACTATTAGGAGATAAAAATGCTGTTCTTATAGCTGCCAGAATACTTGCTTATGGAAAGGATTATGAGGTAGAGATTAACAATAAAAAAATAACGGTTGATTTAACAAAATTAAAAGATAATAAAATTGATGAAAATTTAATCACAAAGAATAAAAATCAGTTTCATTTTGAATTACCTGCAACCAAAAGAAAGATAACATTCAAACTTCTTAATTCCAATGATGAAAGAATAATTGAAAAAGAAATTGAAGGATATAAAAAGATGGGTGATGGTGTTGGATATGAATTAACAACAAGGTTTAAACATCAGATACTATCTATAGATGGAGATACAGAAAAAAGTTCTATAATTAACTTTGTCGATAACGAATTTTTATCTAGAGATTCTCTTGCTTTCAGAACTCACATTTCTAAAGTAACGCCAGATGTTGATATGAAATCTTATTATGTAGATGATGATGGAAGCAAAAAGGAGTTTACGGTCCCTATGACCGTTTCGTTTCTTTGGCCTACCGCTTAGCTATAAAACAGAAATACACGAACAGATATTCCAAATAAGTTTTAATTCTCAGGGCATGTTGTCTTTCTCAGAACTGTACAACATGCCTATATATCTGCGTAAGTTCTATTTCAAAAGGTTACAAAAACATTATAAGGAGCAGAATGAAGAGATAAAAAAAGCTAACCAAAAAAATAAAAGTAGACACCCAAATTTCAAAAAATAAGATAATTTGATATTTATTATTGAACCAATCCAACAAATAAAATCAACGGAGTATATGATGAAATCAAATTTAAATGAGTTAAACTTTGTTTCTAGATTTTTGGATAAAATCAGAAGAGGGGTCGTTGATTCTCAAATGAAAAATATTATTAAAAATAACCCTGAACTAATGAAAAAAACCAAAGAGTTTAGTAAAGTTAATAAAGATTATGAGGATTTTCTTAAAAAATTTGTAATGCAAGGCATTAAAGATAAATAAAAAAAATGGCTACTGATATACAAAAAGAGATAGAAGCTAGAAAACAGTCTAATGATCTTAGAAGAGAAGAACAAAGATTGCTTGAACGTAGGGCTAACCTTGAAATTCAATTAAGTCAAGAAACCGATAAAAGATTAAAAAATGCCAGAGACATAAAAGATGAGTTAGAAAAAACAAATATTTTAATAAATAGAAACTCAGATCAACAATTAAGACAAGAAACTGAGATAGCCAAAGTAAAAAAAGAAAGATTAGATAAAACAGCGGCTATAACAGAATTAGAAAAAAGTCTTGTTAATGAAGCAAAAACAACAAGAAACTTATCAAAAGATTTAGGAAAAATTTTAACAAACAACAAAAACAGCATATTTGAATCTTTAGGGATAACACAATCAACTGTTATAGCAAGAAAGCTTGCTAATGACCAACTCCAACTTCAACTCAGAGATGAGAACTTATTAAAAGATTTAACAGCCGATCAGATAAATCAGAAGAGACAACAAATAATAATTAATAACGGACTTAGCAATATAGAAAAAGAATTGTTAGAAGAGGTTCAAGCTGGATCGGCGACTGAAATGACAAGCGAAGAGATTTTAAATAAGTTAAAGGATAGGGGTCTTGATATAACTAAGCTTACGAAAGAACAGCTAGAACAAATGAATAAACAAGTGGAAAGGATTGCTGGCGCTAGTAAGATGATGAATGAAAATTTTCAAAAGGGTTATGAATTTGTAAATCAGATGGATAATACAATGTTAGACCTAATAGATAAATCAGAAAAATTAGGCGCTGTTTTAAGTAGCTTCCCTTTAGCACTTCAAGCATTTAATGCTCTAGCCATTGGGGCGGCAGTCAGTTTTGGTAAGGATGTTTTTGATGCAGCAAGAGAGGTTAGGCAAGAGTTAGGACTAAGCGTAACTGAGGCTGGTAAATTAGGGTTTGAAATAACAAGAAATGCTAAACTTCTCGGTGTATTAGGCGGTAACGCAGAAGAGGTAAAGAATTTTACGATAGCTATAGCTAAAGAATTTGGTAATGTTGGTTCTATAACAAATGAGGTGAATAAACAGTTCATAGCATTATCAGCAACCACAGGAATAACCGGAGAGGAAGCTGCTAAATTAGCTTCTCAAATTCAATCTATACAAGGCGGAACTTTAGAATCAAGCCTAAACACACTTGAAATTTTTAAGAATTTAGCCGATGCTGAGGGTGTATCATCAAGACTTGTAATTGAGGGATTAGCTGCTGATGCTGAGGTTTTTGCTAAATTTGCTGGAGAGGGTGGAACTAATTTAGCTCTTGCTGAAATTCAAGCAAGAAAACTTGGACTTAGTTTAAACGATGTTGCTAGTATAGCTGAGAATCTATTATCATTTGAGGATTCTATTCAGAAACAGTTAGAGGCTCAGGTAATATTAGGTAGATCAATCAATTTGGATAAAGCCAGAGAACTATCTTTCGCAGGAGATTTAGAGGGATTACAGAAAGAATTAGTTAGATTAGTTGGTTCTGAGGCTGAATTCAGTCGTATGAGTTTTATTGAGAGACAGGCCTTAGCTGATGCTTTAGGCACTAACGCTGCCAATTTGGCTAAAATAGTTAGAGGTGAGGATGAGGCTGCTTTGTTAGCTAAACAAAAAGCTGAACAAGAAAAGAAAAGTCTTGAAACTCAGATGAGAATAGCAGAGGTTATGGAAAAGGGAGTATTTCTTCTCGGTTTAACAGAGGGTATTCAGGCTTCAATATATTTATTAAACCTGGGTATGCGTGCGTTACAAAAATCAAAACTGCGCTATGAACTTGGTTTTATAGCTTTACAAAGAAAAGAAAGAGCCATAAGCCTTTCAACAGCAGTCATTGAAGCAACAAAAGTAGCTTTTAAAAATCCTTTAGGTATAGCGATTGGATTAGCTGCAGCAGGTGTTGCAGCCGCTTCAATATATAGGTTAGCTAAATCACGTGATTCAGAAGGTATGGCTGAAGGTGGTATGGTTGGTAGGGATGGAGGAGCAGTAGCTCCATCAGACACAATTCCGATGATGTTAACACCAGGTGAAGTTGTGTTGAACGCTGCACAACAGAGAAATGTGGCTGGCGCGATAACCAACAATAATGTAGATACCTCAAAGATGGAAAATTTATTAAGCAGTGTTCTTAACGAAAATAAGAAAATGAACACAGAATCTAAATTGTTACGAGAACAGAATGAAGTTTTAATGAACAGGTTAATCAGAAAGCAGGATGGTTTGAGATTAGCCAATGCTTAGGAGATATTAAGTGGCACTAAAGGATTTAGCTGCAGATTTAGAGAATTTTAAATATGGGATATCATCACCTGATAGGATAGATGGTCAGATAGAAAGCGGTGTTGATTTCTTTGACGATACCACAGGTGGTGCTAGGGGGTTTACTCCTAAAACGGATTTAGAATCGCTTTACAATCAGGTTCAGAATGCTACATTCGGCCCTGTTGGTGGTGGTGTTGATACCTACGCTGATTTAAATCCAATAACTCCATTTCAATCCATATTTCAATTAGATCAAAATGGTTTTCCTGTTCAACCAGGTGAGGACAATCCTCTGATTACACTCAATATAGACAACAATGTATTGAATACTGTACCACAATTACCAAACGCTTTTGGTAGTGACTTTATGACAACTCCTTTAGAGGGATATGTAAGCAGATTGCCTAATGATGTATTTAACAATCCACCAAATACTTCGTTATACTCACAAACCTTTACAGTAGATGTAGATACAAATCTATTTTCTCAACAGAATAATTTTTTAAGTCCTAATGTTGCTAATGCTTTCGGTAGTAACTTTATGACAACACCGATAGGCGATGCTTTTTCAAGAATAGATGATAGGAATACATTAACATCAACGGTTGGTGATGAGACATTTAATGATAATCCTAGGATACCAAACGCTGCTGGTAGCGATTTTATGACAACGCCGATACTTGATAGATTAACATCATTTTCTAATCCTAGCGATTCATTAACATTAACAATTGAAAAACCAAATCAACCAACAGAAACATTTAGCGATGATCCTAGAATACCAAACGCTCGTAGGATTGGTAACACAATATCTCCATTGGCTGATATAGTGGGTATAAATACAGGCATATCTTCCTTTCCCGCATCTAACCCCGATATATCATCACCTGGTATAACATTTGATGGAATAGATCCTGCATTCGATCCTAATGAACAAAGACTAAAGCAGAGGGGATACTTCGATACCTATGTAAATACAGAATTTAATAATAAGTTATTAGAAAACCGTTACTTTACTGAGCTTGGAACTTCAATTCACATATCTCCAAATGAAGAAATACAGGCTGGATTAGGGTATGGTGCCGGGGTTGGTCAGATATTCACACTATTTGAACCTAACTCTTCATTGATTGATTCTGAAACAGTTAATATACCATCAGCAGTAAATATATTTCCTATAGAGGGTAGACAAAGCCAATACTCCATAGGGGAAGATTTCACACCATCACAAACTTGGACCATAGGTGGTGGTGACCTTAACAATGGATCACTAACACCTGATACACCACCTCGTGAGACAAATTTAACATCTCCAACTCCATATGGTTTAGGAAGATCACGTTATGATGCAATAAGAAATGATGGTGATAATATATTAGATGAGTTAAAAAATACAGTTGATGGATTTAAGAACGACATAGATGGCTTATATGAATTTGCTGATGGACAATTCTCAAATGTTCCGGCTGGTTTGGGAACTGATAACCTTTTCGGAACTGATAATTATAGAACAGTTGCTAATAAGGGTCCTTTCACAGGTAAGGATAATCATCCATTAATACTCAGAGAGATAGGAAATAATTGGGGTAAGAATCCACCTGAAGAACCCGGAGCTATTCCATCATTCTTTAATGCGTTAGGAAGTTCTATTTTCAGAGGAGCTCCTGGTATCACAGGTTTGATTGATAGGAACTTAACTGATAAGGTTAGGTTATTTAAGTATATGGCTTTAACACCTCAGGGCTTAGCTTTTACAACAAAACAATTTGCTCTTCAACTCTTGAACCCTGATAAGGGCACCATAATATACAATCCAGCATCCACTTTAGGAATAGCTGGTGCCACAGACATATTGGATGGAAATGTGGGCGGACTTCTCAAAGCAGCTGTCTCAGCTGTCCTACCGATAAGTCATGTTGAAAGACATTTAGGCGGTTATAGGTATGGGGAAGCTGTTAAATCTACAGGACAGATTGATAATGCTGGAAGTAATTTAGTAACCAGCGAAGGACATTCTAGATTAGCATTTCAGGCCGTAGCTTTAGAAGAGCCCATAAGCGTTCCTCCATCTGTTGATCCTGAGGGTGCATTTGCAAGATTTTTACCAGGTGTGGCTGGATTAGTAACCAATGTTAGCGACGCTATTACGAGCGCCGCAGATGGGGGTGTGAAAAAATTTATAAGATCAAATCCAAACAGATACAGTGTTTTTAATTTATTATCAACAGCGCCACAGAGCATAGGTGAGGATGGAAGTATATCATTTTCTGGTGGACCTCAATTAGCAGTTCAAGATCTGAGAAAAGCTGCAACCACTATGGGGAGCACATTTGATGACGATTCACCATCGAACATAAAAATAGGTAAACATGATCCTAATACAGGAGCGTTGTTACAGAGATATTCCACATTAAGTTACACACAGTTAGGTAAACAGGTAAATAAATATATTAGAAATGGATCTTTTGATCCCGAAACAGGCACACAATTTAAAAACATATCAACTCCGAAAGAAAATAATGATTTAGATATCCTCGGACGGGATGAATCGGATGCGCTCTTAGATTTAGTTGACAAAAGGGATAAAAAAAATAAAATAGTCCATCACATAGGAGATTACAGACCGCAACCAACTCTGATACAAGAGGATATGAAGATTTTAGGACCTATAAAAGGTAACTATCAATCTGATAATGTAGATAGGATAAACATCTTACCTATAATAGATAGTGGATTGGATGAAGCCGTACCTCAGATAATTACCGATAATCCCGACTTTATAAAATTTATGTTTAAGGATGTGGTTAATAATAAGTATTTGGTTTTCAGAGCGATATTAGAAAATGTGAGTGATACAATATCACCTAATTTTAATGAAGAAAAATATATAGGTAGGCCTGATAAACTATACACTTATTCAGGAACAGAAAGAAACATATCCTTTAGCTTTAAGATTTATCCAAAGACAAAGCAGGAGCTTCCTGTTCTGATGGAAAAGTTAAACTATTTGGTTGGTATGTGCTATCCATCATATACACAAACAGATAGGATGGTGACACCTTTTATGGAGCTCACATTGGGTGATATGTTTAACAAAGCACCAGGATTATTAAATGGATTAACAGTCACAGTTGAGGAAAGTTCAACTTGGGAAATAGATGAGGGATTACAGTTTCCACACTTTATATCTTGTGCTTGTGAGTTTAAATACATAGGTGGTAGAGAGAACATACCTGTTTCTTTAGGAAAACATTACGACATACCTTGGTTGAAGGGTGATAATAGGATAGGCGATGTCGGAGCTCCGATAGGGACTTTCCAAACTGTTTCAGAAAATGATGCTACTTTGAAAAAACAACCTCAAAGATCAGACGATTTTAATTACATTAACAGCGTAGCAGGATCGTAAGGGTAAAGTTATGAGATATAAAAATATTAGAATTGAAAGGGATAGGGATGGAAAAAGATACTATGCTCCAACAATTGTGAATGAAATACCATTTAGGGATTCAGATATATATATTTATCCATTTCCTGACGATAGGTTTGATACATTGGCTCAGAGGTACTATGGTGATTCGGACTTGTGGTGGATAATAGCAAAGGCTAACCATTTAAGCGATGGGAAGATAGGAGTTGATCCTGAAAAAAAAATGAGGATACCACAAGAAATTGATAAAATATTAGAGTTGTTATAAGATATGTTAGTAAAAAATATACACAAAAATATTCAAGAAACCTTGGAGGCTAGAAGAAGAGCTTTATCCAGAAAAGAACCTGCAGCAAATGAGGAGTCGCTTCCGAATAATGTTCCTACATTTTCCGATTTAGCATCAAGATCGACTTATGTTAGAATGGTTTCTAATAAGGATGATGTTACAGATACGAGAGTGATTCAGGGTGGAGAGTTAGCCGATAATGATGATGATAGCAGAACAACAACCTTTGGATTTGATGGTTTTCTTGGACCTTATAAAAATATAAGGAGCGGTGGTGTCAGTAAAACAGAGGGAATACGCCATATTAGCGGTATAAAGGATATATCTGTTGAATACCTCGGTGATTATAAAGCAGTTAGAAAAGCAACCATAAATTGGGTTGTTAATTCTTTAAGAGATTTGGTAGATCTTACACCTCATTTTCTAACTGTTGGAAAAACTGTTCTTTTAGATTGGGGTTGGGTTTATAAAAGAAAAGAGCTCAATAACTATACTACCTTTTTCTCACCTGATGATACGAGAGAAAATTCAATAAGGATTATAAATCAAGATGTATTTAACGATCCCATGCCAATCATATATCAATCTAATGGAAATTATGATGCTATCGGTGGTGTGATATCCAACTTTGAGTATAAATTAAGAGATGATGGTGGATTTGATTGCGTCACATATATTACATCAATAGGCATCAGCTTATTCGATGGTAATCAAATTGATAAGGGAAGCACAGAATTTCAATTAACATCCGATGCTTCGGGTAATGTATCACAGGTTCATGTTGATAATGTGATTAACGCTGTTATGAATCTTGATTATCTGTTAGACGATTATGTGGGTGTTAAATATTCAGATTTTAATGATAGCATATTATCAGGTGCAACTAACTCATTAGGAGAAACTCAGTCAGAGGGAAGTCAAGCAGTTGCGGAAAGAATGACTGGTGGTGGCGATAAAGCAAGACTTGGAACAGACCCATATGGAAGAGGTTAGCTGATGAAGAGTAATTTTTTAATTAAGAGTGATGGAGAGTTAGGTAATGTGTATGTTACTAGATTTTATGTTAAGGACAATACTAAACCGGTAGGGATAAAAGGTTTAACCCAAACTCAGCAAAGAATTGATAGGTACGTTAGGTGGGGTTGGTTTGAGGATAATATACTATCTCAGTATTCAACATTCTCATCAGAAAACTCCGATGAATTGATTAGCACATTTAGATCCATAGAGCCTGAAATAACAGATGACGGACAGATACCATCATATCGTTCTGTTTTAATAAGAAATAATCCGTCTTACCTTATGCCTAAAGATGCTTTTGCTTTTTTCTTACCAGGACAGAATGTTAGATTTGAATCTATCGATACAGCTGGTATGCCTGTTGCTGATGATAATGGCAAATCAAAGTCACTTAACAGAGATCAGATTCCATTCGGATCTTTAAAGGGTTATGCTTTGGATGAAAATGGTGAAAATTTTATGAAACAATTTTTAACAATAAACTCTAATGAGAAGCTTCAATTTGCTGATCCTGCTAACGATAAATACGGTAGGTTAAGAAACATAATGATAAATGTCAAACAGATTCAAATGGCTTTTGGCATAACACCAGATGAAATTCAAGAAACTCTTAGTGGAAATGTATACGGATCTGATGTTGTAAACCCACCATCAAATATGAGAGCTGGTGTTAAAAACTTATTAGATGCTTTATCAGAAAACTTTCACAACTTTTGGAGATTTGAGATAGTTGAGGATAATTTTACAAAAAATGTAAAGATAATAGAAACAAACTCAACCGCAGGCATAAATTCTAAAAGGTATACAAAGTTTGGAACTGATGAGAATCCTAATACTAACAGGGTGAATAGTTTAGGAATATACAAATTTCCATCATTTACTTTAGGAAGTATGGTAAAAAATCAAGACCTATCCTTTTCCATACCTGATGCACAATCCGTATCTGTTATGTATGGCTCTAACAAAAATAAAACAAAAGGTTTGACATTCGATGGAACAAATGAGGGATCAAACGTAGAAGCTTTGTTCAAAAAATCTGAGGGTAGCCAATACCTTGATAAGAAGTTAAAGGGAATGGATAAGGCATATAAAAAGGAAATCACAAAGGGTTCAGGACATAAGATAGGTAACTTAACAGCAGATCCAAATACAAGGATTACTAAAGATGGTGGTTTACAAATCAATCCTAACGATAGAAGATGGCATAAATGGTCTCAGAGTAAAGGTGATAAGGCCGGTGTTACTACCGGAGATGCTGTCGGCGGAGAGGCTGACAAAATTAGCTCTCTCATAGACAAGTCTAAAAATAAATTTAGTGAGGAGCTTGAATTTATCATTTCAGAAATTAGTCAACAGGACAGGGATAATAACGCGGCAGTAGAGGAGGAAATCAAACAGTACAAACTTAAAAACCCAGAGCCAAAACAAGAGGATTTATTCTATAGTGATGATGGTATACCAATTAGGAATTCAGGCGATGGTGCGGGAGATGCGCAAAAATTGAAAAACGAATGGGATGAAGGTTTAGCAAAGATTAAATCGAGGCTTAAACAAACCACACCATCAATGAGATATTATCAATTTGTTGATGATCCTTTAGATGATAAAAGTTCATTTACATTAAAATTATTTGATGCTGGTGAGACAATTGTCAGAACGAAGTTATTTCAGTACGATAATAAATCATCAGCTTATCAAACCGATTTCTTAATACCAGCAGAATTAGGATTGACGATAGATGGTATAAGCGGTATAACACCTGGTGATGTAATTCAAACCGATTACATACAACCAACATATAATGGAGAGGTTTTTTCCGATCTCACTGATCCTGAAAGCAACAGAGGACCTCATACATTTTTTCAAATATTCGGATTGACTCAGAATTTAAACTCTGAGGGTTGGACAACCGAAATAACCACAAAGATGAGGATGAACAGCGATGTTTTAGAACTAGAGGCTGGTGAGATAAAATTTGTGCCTGAAATAAAGAGGGAAGTCCCCCCTGCTGTGGAAAGACCTAAAATACCTGTACCATCCGAAGAAGAGGATATAGCAGATGATTTGCCCTTAGATGAGGACTTTTTTAAGAATGCTTTTGATGACTTTTCAAAGATGGATGGTCCTCCTCCGCCACCACCACCTACATTGATTGACACAAATGTTGAGGTTATCTTTGGTTGTATGGATGATAGACCAGCGAAACCAAGTTCAGCCGGTTATTCTGATGTTTATGGGAAAAATAGGTTTGGGGATAATTGGGCAGGTGATGATGTTGAGATTTTAAGAAATGGTGGATATCTAGCACAAAATTACGATCCTGAAGCTCAGATAGATGGAGTGTCTGAAACAGATTTAACAAGCCCTTGCACATATGATGAAGAGGTGCCGCAACAAGATGAGACACCTGATTTTGATTTTAATTTAGATCTTGACTTTGATGATGAACCAATCGTCACAACTGTATTCGGATGTTCAGATCCAAATGCTTCGAATTACGCTGGGAGTGGGTTTGAAGATCAGGTATCGAGTGGAGAGATGGTTATAATACAGTTAGAAAGTTCACCTTGCATATATCCGAATGTTCCATCAGGTGAAGAGGATCCAGTGGGTGATTTAGAATTAGATGATGACCTTTTTAGTGATGATTTTTTGACTGCGGATAGTGAGGCTGTAAAAAAGGCCACTTCGGAACAACCACCACCAAAAAAGCCACCTGAACCGATAAAGATATTGGATACAAAGAAGGTGCCTGAACAAGAGAGGTTGAAGAAAAAGCCTAAAAAGAAAAGCATACCTAAGAAAAAATTAGAACAAAAAGTGATAACGGATGATACGAAGAAGGCTCAAGAGTTAACGGGTGCTGTCGTAGATCCGATTGTTACAGAGGGTATCACAAGAGGAGCTTGTACCGATGAACAGATTGCTTTGGGGTATCAAACTGTGGTGGGCTACATAGCGGGCGTTGATGATGGTCTAAATGTCAATAATCCACAGATATATGGAAAATTTGTTGAGGGTGTAGGTGGTGGTGGAGTGAGCGATCAATTCTGTGACGCAAGAGATCCTAAACCACCGAAACCAAAGATTGAAGAAAAACAACCTGTGGAAAAAGTTCCACCATCTGCACCGCCTCCAAAAAAATTAAAATCAACCTATTTTGGTGGATATGCACAAAACTACAAAATATTGTATAAGGTTACACCTTGGTACACAAGAGGTGATAATCCAGATACAGTAGATATTAATGAGAATCCAAAAAATACACAATTTTATAATGAACCAAAAACCGGCTCTGTACCTTATTATATAAGGCAAAAGTTTTGGGATGAGAGGATAGAGGCTCCTAACGAAACAGGGATATCAGCTTATTCAAGCAAACAACAGGAATTCAGCGACGCAAGTGTAAAGAAGGCTGACGAATTTGTTTCAACAACCTGGCAATATGAGCGTTACGAAAAAGGTCAATATGTCTCCGGCACAGGCTCTGGAGCAGACAGACTACCACCAAAAGCTCGTTGGGACATATTGACTGGAATATCTTGCGCTCGTAAGGCTGTAAATGGTATTGCAGGTGCACCAAATCTTAAAGCAAAGAATAAACCTGGAGATGTTGGTTATGATGTATCAAAACCTACTGATTTATCACCAAAAAAACCCATCGGTCGTGGGTACGCTTATTCATCCGATGGATCAAAGCAAGGTGATAAGATTTTATTTGCTGATTATGGTGCTATAAATATTGATTAGGAGAGATGAATGTCAACAGAAAATGAAATTAAATTACAGAAATTAATAGATTCAAAACTAAAAAAGCCAAAATATGTTGATGAGGAAATAAGACGTATAAACTCTACGAGTCAATCAATAGTGCCGAACTTAAAAACCAAAAAGAATCAGTTTCGTTACAAAAGTGGTAAAAAGGTGCCACCAAATTTAGATTACCACATACATAGAACCACAGATTTTATGGAGTATTATATGACAGGTCATACTCATAATGAGAGAAGTGTATTGATATACATGAGTTCATTAAAATCTGATTTTTCTAAGTACGCTAAGTTAAGTAATAATAAACAACTACTTTATCTAAAATCAACACCTGAAAACATAACAAATAAAGATTATGATAAGAAATCCATAATAAGATATTTTGCTAAAAAAACAAATGAACCCGAATCAAAGCCATTTCCGATTTCTAAAGAACAGTATCAAAGCTCTCCTCTTTATAATTATGTAAGGTTCAAATGGGCAATCGCAGGAAACAAAATTGCTGTTGAAAAATTTAATAGAAAACAATTAAGAGTGGCTAAAAGAAGAATGCCTAGCATAATAAAAAATGTTTCTCTATTTGACTTTTATAGAAAAGATTCCCCGAAATCAAAAATAGAGGAGATTTCTAACGCGTTAGGAATCACTCAGATGTCAACATCCTCTACAGATGCATCACAATCCACAGGTGGTGGTTCAGTGGGTTCAAGCGGAGCTGGTGGAACAAGCGGTGGCGGATCAGGCGGTGCGTCTAGCGGCGGTGGTTCTGGTGGATCCGGTGGTGGTTCCGGCGGAGGCGGCGGAGGCGGTGGATATTAAATTACGCTTTCGGATTTTTATCTAATACTTATAATAAAATCAAAGGTTATATAAATGAAAAGTCAAGTTTTAGACAAAGGCTTTATTGAGGTTGTTGATTCATTAGGAGATGATTTAACAGTTGTCAATTCAGCTCGAGTATCATTCGGTAAAAGAAAAACAAAGTTTGATAAATCAGATGAGAGGTTGGTTAGGTACTTAGCTAAGTACAAACACTTTTCACCATTCAGACATTTACAGGTTCAGTTTCACATTAAGGCGCCAGAGTTCGTTATGAGACAATGGTATAAGCATGTCGTTGGTATTGAGACTACTTCAAATAGTTCTATTAAAGACCATGCGTGGAATGAGATTTCAGGTAGATATGTAGAGGTTGAGGATTTCTACACACCCGAAGTATTCAGAAAACAATCGGAAGATAATAAACAAGCCACAGAGGGAGAAGTTGAACAACCACATGCTGCAAAACATCATTGGGATATGGCTATGTTTCATGCTAAAAATCATTATGAAGAATTATTAAAACAAGGTGTTGGTAAGGAGCAAGCTAGATGTATCTTACCATTGAATCAATACACCGAAGTCTATTGGACAGCATCATTTCAGGCTATTATGAACTTT
>Ga0209348_1000517_pt1 | contig 20090 bp, 29 predicted proteins | sample ETNvirenome_2_30_FD_184065 | JGI IMG/M metagenome (GOLD analysis project Ga0209348, IMG submission 184065) | Marine viral communities from the Pacific Ocean - ETNP_2_30 (SPAdes) (version 2) | ecosystem: Environmental > Aquatic > Marine > Oceanic | place: Pacific Ocean | collected 2013-06-22
GAGTAGGTCTGAACTCTTCGCCAGCATTATCAACTAGCACTCCATCAGTTACAGTAAAGACATGATTCGAAACAAATACTAAATAAGTACCCTTCCGGAAAGTATCCATAAAGGACTTAACAGTCTTTTTACGAGCAACTTGCTCGCCGTATAACTTATAAACGTTCTTCAATTGAGCTCTTTGAATATATTCATACTCAAACTTTTTACCAGCAATCTCTTGAACAGGATTCTTTTTAGACTCCCTCATGATATTACCTACCATATTAGTAGCTCCTTTACGATTAACTCGCTTTAGAACTTTATTCATATAAACATGAGCATCATTATACTCAACCCCGACTGCAGTAGCGATAGCTCTAACAGAACAATCGTTCTTTTCATTAAGTTTCTTGAACTTAGTAGCTTTTGAATAGTCAATTTCTTTTGAACTATATTTGTAATCTAATACTTTTGCCATAATTTATTTCCTCAGTTAATAGTTAATTTTTATTACTCTTTAATTATATCGTAGTTCCTATTCCGGAATTACATGGAATGCGCTACTTGCATTTCTTCTAGGATTTCCCCAATACGTTCATCAGCGCGTTTAGAAGTTTTGCAGATATAACTGCGAGCAGACCAATCAAAAGCCTCAAGATCTGAAATAGTAGTTTCGGATTTTGAAGCCCAGTTAGTAAGAACGAATGTTCCTAAGTTGTAATCTAATTCATATTCCATACTACTATTATAGCATAGTTCCCGAATTAATATCCATTCTCGTCTTCTTGAGTATAGTATTCTTCGAAAAAACTTACGGGCAAATCTGTACTAAATTCACTATCAAAAGAATAAGATTGCAATTCACCGTCCCTTTCAGGATCATATATATTTTCCGGAATAGAAGTAGTAAGACCTATATTAGACATCTCTTCTTTAACTCTACGTTTGAAAATAGCTTCAACACGACGGTTAATCATAACGCTCAAAACTTCGTTAGGAATTACTCTTTCAAAGTCATGCATTTGAACAGCAAATGATTGTATGTTTCCATCGTTTCGTTCACTAATAATTTGTTTAATATCTGAAACTTTTCGAGGCTCTCCAAACCTATAATATTGAGTTGGGTATACATCCTCGTCTGCAAATATATCACTCGACACATGCGTTAAACCAGCTTTGAGGCAGTTACGGAACATCGTTACTTTATCTCTAAGCTTTTTTTCTTCTAAAGCTTTAAGCTCTTCCTTTGACCTGGGCATTATTTTCATACGTTTATTATTTCCTAACTGGTTCCTAATAATCCTTCTTCAGCAAACTCTGAGAAAAAACCATACTCTTTTTCTGCCTTTGCCTCATCCATAGGATCGCGTTCAAAAGGCGTAGGGGACTGTTCTTCTCGTTCAAGAACTTCTATAAACTTTTTAATTCGTTCGATTTCAGAACGTTCTAATCTAATTTTAACTTCCTCTTTCTTACCTTCATAAGCAAGGGAAGGAAATGCTTTAACTCGTTCTTTATCAAGTATTAAACTAATATAATTTACGGCTGGTGATTTACTTATTCTCATATCTTTATTATATAAGAGTTCCTAATCCCATTGCTCTTCATTATCTTTAGCTGATCTTTTGACTCTTTTCCAAGCATCTTTGATAATTTTTATTTCCGTACATCCAGCCCCATCTTCTGCTGCAACTACTTCTAACTCTCCTTTAACGCACATCTCTACTATTTTTAAGGCATCATTAAAGTTCACTTATACTCCTTTTAATTGTTTTCTGAAACTCGTCCCATCCAAAAGTTTCAGAGTAAGATATAACAAACCATAACCATCCTCTATGAACGTAAACGGTTCCTCTATCTTCATTTTCTCCTTCATACTCGAGTTCAACTCTAGTCCAGGGACGGAACTCGAACTCAGTAATATCTATGCAATATTTTAAAAATCTCATCCCCATTTACGCCCACCGGCGCGAGTTATATGCATTGCAAGGTTTGCTTTCTTTTGTCGTTCCGCTTCAGCTTCTTTACGAAAGATATCAGTATACCCTCCGTTTTGAACTGAGCGCATTCTATTTGATACTATTTGTTGTTTATAACTTTTGCTCATAACTTTTTTATCTTTATTATAATATAGTTCCTATTTTCTAAAATCATCATTATCAGATAGGAACAAATATATCATAGCTGGGGTTACTAATATAAATATCCACATCCACTCTACCGGTGAAATGTGCATAATGTCATACATCATTTGTTGAATTTCGCTATTCTTCATTAACCTTTCTCTCTAACCAATCCATATATAAGACATAGGCCTCTATTAAAGGAATGCCGGAATTATCTGTTAATGCATTATGATTAACATTTCTTAATCCTAGCTTTTTCTCCATTTCATTAAAGAAGTCATCAGCCTCTTTTTGTGATAAAAATTTACTCATAAAAAATTCAGCAGTTTTTCGCTTTGGACTTGCTGAGGTCCGCATGATTGTCTCGTTGGGCCTGCTCTGAGGTATTCAGTATTTGTGCTCCGGCGGGCGCGTTGAGACGTTTCAAATTATTCATATCTTTCTACAGTATTAATTCTATCGAATATACCTTCTATATTATCATCAGTATATCCATCCGATTTCAAAAGCTCCTTGATACGCTCTACAGTTACCCATCCATGTACAACCGTTTTACCTTTAAGGTCATCTGCTCTATCTTTAAATTCTGGAATTAAAATCATGTCCCCATTCTTATCAAAATGAGCAACTTCCAACATCGAATAAGGGCCTTTATTGCTTTTAGGCGAGCAATATGCATAAGAGTTTCCTTGTATCGAAAGCTCTCCTCCTCTAAAAGGTATCGGATGATTTAATTTTTTCATTTTCATATCTATATTATATTAGAGTTCCCTCTTATGATCATACGATTCTTCTACTGCATCCATTAGCTCATTATGATGTTCTGGGTCGTGATAAGAGCCTGCACCATGAGGAGCTTTTTTGGGTATGTTCATAAACTCTGATGGCTCATTGCCTACCTCTTCTGAACGCTTTAACATATGAGAGATCTGTGCTTTTAACTCCTTACTTACCTCTTCTGGAATAGTAACCGTTCCTAAGTAATCGTGCATAATCTTAACTTCTAAAGTATTAACTAAAGTCTCTAAGTGACCCTGCAAACATCCATAACCTTTTGCGTAATTGTCCATACTAATATTATATTACAGTTCCCTTTTAGGAAAACCTTTCATACATTTCATCTGGGAACGTTTTGATCATTTCTATTATGGTTATACAACAAGCCCATAAAGTAGCGGGTATTAATAAAACTATTATAGCTGTATATATCCATATTTCTTTAAAGAGTTTATTCATAGTTTGATTATAACAAAGTTCCCCAAACAATTTTAATAAATAATAGTATGAGTATTACTAGGAGAACGATTGGTCAACTTGATGCAGCAACGTGCGTACTGTCAACAACAGAAGTTATTATAGCAAATGGCACAAATACTGAAAAAACTACAATGGCAGGTGTTAGGGGATTTGTTACAGAGACTTTATCGACTTTTGATAGTAAAATAGAATTTAAGGACAAAATAGGAATTGGAACGGGCGCGCCCAACGAAATGTTAACTGTAGTTGGAAACGTATCAGCTACAGGTACAATATTCGCTCCAACGTTAGAAACAGATATTGAAGCTACTGATTTCGTCGTTACTAATGGATTAAGTGCTGATGGAAATACTTTTACAGTAAATGCCTCAACTAATAAAGTTGGAATTGGTACATCATCACCTGGTCGTTCTCTTCATGTTAAAACTAGTACTAATGATGAAGACGGTCAACACCCTTTAAAAGTAGAAGGTTCTAGTACAGGAACTACTGGTGAGCGCTCTGCAATTATAGAAATAAAAGCTGGTGATGATGCATCATTTACCGGTATAGATTTTGGAGATAGTACTGCTGCGCATCCCGGAAGCATAGTATACAATCATAGTAATAATAGTATGATATTTGATACTAATGACGCTACACGTATGACAATTGATTCAAGCGGTAATATAACAATACCAGGAAATTTAGCTTCTGAAGGCTCTACAACGGTCAGTGATTTATCAGTTACCGGAAATTTATCTGCGACTGGTACTGCAGATTTTGGAGGAAAAATAAAAACTACTTCTGTAGCTGATGCAGGTGCTCCTAATGATAATGCCGCGTCAATTAGAACTAGTGGTGGAGCTGCAATTGAAAAGCAACTACAAGTTGGAAGTAACGCATATATTTATGGCCACCAAAATATTTGCGGTAATAGTACTATTGAAGGTAATAGTACATTAGGGTATTGTGGTGGATTGACTTTAATTTGCGGTAATCATAAAATTTGTGGTAATAGTACAATTATGGGTGATCTATCTGTTAAAGGAGACTTTACATGCATAGAAACACAGGTAGCTACTACATCAGCTTTATCAATAACCAATTTAGGTACAGGCCCAGCATTACATGTATGTCAGGGAGGTTCAGAGCCTATAGCTCATTTTATAGATAAGAATGGTGATGATATTATATTTGATGATGACGGTAAGGTTGGATTAGGAGTAGCTGCTCCAAGTGAAAAACTAACTGTATCAGGTAATTTATCATCTTCCGGATGCTTACAAGCCTTGGGTGGTATTTCACGATTTGCTAAGACTAGAATATTTCCTGATAAAGGAAGAGCATTATGGATTAAATCTACCAATCCGAGTAATCCTGCTGCTTCAGCTTATGTTCAAGGACCTGTAACTGTAGGTCATGATTTATTTAAACGAAGCGGATTTACAGATGGATTTGCAGATGGCTCAAATCATTTTCATGATCTTACTGATATAAATCTTATCGAACAACAACCAGAAGGACCAATTAAGAATACTGAAAGAGTCCAGGAAAGGTACTATGCTAATCCAGGTAATCCTCTACCTAATAATAATTCGGTATTTTGGGCCTGGCATAGAGTTGCGAGAACAATAGATAATGCAGTTGTCGATACAAGTACTGCTGTATTAAATGTCTCGGCTTTAACTCTATCTACTAATCGACACCCTACGGATCAAATACTCTTTTCATTAAACTCAAGCCCGGCAGGTAAATCTGAAAATCTTATAATTTCTAATATGCCTGGCCATTCATTTAATGTAGGTGACCAGGTGAGAATGGAGTTCAGTCAATCATTTACTGGACCTATAGTAGCTGCAGCTTTATTTGGTGAGGTTACTGAGGATTCCTCTGATAGATTTTCGGTTGCTCTTTTTGGAGGTAATTATAAAACTACAAATGAAGTTTTATCTACTATAGACCAGTCTGCATTAACATTCGACGAAGTAACTCTCGAAACAATAGGTACTTCAACTATTGTTAACCAAGGAGATGAATCTAATTTACAACTCTACTCTAAGTCAAACTTTTCTGTACCTAGAGAAAAAGATGAGGTATTAAAAGCTACCTGGACTTCTAATCATAATCTTTTCGTAAATGATCCATTAACAGTTATAACTGATGGTAGAGGGGATTTAGTTATTGAAGAAAGTGCATATGTTCTAGATAACGATCCAGATGGAGATGGAAAGAGTATTCTTTTAGTTTATGGGAGAAGGATTAAACAATATGATTTATCTTCCTTTACAGCTTTTGGATCAACCAATTGGACTATACATAGAGGTTCTTTAGATGGAATCCATAAAGATACATTAGGCGATAATTTAATTAACTTTAATGCTAATAATAAAGGTATATATAATTCTTATCAAATAGGACCTGGTACTCAAACTGATTCAGGCTCAGCAATCGCTATTGGATTAAACGTCTATAATAAAGATGACAATACAATTAAGATAGGTTACAATAATACAATGCTTGATATTAGGTCAGATTCCGTTGCAGTCTCGGGTGATTTGTTCGCTCAAAATCGTATAGTTACAAATGATATATCCAGTTCAGGTTCATTAAGCGCAGGGGGTACAAGTCCTAATTATTTCAATGGTAAAGTTGGTATTGGAACTAACGCTCCAGAAAATAAATTGCATATAGTTGAAACAAATGCAGGAAGTATTACTTATCCACTTAGAATTCAAAACGATGATGCCAACAATAATTCTGGTGTTGGAATAGAATTTGGAATAAGCACTAACGATACTTTTACAAACGCAAGAATACAAGCAACTCGTGAAGATAGTGAAGCTAGTGCTGAATTAGCCTTTCAAACTAGAGTAGATGCTAGTACTAATCTTACTGAAAGAATGCGCATTGATCGTAATGGTAATGTTGGTATAGGAACTACATTACCTGCAAGAGTATTGCACATCAAAGATACAGTTAATCCAGCTGGAATAAAAATTGAAGGCAGCACAAATAGTTTTTCTGAAATTATATTCTCTGATACTAGTGATGAAGGTGCTATTTCATATGACCATCAAACTGATAAATTAAATTTTAATAATACATCTACCCGAATGACAATTGATTCTAATGGTAATGTTGGTATAGGAACTACATCACCTAATAAAACTTTAACAGTTATAGGTGATATATCAGCTAGTGGGTCACTAGAAATTGGTGGGGATTTAATAATACCTGAAAAAATTGTACATCAATCTGACCCCAGCGCATTTTTAAGATTCGGTACGAATGCTGATACATTTGCTATTACAACTTGCGACGTTGAAAGATTGCATATTGGACCTGCTGGTAATGTTGGTATGGGATCTAATCCAGCCGCAGTCGGGACTAAAAATACATTACATATTAATGACTCCACCGACGGCGCTGCTATAAGATTAGGTCAAATGCCTACAACCAGTGATACACTATCAAGCGCTTCTATCAGTTATAAAAATAGTGAAGGTTTACAGATTGGTACAATAGGTAATACAAATTTATTTTTTGAGACTGCTGATACAACAGCGATGACGATTAATACTGACCAGAATGTAGGTATTGGTACTATAAATCCTAATAAAAAATTAACAGTAGTTGGTGATATATCAGGTAACAGTAGAGCTATTATAGGATGTTTTAACGTAGCTACGGGTGTTAGATCTTCTGTTATTGGAGGGGATTGTAATACTGTTGCAGGTATAAGATCTTCAATAGGGGGAGGTTTTTGTAATAACATAACTTCAAATGGAGCAGAAGCAAATATAGCTGGAGGGTGTAAAAATACAGTTAGAGCTGAAAAATCATTTATTGGTGGTGGTTCATACAATTTAGCTCTTAGTGCTAACACTATTATAGGAGGAGGTATTGGAAATAGAGCCTGCGGTAAACAAGCGTCAATAGGAGGAGGTTGTGCGAACATCGCTAGCGGTATTGGTTCAACCATAGCTGGTGGTTCATTGAACCAAGCCAGCAAAGATAGATCATTTATAGGTGGTGGATGTCAAAACAGTGCTACTGGACAGGGCGCAGCCATAGTAGGCGGTGATGGCAATACAGCTTCTGGTGATAGATCATTTGTTGGAGGCGGTATTTCAAATAAAGCTCAATGTATTAATTCAACTATTGCTGGTGGGGTATGCAATACAACCAGTGGGTTTAGATCATTTGTTGGAGGCGGGTGTAAAAATACTTCTAGTGGAGGTAATTCAACTATTGCCGGAGGTAATTTAAATAAAGCTTCTGGTGCAAGATCATTTATTGGAGGAGGTTTATCTTTATCAGCTACTGGACAGGACTCAGCTGTTGCTGGCGGGGTACGCAATAAAGCTCAAGGCACAAGATCATTTATTGGAGGTGGGTGTGAAAACACTGCTTCAAACATTAATTCAACTATTGCTGGTGGAGTATTGAATACAGCTAATGGATTTAGATCAACTGTTGGAGGTGGTAATAGTAATAGAGCTAGTGGAAATACTTCAACTGTTGTTGGAGGCTTATGTAATGTAACAAATGGAGAGTTTTCTGGTATTTTAGGTGGTAGTAATAATACTTTAGGTACTGCAGCAGATAAATCGTTTATTATAGGTAGTAATATAACAGCAGATGCAGCATGCACTACATTTGTTAATAATTTATCAACAACTGGGGATGCAAATATATCAAATAAAGTTGGTATTGGAACGTCTAATGTTTCATCGGATGTAAAATTAGAAATATGCGGAAGCGCGGGCATACCTAGAAAAGAAGGCGGTTATATGTTCTTAGAGCAGCCTGGGGGATCCTTTAGAGCCGGGCTATCTAGTACTAACCCTAATAATACATTAGCGCTAAGAGGCGGTACTTGCTTCTCGATGTTTATTTCAAGCTTAGCGCATACTTCTATCGGAGCAGGTATTGGCAGTTGCATGTACGAGTGCTTCCCTATGGGATTAAACGGCAATAACAGGACAGATACTTCAGCCAATGGCAGAAATAGACTTACTGTTCATGGTAATGCAGTAATTCAATCTCAGAAAACTGCTGGTTTAAGCATTATTGGAAGGGATCTTGGAGATGATCCGCATATATCTTCATTCCTTACTCTTAGTGGTTATAAAACCAGGGCGACTGGTTCGTTCCTAGCAGACGGTAATACTGAATTTTTCTTAGGAAGACCTTACTTAGGAAGCGATAAAGTACAGATAGGTTATTCATGTGATAATTGCTGTACTGGTAATACTGTTAGATCTAGCTCACCAGAGAAGTCATTAGTAACCTTCTCAGTACTAAGTGCTACAGCACTTGATCCTAAACCATTAGTTGGTATAGGTACTACAGCACCTAATAATCCCTTAACAGTTGTTGGTAATATATCAGGATCTAATTCATTATTTTTATCAAACTCTGCTCATTTTGGAGGAGAAAACGCTGGTACGATGGTAATTAACGGGGGAATAATGGGGGCTAAAGAAAACTGTACTGGCATAGTAGTACAAGGTGGCGATACCACATGTGGTGCAGGTTGCGGTGGCTCTATTGAATTGTATGGCCCTAATATGGGTAGTTCTCACCTTAATAACTATATATCATATAATGCATCAGAGCATGTGTTTAGAGATGAAGGCGCGGGAACAACAATTTTAACGTTAAACCCTTCAACTAATACTAGTACTTTTGAAGGTAGTGTAGTAGTTGATGGAACTTTAAGTGCACATGACGGTATAATAGCTTTAAGAGATGTTGATCAAAGCTCAGACAAAACAATTACTGCATCTGGTAATAATCTTACATTTGATGCAGTACATGGCATATTTGGATATTCAATAGGATTAAGAGGGAATAGAGGTAGCGTTCTTGGAATGGAGTCTGCTGGAACTGACTTAGATATATCAGCACCCGGTGATATTACATTAACTCCTAGTGGCAATGATGTTTCAGTGACTGGTAATCTTGAAGCAACTGGGACTATTACCTCTACAAATACGACTGTATCTCGGCCAATTCAAAATAATGAAGCAGATACTAATAAGATAAGAAATATTAGACAGCTAACACAAATAGGATATAACGCATTAAGCGCATCCGGCGGACCTGATACTTCAACAATGTACGTTATAATAGGTTAAAATGAGTATAAAATTTGGATCAAATGATGCTAGTACCTTCAAAGTTGGTACAAGTGGTATAGATAAAATCTATCTAGGTTCTAATGTTGCGTTTTACGGGTTAGTAACGAAAAGCTTAGTATTTAATATAGATGCTGAAAATCCATATTCCTATTCATTTACTCCTTCAACTAGCGGAATCATAAATGATATTCAAGGGAATAATAACGCTACTTTATCTGGTACATTCAACGATACAACTCCTAAAAATTGGGAAATAGCAGCGGCGACTTCTTCAACGCCTCCTTCTGCATTTATAACATTTGGTGATATTGAGACTTTTAATGCTCCGCATGATTTTACTTTTAGTATGTGGTTTAAGTTTACTAATCTTCCGGGTGATTCAGATATAATTACTAAAGGTGCTCATAATACAGGTGAACCAATCTTAGTCTGGTATGATAAAGCTGTTGGAAGCGGCACTGATGCAGGTAACACGCAAACAATATCATTTATGGTTACTGATGATACTACCCAACATTGGATTGCAGCACCTAATAATTCAATTGTGGTAAATCAAGTATATAATTTAGTTGTACAACATAATACTGATGGTAGAGCAAGAATATGGATTAATGGAGTTGAAAAAAGAGATCATATTCAAGCTACTACTGATGGAATGAAAAATAATACTAACCCATTGAAATTAGGAGCACCAACTGGTAGTCTGCAAGATTCATCTATGGAAATATATGCTTTTCATGCATATGATTCTTTTTTAACTGATGAAGAAATAGATCAAAATTGGAATAATCTAAGAACTAGGTTTAGTTCACTTTCTGCTTAATAAGCATAAATAATAATATGAGTACACTTAACGTAACACTATCATCTGATGCAACAATAACAACAATACCTGCTCAACAGGTAACACTAGCCGCAGGTAATATAGAAATTGAAGAAATTATTGATACCCCGGGTTCAAATTCCGTTGAAGTATGGATCGCCGATATTGGTAGAATTAAACTTGAAGCTTTAAGCGATAGCAATTATGGTAACCCAGGTGAGTGGACATATAGTGATGTAGTTGTTGCAGCTACTACTTATCTTACAGCTGGAAGTTAAAAAACTGGCACGCCTGGCAGGATTCGAACCTGCGACCGACGGTTTAGAAAACCGTTGCTCTATCCAACTGAGCTACAAGCGCATAATACTAATAATCGTTTTGACTTTGGCTGCGCTCATAATCTTCAATCAACCACATTAATTCGACTTCAAAGTCTTTTTCTGAATTAATGTTACAGTCAGATTGTTGAAGGAGATTCATTGAATCGATTGATTCATAAATCTTAATATTCCCTTCACTATATGTTATGTAAAACCCTTTGTATTCTTTTTTATAAGAATTGCTCATAAAGCTGGTCTCCTTGCTACTACTTTTTTTTCATTATGTTGGCTAAAACCTAAAGTAGTTTTTTTAGATTTAGGCGAACGTTCAAATAAATTAGAGGTCCAGAAAATATTAATTAAGACATTAGTTAATACTCCAAAATATATTCCTAAAGATATAGAATAAAAAGCAGAAGCTATAGTAAAGAAGAGAGTCGTAAAGACAATAGGTTTTTTAAATTTTTGCATTAAAGATATTTTAGCGCTAGATAATTTATAATAAGATGAATTGTATTATCAGTTATAATTAATAACCAAGTTGAAAGCCATACTGGAACATCCTTATGATAACCGTTAGTATCGCAATCTTTCCATGAAGGCCAGTACTTGCATGGAGCTATTTTAGTTTTTGCAAAAGCAATATATTTAGCTATACCAAAACGATCAATTAAGAAGTGAGTAAAAAATATTACAAACCATGCAGCGAAGGATGGTTGCAGTAATAGAAACGGTAGTGAATAAACAAATGCATGCGTAGCAGCTGCTCTATTGTTTTTTATTTTATGAAGAGCCATCCAGTCACTCTGCAATAGGTAATCACCGGTTAGATGTAAGATTAATTGTTCCATTTACTCTACTTTACACTCTTTTTCATTATTATATATATTATTTTATGCTAATAAGCCCGATTTGCAACTATTCTCCGCTTATTTTTTTTTAGAGACTAAATATTTATATGGCTAGTTTTGTAAGATTTCTAACGGAAGTAGGGTTTCCTATAGCAGGAGCTTTATCAGGAGGTCTGTTTATTTTTATTATTTTAAAATTTATTTTAAATGGAGTTAAAGGATCAGTAGAAGGTATGGGCGGTATGATAGGAAGTTTGCAAAATAGAGTTGATGTAATGACTAATGAAATTGTTAAAATAGATACTTTAATATCACATGCTTTTAAAGTTGAACCTAATTTAGATAGAATAGCTGCCTCTGAAGGAAAGGAAGATGCAAGGAAAGATTAATGAAAAATATAATAATAGGAATACTGGCAGCATTAATTGTTTTATCATTCTATTTGTTGGATAGAGATATAAAACAATATGGTCAAATTATTGTTGATCAGGAAATAAAAATATCAGAACTTGAATTGAAAGTTAATGCTCAAAAAAATGTTTTATTATTTCAAGGAGCAAGAATAAGAGAATTAGAAAGAGGAGAAAAAATTCAAACACTTCCAAAAAATAAGGTACTTACATCATTATGAATGACGCAACTATAGATAGTTTTGCTAAGATGGTTCAGGATTTTGGATTTCCTGTTATTGCAGCTATAGGTTTAGGTTATTTTGTTTACTATGTTTGGAACTGGGTAACTAAAGATATATCTCCAACTATAGGAGAATCTAAAAAAACTTTAATAAGTCTTATTGATAAAGTTAGAATGTTAGATAATGATATGATTCGTCTTAATATTAAGCTTAAAATGATTTTACAAAATCAAGAAAATAAAGAAAGGTTAGAAAGAGAGTTCGATAAAAAAAGAGAAGAACTTGATAAACTACTCAATGAGAGTAAATAATTTTTATGAAATACCTATTGTTAACGCTATTTTTACCTTTAGCATTATTAGCAAGTGAACTTACTTTTAAGTTTAAATCTCCTACTTTTACTGGCATAGGTTATTCAGCCCATCGATTAACGTTAGAGCAAATATCTTTTAATAGAAAAAAGGCTATTGAAGACGAAATACAATCTGCCGAGCTCCAAGCTCAACTTGCAGAAGATAGATCGGCTGTTAATACATTCCTCTCCAGTCTTCAAGCTAGAATTTATTCTGAATTAGCTAAGCAAGTCACTGAGCAATTGTTTGCTGATGATGGTCTTGAAACCGGAACCTTTTCTATTGAGGATAGTACTATTACTTGGTATAAGTCTGCCGATGATCAAATATATCTTACTATTAATGATTTAACAGATGGATCAACAACTAGTATAATTATTCCTATTGGTTCGCTTTATATTCCAACACCAGTAACAGATACAGAGACTCCATGATAAAGGCGTTATTTAGTTTATTATTACTTCTTTTGGTCGGGTGTGTATCAACTCCTACTCCTAACGGGCCATGGGTCCAACGCCCTCCTTATATGATAAAGCAGGGCGATATGAAGGATATAAAACAAGCTCCAATTTTTGTAGCTGTATATTCTTTTGATGATCTAACTGGGCAGAGAAAATCAATGGATAATTATGCTTCTTTTTCTTCTGCAGTTACCCAAGGAGGTGAGGCTTGGGTTATTGAGTCTTTATTACAAGCTGGTAATGAAAAATGGTTTAAGGTAGTAGAGCGGTCAAGTGTAGCTAATCTTATTAATGAACGAAATATAATTAAAACTAATAGACAATCATTTAGCGATGAACCTACTGAGTTAGGAGCGTTATTATTTGCTGGAATGATCGTTGAAGGAGGAATTATTTCTTATGAGAGTAATATTGTTTCAGGAGGTATAGGGGCTAGCTATTTAGGAATAGGAGCTTCTAAACAATATAGAAAAGATAATGTAACCGTATCTATGCGCTTTGTAAGTGTTAACTCTGGTGAAGTTTTATTATCCTCGACAGTTAGTAAAACTATTCTAAGTGTCAGTGCTGGAGCTACCTTATTTAGATATTATGATATGGATACTGATCCCGGAGAAGGTGAGTTTGGATACGCAAGAAATGAAAGAGTTTCAATGGCTACTCGTAAAGCTATTGATGCATGTATAGTAGATTTAATGCTCCAAGGAGATAAAAAAGGCTTATGGAATTTTGTTGAACCAACGCCTGAACCAAAGCCAGACCCTATCTTAAAACTAACGGGTGAAATAGTAAAATAATTCATATTTTTTATGTTGTTAAAGACTAAATATTCATATGAAGAAAACAGCTTTAACAATATTATTAACATTATTCACCTCGTTTGCCTTAGCGAATAACGAGATTTATTTAGAACAGGAAGGTACTACTGGTAATTTCGATATTACGCAAGTAGGTTCCGGAAATAAAATCGGATCATCTACTGATATCTCGACGATAGCTGGGAGTGATAGTGACTTTGATATATCACAACTTGGTAATGGAAACGAACTAAACATAGAATGGTCGGGTGGAGAAGCTGATTTCGATCTTTATATTGAGGGCGATAGTAATAAGCAAGATTTAATTATAACAGGTACTCAAAATACTTTTGAAAATATATTTATTGGTAGTGGAAATGAATTAACTATTAAAAAAGATGATGTTAGTGCAGAGGCGTCGTCTATCTCTCAACAACAATTAAAGAACTTTGTTACTGGTAATGCTAATATTTTAGATTTTTATCTTAATGAAAATGTTGGTGCGGTATCAGATGTTACAATTATTGGTAATGGAAATGCGATTACTTCAATTCAAGAAGGAGGTAACTTAGGGCTAGGACATTCTCAAATAGTTGAGCTTCAAGGAGATAGTAACGTTTTAAATTTAGTGCAGTCAGGTTCAGAAAATCAAACATTAGAACTTACTCATTATGGTCATGATACAACGTTTAATATTATTCAATCAGATGGTACATATACAGCTGGTTTAGAGGGGCTAGGGGCAATAAGTACATTTGATGGTAGTTATAATCAAACATTTGCAACACCAGATTTTGCTCAAGGCGCTTTTATCGAAGTTGGCCCTTAATTTATTTTTTGTTTTCTTTTTAGTAACCTCCTCCGCTTTAGCTAAAGTTGGGGAGGTTTCTTTTCAGTCGCAGCCCGGGCAGGTTTCAAGGGGTTCAGATAAATTCCTAACAGAAGTAGGAATAGGTATCGAAATGAATGATAAGATCGAAACCTTAAATGGTAACTTAAAGATACTCTTTATTGATAATACTAAAGTTACTGTAGCAGAATATTCTACATTAATAATTGATGAGTTTGTTTATGACGGAAATACTAAAAAAGGTAAAGTTAATCTTAAAGCATCTTTAGGTACACTTCGCTACACTTCTGGGTTAATAGCTAAAAATAGTAAAGAGAGTGTAAAGATAACTACCCCCACAGCTTCGGTAGCAGTTAGAGGTACAGACTTCGAAGTAACAGTTAATGAAACCGGGGAAAGTACCTTTACTCTTTTACCTTCGGTAGATGTAAATGGGGTGCAGTATACAGGAGTTATTGAAGTATCTAACGCTACAGGTACTGTTGTACTAACACAGGCATTTCAAGTTACTGAAGTTGCATCAATATTTGCTCCTCCATCTCGACCATCGGTAAATGTTTTAAGGCGAAATGAAGCTATAAAAAAACAAGACTCAAATAAAGAAACTGAGCAGACAGAAGATGATGAGTCAGATAAAGATAACCAAGAAGAGTCAGATAAAGATAACCAAGAAGAGTTATTTGAAGAAGCTTCGTTAATTGATAGCGGAGAAAGCGAGGGTAATTCTGTTTTTATAATAGAAGATGATAAAGCTACTTTTACTTCAGATAATGAAAATAAAGTTAAATTAATAGTCCCATCTGTATCAGATGTTTCTTTAAATTATAATAATAACGGATCAGTTATCGAAGGTACTTTAAACGCAGGTGGTAACGTTAACATAAATATTATACAGCAATGAAATCAAAAAAGCTAAAACCATTTATTTGGTGTTTTTTACTAACGATTGTATTTTCAATACTGAGGATAAATGACCCATATCCTGTTGAAGTATTAAGGCTAAAAGGGCTTGATTACTATCAAAGACAGCAGGAGCTTAAGGTATCTGACACTATCTCTATAGTAGAAATAGATGAACATAGTTTAGAAAAATATGGTCAATGGCCTTGGGGAAGAGATATAATTTCTGAAGGAATAGTTAAAGCATATAATAACGGAGCTGCGTTAGTCGTACTTCCTATACTCTTTGCTGAAGAAGATAGACTTGGTAAAGATCATATTTTTATACACACTCTACTATCATTTCCTACAGTTACCTCGCAATCAGCATCTCAACAAGGTAAAGGAGTTATAGTACCTAGAGGGGTTGCAACTATAGGAGATGGTCTCTATAATTGGTTATTTGATTACCCTGCAGGTATTGGGCCTGTTAAAGAGATTGGAGAATCTTCCGCTGGGGTCGGAATGTTATTAACCGCGCCAGAGCTCGACGGAGTAGTAAGAAGATTGCCTCTTATTATTCAAGTTGACGGTAAACCATACCCTACTTTACCTTTGGAGGTATTAAGACTTTTTGGAGGAGAACAATCTTATCAAGTTAAAGTAGATGAAGCTGGGGTTAAAGCTATTAGAGTCTTAAATGTTAATACTATATCAACTGATGAAAATGCTAGAGTATGGGTTAATTTTAATTATAAGTTTGATAAAATATCATATAGTAATCATGACTGGTCTTCTTTAGAAGGTAAGATTGCTGTTATAGCTCTTACAGCAGAAGGTTTATCTAATTCAGTAGCTACACCTATTAATATTAGCAATGGTCATGAGTTAAATATGCAAGCTCTTCAAATGATAATTGACGATAATACTTTAACTAGACCAGTTGAAGCACTATTATACGAGATAGCAGCTACAGCAGTAATATGTTTTGTTCTTATTTTTTGCGCATTAAATTTATTTTACCTATTAAATGCAATATTAATTTCTGGAATTATAGCTGGTATACCATTACTGGGATTTTATTTATTTAGAGAGTTTGGTCTTCTTTATGACTATACATACCCAGTATATACTTCATTTATAATATTTACTGTAGCTATTTTTGCGAGATTTATTTATGAATTTAAAGCAAAGATGTTAATAAAGAAACAATTTGAGCATTATCTTGCTCCTGAGATAGTTAAGAAGCTTCAACGTAATCCTGACCTGTTAAAATTAGGAGGCGATACACAAGACTTAACTATTTTATTTTCAGACATTAGAGGCTTTACTACAATAAGCGAACAGTTTAAAGATAACCCTCAAGGCTTAACTAACCTTATTAACAGATATCTTACCCCTATGACTCATATTGTTATGGAATCAGGAGGCACCATTGACAAATATATTGGCGATGCCTTAATGGCTTTTTGGAATGCTCCAATACCAGAAGATAAAACTTCGCATAGGATAAGAGCTATAGAAGCAGCTATTCAAATGCAAATAGGTTTAGAAGAACTTAACAACGAGCTTATAAAAGAAAATAAACATGCATTAAAGATTGGTATAGGTATTAATACAGGTAATGTAGTTGTAGGTAATATGGGCTCAGAACAAAGATTTGACTATACATGCTTAGGTGACGCGGTTAATTTAGCTGCTCGTTTAGAAGGCCAGACAAAAGCTTACGGGGTAGATATTTTATTAGGTCATGAAACTATTCAATTTATAGAAGATAAGTTTAGATTTATTGAACTAGATAAAATAGCTGTTAAAGGTAAGAAGGAAGGAGTCTATGTTTATACAGTTACTAATGAAACTTTCAATTACGTTGGCCATAATTTATTCTTAAAATATTATAAAAGTAGAGAATGGATTCAAGCTAGACGAGCTGTTACTGCATTACTAAAAGAGAATACCCCTCTTAGAGACTATTATAAAATGATAATAGAGAGGCTCAAAGAGCTAGAAGAGAACGACCCTGGTGTTGACTGGGACCACGTTTATAGAGCTAAAACTAAGTAAATCATTAGTTTTCATGATTTTTATGGAAATCCCCCTTAGGAGCTTTAGGGAGACCCCATTTGTTTGGTGTAAGGTATATAATAGTATACCTGGTTTTTAAGGTTTTTCCTTACTAGAAGGAGACTTAAAATTTAATCTAAACTTGGGAGGCCAGGTTACAGTAGAGCTACCATCTTCTTTTTTTTCCACTATTTCAACTATTGGAGGGTTAACCTTTTCAGGTTCTGCTAAGTTATCGCTATATAGCGCATTCTTTAATAATTTTATATCTATCTCTATTTGATCTACTTTATTAATATATGTATTAAACATTTCTATATCAATAAACTCAGTATCATCAACTGTATAAATTTCGGTTTCTATTATTGTTTCTTGTTCGAGAGGCTTTAATAAACTTAATCCTATACTGCCAAGTAATATAATTGATACGCTTAGATAAGCAACGTTTATATTATCTTTAATAATTTGTTTCATTATATTATTATAAGATATTTATATAGCATTGCTAGCTACAAATTTACTCATTTAATAAAGTTAAGATATCCGATTCCGGAACGTATGTCATACGTTGACCTCCGTTACCTTCTGAAACAAGATAGATTATTTGCTTTTTACCAAAGTGCATTTTTTCCTCTACACTTACAACTTCTCCACTAGCAACAAAGTGTTTGCCAGATTTGTAGTTTATTGTTTGGCCTTGTATGAATTTTGCATTTAACATAAATTTATTTATATATAGTTATAGTTCATTATCAACTTCTTTTAGAGCAGAATAAGCTAGCTCGAAATGAATACACATATCTTTGCCGAATTTACTCTCCCATTTTTTAGCTGATATTTTAGGATTAGATTTTCGAAGTCTATAATAATGTTCGAACTCCGGAACTTTACAAGTTTCTTCTAAATTAAATTTTAATATATGGGTATGACCGTCCTTTTTAGTTACAATGTTCATCGTTCCCTAAATAGTCATTTATAATATAAGAAGCTTCTATTTCTAAATCTTTTTGGCTTTCTACTTTATGATTGCCAACAAAGACGGGCCTTAGAGAGCTTACGCTCTCTTCGGCTTCCGCTTTAAAAGCTTCGACGTATCCTTCTTCGTTAATAACGAACTTATACCCGTTAGCTTGTACTTGCATAATAATACTTATTTGACGTTTACTAAGTCTTGAAGCTTCTTACCACGTTCTATGGTCTTAGCAGCAAGTTCTTCGTTATTAATAACAGTCCAAAAAGAAGTCTTATTCATTCTTCCTAAACCATGTTCTGAAGAGTAATACTGATTAGCTTTATTCTTACCACCGCCACGAGTACTATTATGAGTATAGTAATCAGTTACAGCAGAGAATGCATCAGCATAATTTTCTCCTCGGTTACCAGCTCCCTTAACAAACAAGTTATCAAGCTGCTCTACAGTATTTAAGCAACGCGTACTAAGCCCTTCACGAGGATTATTACGCATCAAGAATCCAGTAAACAAACGAGAAGCATTTTCTTTCTTAAGTTTCTTCTTGAGAAGCTTCTGGAATTTAACTTTAAAGTCTTCTTGAACTCCTAAGAACTCCTTAATAAGATCTCCAAGATCAGCAACCTTTAGTTCTACATCACCTCTATGAACAGCCGAACCAACCATACCGTTCTTATTATTCAAATTGAAGTTAAACGTATTTTCACAAACAGTACAAATATTTGTATTGTTTACCCATAAACGAGATGTCTGATCGTGAGAGTTTCCAAAGTTTAGATAGTCCTGAAAAGTACGATCTCCAACTTTATACTCTTTATTATCAGCCATACTTACCGTAGCAAAAACCTTACCACGATTTCCTACAGAACCGATACTCTCAAGCTTAGCTTTAGGAAGCTGCTTCATTGCATCGCTTACCAAGTCCATAAACATTTCATTAGTTACATGTTTATAGTACGGCGACATTGGCTTACCAACTACTTCTCCATCATCAGTAGCTCGTAGTATTCCATGTCCAGTTGTTATAGCATTATCATCTTTATCGATGTAATACAGCGGATGACGTTCGACGTCCCATTCACGGAGCATATTATCCGATGGATCAATCTCCTCAACGACAGTAGTCAATCCATGCCATGCTTGACTTAAACCAACTTGCGCGTCTCTTTCTGTTATGTTATGTGACATATTTACCTTATTTTATTTTTGTTATTTATCTTAAGGAACGATTCCTTATATTATTAATTATATCTTAGTTCCTATTTTTCAAGGAGTTTTTCCTTAAAAAGTTTAAAAATGGAGGGGCACTTTAATGTCATACCCAGGACGGACCTTTAAATTATTATTCACCAGCTACCTTTAAGAAGGCCTTCATGCTATCAGCAGCATTTAGTAGCCCATTTACTGAACCTGATGGCTTAGCGTAAGTAGCGCTTTGACCCTTACCTTCTTTTTCCATCTTACCGTTCATTACTAACTCTCTTAGCAAGTTATACGCCCTGTTATACTCTACGTTCAGTAGTTTCATAACTTCTTGAGCAGTAGTAGTACCATTGGTACTCATGATTTTTTCAAGCTCTTGCTTCTTACGATTT
>Ga0209348_1000518_pt1 | contig 20081 bp, 14 predicted proteins | sample ETNvirenome_2_30_FD_184065 | JGI IMG/M metagenome (GOLD analysis project Ga0209348, IMG submission 184065) | Marine viral communities from the Pacific Ocean - ETNP_2_30 (SPAdes) (version 2) | ecosystem: Environmental > Aquatic > Marine > Oceanic | place: Pacific Ocean | collected 2013-06-22
GTGTGGTTGATATGACCACTTAGTATTATAATCAGAGAGCAAACTCTCTAATATATTTTGATACGTTGGTGATATAAAATCATCGTAAACTTCAAACTTCATTGCTTTGACCAGTATAAAAATTGAGCCAATCCAACAGAGATGCCTGCATCTTCACATAAAGGATCTACAAATAGTTTAACACCTTCGGGTAAGTGTTTTAAGTATTCATAATTTGCCACACAATTCATAGCACAACCACCACTCAAAACAATATTTTTCTTTCCTGTAATTTGCAAAGTATCTAATATTGCTTTAGTCATCCACCTCTCAAAATCTTTCTGTAATCTCCAACACAAATTAGCAATTTTCTGAACATCTTCATTCCAATTTCTGTAGTCCCAATCTCTTGGTAGATAATCATAATCTATAAAGATACAACCATCATGTGTTCTATAGAAGAGTTTAGAATTAATCTCATAGTTATCAAAAACAAAAGGTTTTATATTGGGATCTTCTTTACCATATGATGCTAAACCCATTATCTTACCAGATCCCAACTGTCCAAATCCACAGTAAGCAGCAATAGAAGAATATACCATACCAATTCCCATAGGCCATTTTGTATGAGAATGTCTTTCCTTCATTAAGTCTGCATGATGTTTTGGTGTCTCTTGCTTTGAATGACATATAAGTTTAGCTGGATATTCCACCGTGTATATACTTGCTACTTCGTGCATATCAGATTCTTTTGTTGAAGGATTACCCATACCATCAACAACTAAAACTGCTGCATCTTTAAATCCAGAATTATAAAATCCAGAAAAAGCATGAAATACATGGTGTTCGTCAAATCTAGTATCCGTCCATTTGTTTTCCCACTTTTCTGTATCTTCAGCCTCCATCTTTATTTTCTTTGAATGGATATCAGTAGATTTAGAAATAACAAAAGTTATAAAAGAATATACCTCTTGTTCAAATGATAGATGAAAGTCTTGTGCTAAGTCATTTACAGGCCAATACTTAATACCACTGAATCCAAAATCAATGTCTAATAATTCTGATGAAGGAAAATTATCTCCAAACAGTCTTTGGTATGCTTTTGATGGATAAACATCATGTTTTGCACGACTGCATCTTTCTTCTTGCATGATGTTTTTTATTTCTCCATCCTCTACTACACAAATAGAAGCATCATGAGATATCATTATTCCAACAGTTTTCATTAGAAAAAATTAAAGTTGATATTAAATCGTCCCATAGCATCCGTAGTATTAGTGGAACGATGTTTAACACTAGGATCGAATAAAAATAATCTATTCTCAACACTATCTATTTTAGTGCCATCTTCAAATTCTGTAAAGCCGTTACAGGTATTCAATGCAAAAATAGCGCCCTGATGACTGAAATCTTGGTCAGTATGATAGGGATGCTTGTGAAAAGTTTCACAATAAGGATAAAAGTTTACTTTAACCCTAAGCATAGTTTTATACTGACAGGCTAAATGAAATTTAGGAAGAAAAACGTCTTTAATGACACCCCAAGACTCATCGACTGGTTCGTCATTTAGATAGATCGTTTTAACAGAATAATAATTCCAATGAGGAATTTCTGTTTCCTCTCCAGAAGCGCCTGGGATAGGACTGTATTCTAGATTACTGAAAGCATTTTTAACATAATCAAACTCTCGATGATCTAAAAAATTATCAATTATCTCAGGTTTCATCTTAGATTACCCGACAATACACATCTACCTTGATGATTACTAGGAGGTACGCAATGTGGGAGATCTTTATCCCATACCATACAAATTCCTTGATTTGCATCGAAAAAAGTTGGTTCAGTTGTTTCTGGATCTTCGCTAAAATATATTGACGAACTGTTTTCTGGAACTTTTATATAATAAACAAAAGAATATTTTATATCTTTCTCACTATTATGTGCATGCCATTTAATACCACCACCATCACGATACCAAACACCCCATAAATTTTCCAAAGTAGAGTCTGTAGTTTCTTCTACCCACTTTATAAATTTTCTTATTTTCGGTGGATAATCATTCCATTTTGCTATATGACAATTCTCTGATCTTTCAAGATAACTATCAGGCACAGACGTAGTAGCATTAAGAATCTCTACCTCTAATTCACTATGGTCTTCTTGATATGGATACTCGTATTCTTTTACTTCTCTCATCAGTTCTTTACTTCGATCATAAGACCATATTCAGGCAGATAGAGGTATTCTATCAAACTGTTTGCAAGAGTCCTCAGAGCGTCGTCTAGGGTCTCTACAAGAGGTTCTCCGCCTAGGTTGAAGGATGTATTAAAGATAATAGGACATTCTGTTTTCTCATAAAACTTTTTGATTAAATTATAGTAATGAGGATTGACTTCTTCTGTAACTGTTTGGATTCTACATGTATCATCAACGTGAATGATTGCTGGAATCTTTTCTTTGATTCCTTCCTGACATCTAACAGCATACATCATAAATGGTGTCTCATCCATTCCACGAAGATCAAACCATTCGTGTACATGTTCTTTTAATATTGATCCAGCAAAAGGTCTGAAATACTCACGACGTTTTACTGTATTGACATGATCCTTTCCTTTTGGATCTCTTGGATCATACATGATAGATCTATTACCTAGCGCTCTAGGACCTGCTTCTGATTTACCTTGGAACATTGCAACAATATTCTTCTTAGTAATTAGATCAACTACATCTTCGTGTGTGGCCTCAAAGATTCTAGTTGCATCATAGTAATTTGCAAGATCTGTAATGTACTCAGTATCATAGTCGTACTTAGGTCCATAATATAAATCAGTAATCATAGGTTTGATCTCCTTGTCTTTTGTTACTTTATGATAGTGCCAGTATGCAGCACCGATAGCTGTTCCAGCATCATTGCTTACTGGTTCTACGAATAGATTGATACCCTTATCTTTTAGTTGAGGAAGATACCAATAGTTTGCAACACAGTTCAATCCATATCCACCAGAAAGAACTACATTTTTATTACCACTCATCTCAACTGCTTTGAAGATAAGATCCAATACCATAGATTGAGATTCAGTTTGAATTGCATAGGCCAGGTCTCTACGATTATCTAACTGAGTTATATCTTTTACTGTACTCGGATCTTGAGGTTCTCTTAGTTCTAAGAATCTACCTTTGTTTACGATTGCACCGTTAGGATAGGTAGGCACAATAAGATCTCTGTTAGTAGTAGTCCAATCACTTCTACCATCATAGTTTGTGTAGATATCTGGAATCTCACTATTCTCTTTTCCGTATGGGAATAGTCCCATAGTCTTACCAGCTTCAATAGGAGCCCATCCACAATATTGTGTGACTGCCTCATATGCTTTTACAATACCAGCAGAGTCATCTAATATTAATTCATGAGATCCCTCTTCTTCTTCCCTATCGGAAGTAAACTCTTTAATTCTTACTGAACCCCAAGGACCTCTACCTCCTTGATGTTTGTATAAAGTTTTAAAATTATCAGGATAAGCACAATTAATAATAGTTTCTAATTCCCATGTCATCTCCTGTTCACCATCAATCTGCATAGGAATGAATGTCCCTGCACCATCTACAATAACAGATACAGCAGACTCAAATCCAGATCTATAGAAAGCACAAGCAGAATGAAGTTTATGATGGATATGACTGTAATCTACAACTTGAGGATGTTTATAGACATCTTCTTTACGATCAATGAGACCTAGTTTTCTTGCAAGAGCAACGTAGATAGGTTCTCCTGTAAAATCATTTCTCCCAGCCTCATCTAGAGGTTGTGTATGTGCAACCACAAGATAGTCAAGTCTATCGGTATAATCCAATATCTTGATCATGGAAGCCATAGGACCTCCATCATATTTCTTTCTAGATAATCTTTCCTCTTCAATAGAGAAAACTAATTGTCCATCTCTCAGTAAGCATACACCAGAGTTGTGTCCTCTAGCAATTGCTGCAATCCACTGTGTCATATTAAATAGATTTCTTTTCTATAGTAATTGAGTTTTCTTTGTCAGATTTTAGTAAACTTTTAATTTCAGATTGAAATCCTTTTTTACTTTTTGGTTTCTTCTTAGTGTCCATAGTAAAACTAGGTTTAGGAGCACCAGTCTGTAAAGGATTGGGAGCAGCTGCACCTGTAGGAGCCCAATTTGCAGTAGGTAAGTTATTCAAAGTTGATTGCATTGGTGATGCAATCGCTGGTTGTTGATTGGGAGGACAAGATTGTCCCTGCTGCTGTTGTTGTGGAGGAACAAAGTTACCTGTATATGTTTTTGGTTTACCTAGTCTCTTTCTACATGATGCAATAACTTCATCAATTTGTTTCTTACTTAGTTCCATTGATTCGTCATTGAAACGATCAACCCTTTCATCCATTGCAATTCTGATTGGTGCATATTCTCTACGACCATCACCCACATCAATAATATCAAAATCTTTGAGGCCTGGATAACTAATATTTTCTGGATATGTAGAACCAACCACAACAGTTGCAGTTTTATCAAATGCTCTTGCAATATGTTGACCCATACTATCACATCCTAAGAAATGATCTGCAACATCAATGACAGAAGCCCATATTCTCATGTCTGATATTTGAGGTCTTGCAATAGGATATTTCTCTTCATTCTCCTCAGTTGGAAAATGAATCTCGCTCATAACTACCACTGCATAGTCTTTCTTGAGATTATTAATTACGTCTACTACTCCTGTAAGAGACATACTTCTAGAAGTTGGATCTGCAATAAACTCCCCCATCTGTTCAACAGATCTACCAAATGGTTGAACTACAATTACTTTATCTTTTTTTGTTGTTGCTTTAATTTCTTCAACTATATTATATCCAGCAATAGCCTCTGACTTATTAAGATGAACTGTAGGTTTAGGAAGTTCTCTGGGTTCATCTAACCCATTGATCTCCATGTCATACGCTTGTGCTAGACTACATTTTTGATTGTAATAGTGCCATACTCTGTATGGTTCTGGACTCTCGCAATCTCTGTGTTTAATATGTTCTTGAAATACTCTTTTATGCCAGTGGTCGTAGACCTTATCATCTAATGTAGGATGTCCTTTGAAGAAATCAGTACCACCCTCACAAATGATAACAAAATCATCATGAGTCTCAGCATATTTTTCAAATGCTGGTATTGAACTTATTACTCTCCCCGCCCCACCATTGATGAAGAATGCTTTTGATCTCATAGTTTTCATAATTCCTATAGTATATAGTCACATAAAAAATACCTGTGCCAGACGAGGATGTTCCTTAAACATCGTTCGATTTATGTCTGCTCCGTGGGTACATTTGGCTTCATATAATAACATTCTATTATATTTCATCTCACTTGTAAAGGTAATATCTTTTTTTATGTCATATTCACCATAAGCGTGATCTTCCATATATTTGTAAAACTGTGTGCCACCTTCACATTCCTCTGGTTTATTCAAATAAACTAGTGCAGCCCAACTAGAATCTGTATCTTTATGGTGAGTATAACAATAGACAGTCTTAGTAAATCTTTCATTTATATCTTCATTAGTTGTATGATTGACCCAGAACTTTTGATTATCCCATCTGTAGTCAAACATCCCTTCACCAAATTCAAGATTAGTCCACTCTGGATGTTGGCAGAGTTCTTTGAAAACTGGTTTCAAATTTTCAATCATGTCTGGTCTATCTTCAACAACTCTCGTTCCTATAAGACCACCACAATGTTCTTTGTCATTTGTCCTTTCACATGACAGAGCATAGTCTCTAACTTCATCTGGATTTTTGTAGAAGTCATCTATAACAAATACTTTCCTCCAGAAATATCCTTGGTCAGTAAATTTTGCATAATCGTAGCAACGTTGTATGTGTGAAATTTTTATGGGATTTACTTCAAACATGTAGTAAAAAAGATCCCCTTATTAGGAGGATCTTGATGAATTATTTTATATATAAATGTCTTACATTGAAGATGGTGGTTCCCATGCTTGTCCACTTTCTGAATCAGGATCTCCTTGATGAGGAGGATCTTGGAACCCAGGCTCTATTGGGAACATCATGTCAGCAAAGTTAGGATGTACTCCAGCAGCAATCATTTTGTTTGGAAGATCTCTTAACTGTTGACGATATGTTTTCCACTGTTCTTTAAGTGCATCAGGCATATCTTCTGCAATCTGACCATCAGTATTAGCAAGAACACTGTCTCTATGTTTTCTAACATGATCCCATGTCTTATCCTCATCAACACCATTTAACTTTTCTCTAGGTGTAAAGTTACCAATAGTGATGTCATCAGGTCCAGCACTGCCAGGATTTGCAACTCTGATAGTATCATAATTATAGAAATCATCAGGGAAGATAGTTGAAGAATATGTAAACTGAGGGTATACACTTCCGTCTACTGCTGGAGAGCCAGGATGGTTTGTATCTGTACCAGCACCTCTGTCTTCTTCTTTCTCGTTAACAACAGGTCCTCTTAACTGACAGATGAGTGTGTGCAAATCAGATTTAGCACAATCAACTTCGTACCACTGAACTACGTCAGCTGGTTTTGGACGACCATCTGCGATGTCATCTTCTGTTAGAGGTCCATATACCTCTTTTCCTTCTGCATTGATTTGCAGAAAAATCTTGTCTGGACCATCATAAGTTTGGTCTCTCTGGTTTCCATCAGATGTTGAGTGATCTGTAAGGAAAGCGTTCGGAAGATTTAACTTCCAATTGTGTGAAATAATCTTTGTTGCCATTTTGGATTTCTTCGGGTTTACTCCTTCGGCACTATTTATAAAAAAAGAGGGTCTATAACCCTCTTTTGACAAATTTTCTTGTTCGGTTTAGACGTATGTGATTTTAACAAGTCCAGATCCACCTTGTCCACCTTGTCCACAACATCTTCCACAGTAGTTACTGTTTGCACCTTGGCCGCCGTGTCCATATGGAACTGTCCAACAACCACAACGCATCCAACACTGTCTTTGTCCGTAGGAAACACCAAGAGTTCCGATAAATGGAGCACCTGTTGGCATACCTTCGTTATAGAAGCAGTGACAGTTGAATCCGTCAGGTCTGTATGAGTTACCACCGTGGTTGCCCATTCCGAAGTCTCCTCCGTGAGCGCCAGGTTGCATACAACAAGTATGGAATTCTGAATAACAGTTTGATGACCAGTCACCAGTTGCACAACCTCTAACACCACCTAAGGCACAGAAGTTAGAAAGGTTATATCCATTTACATAGGAGTTACATCCGCAACACCCTGTACACTCTCTTGAACAACATCTGTAAACACCAGCAGCACACACAGTATATTGACATCCAGAATTAGTTGAAATAGTTTTTGTATTATAGTATCCACCACCAGCACCGTGCCAGTTTTGACATCTGTTACATGAACATGCACCGTGTCCGTTACCTCCAGCACCCCAGATTTCCCAAGTAATTCTCGAAACTCCTGTAGGAACAGTCCAGTTGCAACAGCAGCCAGGTGTACAATAACATGGATGACCATACACCCATTTCACACACCAGTTTGAGAAAGTACCAGCCGTAACCGCAGACGCTGGAACTGTAGTGTCCTGTATCTGGGAGTTTATTACTTTTTTATAACTCGAATAAGAAGCCATTGTTTCCCTTAGAAGTATGTAATTTTGACGAGTCCGCCACCGCCAGTACCGCCTTGTCCGCAGCACCTACCACAGTATGTAGACATCGCACTTTGTCCACCATGACCATAAGGTACGATCCAGCAACCACAACGAATCCAACATTCTCGGATAGACTGTGTTACTTGTGTACCAATCAAAGGTGCAGAAGTAGGTCTCTGACCATAGTGATAACAGTGACACCAACCTCTATAGGTATCGTGTCTAGATGTAGACCAGATTGAACCGTGGTTTCCAATTCCAAAGTCTCCTCCGTTTGTTGAAGGACCTCTGCAACATGTGTTCTCAGATGAACAACCAGTTGACCAACTTGTGTTTGCGTTACCTCTACATCCTCCGATAGCACAGAAGTTTGATAAGTTGTATCCATTTACATAGGATGCACAACCTACACAACCATAACATTCTCTAGAAAGACATGGATAAACAGCAGCAGCACAAATACTATATGAACAACCACCATTTGTTTGGATCATTTTGGAGTTGTAGTATCCTCCACCACCAGATTGGTAGTGTTGACATCTGTTACATGAACATGCACCAGTACCATTTCCACCAGCACCCCAAGCCTGAATCCACATGTTGTTAACACCAGTTGGAACAGACCAGTTGCAACAACAGCCTGGTGAACAACGGCACATTGTACCGAATACCCATTTTACGCCGTAAGTACTATTAGGAGAACTACTAAAACTAGAAGCGTTAAGAGCATTAGACTCTAACTGATCTCCGTGAATTTTTTTGTATGATGAATAACTTGCCATTTCTGTTTAATACCTAGACGTAAGTAATTCGGACAACTCCAGAGCCGCCTTGACCGCCCTGTCCACAACAACGACCACAATATGAAGTCATTGCTCCTTGTCCACCTGTTGCATATGGAGCAGTCCAACAACCGCAACGAATCCAACATTCGTTATGATTCATCTCAACACCTTCAGATGTTAAGAATGGAGCACCAGATGACATTTCATTAGTAACTGCACCAGTACAGTGACAATCCCAGTGACCCGACCAACCTTTTTGGTGAGGAGCCATTGCGAAGTCTCCACCCCATGTTCCAGGCGATACGCAACACCAGTTAGTTGAAGTACATCTGACTGACCAGTCTGGGTTTGCACAACCTCTTGCACCACCGTAAGCACAGAAGTTACCTGAGAGATTGTAACCGTTTACATAAGATGAACATCCTTGACATCCATTACATTCTCTTGAACAACATCTGTAAACTCCACCAGCACATACAGTATATGAACAACCACCACTTGTAGCGATTGTTTTAGTATTATATGCACCACCAGCAGCACCTCTGTAGTGATGACATCTGTTACAAGAACATGCTCCGTGTCCGTTTCCTCCAGCTCCCCACATTTCAATGGTTAACTTTCCTACTCCAGTTGGAACTTGCCAGTTGCAACAACAGCCAGGACTGCAATAGCAGGGATGTCCATAGAACATCTTTACACAATAATCAGGAGTCACACCCGCCACTAACTTGCCAGGGTCTATAGTCCCAGCAAGCAGCATGTCAGAACTGATTTTTCTATATGATCTATAGTTGGCCATTTACGATCCTAAAAAGGTTTGAATGAAAAACATAATGTAAAGGATCTCAAATTAGATGGAGAAGATTCTCCAACCGTATGTATCACCTGAGTAGATGAGTGTGAACGCAGCACTTTCAGTTGAAACTGTTAGGTCAGCACCATCACCTTGAATGTTCTTACCGTTTCTTCCAACCACAAGTGCGTTAGAGTCAAATGTCTTAGCAACATCTAAGAATGTAATCTCAGCACCTAAGTCTGGAGATGCAGGGAGTGTTAGAGTTATCTGTCCACCACCTGTGTTAACGAAGTAGGTTCCGCCAGATAGAACAGATCCACTTGATGAAACTGTACTGTATGACTTAACACCTGGCTGAATCCATGCAGATCCGTTGTAGTACTCAAGAGCACCGAGGTCTGTGTTGAATCTTAACGCACCAGTATTGAACTCTTCGTCAATACCGCCAGGTCTTTGAGCAGTTGTACCTACAGGAGGTGTCATTGCCTTAGTACCCATCTTCGCACGAGTTAAGAAACCTTTAACTGAGAATTCAGTTGGACAAGCAGTGTTTGAGTTACCAGCAAGTGTCTCATCAGATGAGAATTCGTTGATCGCTTCACCGACCTGACCACCAATCGCACCAAGTCTCAATTCTGTCAAACCAGAAAGGTTGAACGCAGAAGCATCCAATGTAGCACGACCAGTCAACTGGTCAACGGAGAAGAAGTCTCCAACTCTGAAGTTACCACCTTGGTCGGTTGATACGAAGAACACCTTACCAGGCCCGAATACGTTAGTTTCTTGACCTTGAATTACGTTTGCCAAGTTAACGTTTGGATAACCAGTCTCTGTCTTGTTACCAGTACCAACTGCGAGGAAGTCATGTCCTGTTAGTCTTGCCTGTGAGAATAGAGTTCTGATCTCGATTGTAGATCCGTAACCTATGTTATCTGGATCTATGTTTCTAGTATCCCATGTTCCTCTTGACTTCTCAGGAGAGATTGTAAGAGTTGCACGATCATTGAATACCGTTTGTATACCAGCCGTCGATCCAGCCTGCCATTCAAAGTAAGTGGCCGCCGTCGAGACGTTGGTTATTGTATTGATGATGTAGAACCTATCGTCTGCACCATATAGTGATGTTTGGAATCCAATAGCATCACCGATTAGAAGTGTACTTGATACTTGGTCAACTTCTAGAAGTGTACCTTTTTGTCCAGTTGTTGATGAGGCAGCAGCCGCAACTTGGATTGAACCGATACCAGAACTTTGTTCTGCACCAGCACCGAACCAGACGATTTCACCGTCTACGAATCCAGTTGTACCGATACCAGCATTACCGTAACCAGACTGATACTTGAAGTAAATCTTATCAGCAGAAATCTGGTCGTTTAACAGCCATGCAGTCGCCTTAGAGGTCTGACCGAACATTGTAGCACCTAATGCCACTGTTCCACCTTTACTTGTTCCTAGAACTGTCATCATGTCACCAAAGACCTTTGCAGTTCTTGGAGTTTCATCAGTTGAGAAACCAGATGAGATAACACCGTAGTCTCCGTAAGAGTTGTTTCCACCAACACCCCTGATTCTTGATCCACCACCTGAGTAGTAACCCCACTTAGCGTAGTATGTGAAACAGGAAACGATTTCAGCGATTGCACCCTTATCAAGAATGTAACCAGCACCGTCAGATGCAACGTGGGTGAACGCATCGAACACCATTGATTTCGCACCTTGGGTGTGTACTCCACCATCGATGAATACACCGACACCACCACCACCGAATCTGCCACTCTCAGTTGCAGGGTCGGAGAAACAAGTACAGTCTTTAACGTAAGGTGACTTGTTATCGATTGGTGAATCTGGGTTCAAGGAGATGAATACACCAGCAGCAGTTGTACCAATACCAGTTCTTAGGTTAGCATTGTCAAGAACTAGAGGAGCGTTAGGATCATAGTAGAATCCTTCCATTCCTTTCATGGAGATCGCCTGAATTGTTGTAGCATCAGACATCTTGAACATGTGACTCCTGTTGTTAGGAGTTACAGAATCATCAGATGTTCCATCTTTAGGAAGAACCTGTGAACCTCTAAGTGCGTTACCGATAATAGAAGTGAAAGGAGGAACTTTAACTGGTAACTGTTCGTAGAACTGAGACGCAGATAGTTTCAAGATAGCAGGTGTTAGGTCTGTTACCTTACCGCCTTCAACGTATGTGTGGTCGATAGTTGAAATACCAACGTTACACTTGAAGTTATCGATATCAGGAACTTCTAGAACCTCATAGTAAGACTTGGATACCTTATCAGGATACTTGGTTGTTGTTAGACCAACAAAGGCAGTACCACCAGAAACATAGAGGTAATCAGTAGTTGAAACACCTACGTTTAGTGTGATTGAGTTAGAGTCGGGTACACCTTGAACCAAGAACTCATAAGTACCTTGAGTATGTACAGCAGGGAACTTACCAGTAATTGTCTGGTTGTCAGATGCAGTACCAACGTTAATTGTGATTGTGTTGGTTGTAACAGCACTAATGTTTAGAGCAGTGTTGTATGCAGGGTCTGGGTTTCCGTCTCCAGCAACAGCACGAGGATATGGGTGATCAGTTGTATAACCGTCCATTGAACAACGGAATGTCATACCTTCTGTCTCTAATCTTACAGATGTACCAACTGTTAATGAGTGAGCACCGATTGTACAAACCATGTCACCAGTTGCTTGGTTGTAAGAAACCGCAGTTGGTTGATGGTTAACGATTGGAGAAGGTCCAACGTTTACAGTAAATGTATCAGTTGTTGTACCTGTAATTGCTAACTGTTGTCCAGCTGCAGGGTCTTTTCCAGCTCTAGGATATGTCTTCTGAGAACCATTATTGTTCATCGTACAGGTGAACGTAAATGCGTTGTTAGCGATTGTAACCTTATCAGAAGTTGATAAACTATGACCAGCAAGGGTCATTACGAAGTTACCGTTTGAAGGATCGTATGTTGCACTTGTTGGAGTTATACTTGCTCCACCAACAATTGTAACTCCGTTTGCAGCACAACTGTTGAATGTGTGAGTGTAGTCACCACCAGATTGGATAGCGTTTGCTAATGCACTTCTGAATGTATGGGCAAACTGAGCAGAACCTGTGTATTGAACACTTAAGTTTCTGATTCTAACTTTTTCGCCAATTCCAACTTCGGGAGCAGCACCAAGACCAATAGCAGTAATCGTTGCAAGACCAACTGCCTTGTTGTAAGTCATACCCAAGACGTTGAATACGTTACCTCCAGATAGACACTCAAACTGAATATCTTGTAACTGAACGAAAGTACCAGTGTTTAATAGACCGTGACCAGGCGCAGTAACTGTTGCCACACCAGTGGAAGCAGTATACACCATATTGGTGATGTCTGTTTGAGGACGAGCAGATTGGCAAGCCTGTTTAATAGTCTTAAACGCCAAGTTAGGTGCAAGACCGTTGTTTGTGTCGAGTCCGTCTTCGGAGTCAACATAGTAAATTCTAGTCTGGTTTCCTACAATCTCGTAGCCAGGCATTCCATTTGACTGAACTGCGAGTGCGTAACCTGTAGATCCAATACCGATTCTTACGTTACCTGAGTTGTAACTTAGTAAGTCACCCTTAGTATTAAGAGCAGCGGATGAATCTCCTGATGCAAGCACTTCCCAGAATGTTCCGATTCCAGCAGTAGGAACGACGTTCTTGTGAGAGTTACCAACAGAAACATATGAATCTGAACCGTATCTTGCAACGTGGCCTGGATGATAGTTGAAGGTAGTGGAGAAGCCACCTTTAAATTCAAATCCTTTAACAAGTAAATCCCATACTTCTTCACCATTGTATGATTGAGGTTGAATTGATCCTACACCAACTTGTAACGGAGAAACGTTAGTTGTAACACCAATCTTATGACGGTAAATATTACCACCATACTGAGTAAGATCACCTCTGTAGTATGAACCCTCGATATATGTTGAAGCCGCACCAGCAAGACCGTCAGATAAGATACTCCATTTTGCAGAAGGGTCTGTAGTTACACCCAAATACTGTGGAGGTTGAAATCCAGCAAGTGATGTTGTTAAAGCAACATAAGATGAACCGTTGTAATTTACAACGTCACCTGATTGATATTCTGTTCCGTTGTCCCACTCACCCTCGTTTTGAAATCCCTTTACATACTCAGTAACTTTCGTTTCATCGATGAAAGTTCCTGCTGAAGTATGTGCAGTAGTTACTCTGTAAACAACGTTACCGAATTTTACTAAGTCGTTAATACGATAGTAAACTCCAGAAGCCCATTGTCCTTTTTGTTCTAGACCTTCAATATGGATGTTCCATTTGGAAAGGTCGTTAGAATAAAAGTCACTGACGTTAGCGGTTGACGTGTGGTTTTCGATTGCCACATAAGTATTACCACCAAACTTGGCGATATCGTCAATTAGGTAGCTTTTGGATACTGCCCAATCACCTGTCCAGTTGAATTTTACTCTTCCAAGTCTAAACTCAGCCATTTTTTCTCCGTGTAATTATCTGAGGGGGATTTTTTTACTTTGGTCCGATGGTATTGTACGCATAGTCAGGCCCATTGAACCTTATAACGAAAAAGCCATCATCATCTATGTAATAGTATAAGTTTCTGCGGTCAAAGCGAATCTGTTGGTATTTATCATTCGGATCATCTACGAATTTTTTGACCGTTGCAATATCATTACGAATGACAGATGTTTTACCAACACCAACATCATAGCAACCATAATCAACACCATCACCGAATTCTGGTATAGCAGTTCCATCGTTACGATAGAATTCTCCTAGTTCTGTTGAAGCAGCACTAACTTTTGAAAAGTAGAGCATATCGTCCGCATCTCTTCTGAGTGCATACACGAAAAAACCCGACGATTCGGAGGGGTCAAACTGTCCAGAAATTGAATTACTTAGCGTAAGTGCCATAGTTAACTTGCCCTATTGTTGAATACTTTCCAAAGAGATCCATTCCAAATAAAAGTCACTGACGCACCCGACACGTCCATAATAAATGGGGAAGATTCTCTAACTAAATGTCCATTCTCAAAACTGTACGTTGATGTAACACTCACAGGATTAATACTAAAAAAGTTCGCAAAGTCTTCAATTGATACCCAGTCACCAACTGCACGAGGAGTTGGCATCGCTAAGCTAAAACCGCCTGGAGTATTTTGGGAATCAGTAGTATACTTTTGGTTAGTCGCCAATGTATATGGTCCAGAAACGAACGTCCATCTTGCTTTTGCAAGTTCAAATCCGCCAGGTGTTGAGCCATCGTGAACAACAGCAGTATTCTTGTCAGTATCTACTGTTATTTCTGCTAACGCCCCAGTGAAGTTAAAGTGCTCAGCTGTAGTTCCTTTTCTGAATTGGACCTGTTTAGTCATGCTATTTTGATCAAATAGTTATGCTTCTCCATTTATTTATAGGAATTAAATAATAACAACGTAAGTTCTTGGTTCCTCGAAGGTGATCTTCTCAGTTGGAGAAGCACCGAAGGTGTTAATCTGACCAATGCCAACGTAAGTTGCACGAGCAAGAGATTCTTTAGATCCAGCAAGTCCTTTGAATCTTCCTTGAGTCTCGTAGTTGGCAAAGGTGAAGGATTCTGAAGCAGATCCACTGGTCTGATAAAGGACTGCAACACCAATTCCAATCGAAGGTGTGTAATCGACAAATGGATGTACAAGTGGTGTATTGGAGAATGTAAATCCACCTGATGTGCCTGGATCTTTGTCATCTCCGTAGTAACCATAGTTCTGAATTTCTCTCGTATCGCCGATACCAGATATTGTTGCAATACCAGATGCTGTAGGTGAGTACAACCAGTGAAGTTTGGTAATTGCGGATGCACCCTTTGTATCGAAGAGAACTGTTCCTTCGAGATCGTCTGCTGTAAATCTGACAATAGATCCACCAGAGATGGTAGCAATACCAACACCAATCTCTCTGACAAGATCCACCTCGTCGGCAGATCCAGAAATTGTTGTAATTCCAGATGCTGTGTACAGAGGTGTGTAATCGATATCTGGATGTGTAAGTTCTCCAGATAGTGTGAGTGTACCAGATGGAACGAAGTCTTGGAATACTTGGATTGGTCTGTATTCCGCAGCACCTGTGATATCTGTAAGTATTGCTCTTGCAGCAGATGGTTCGACTGTTGACTCGGCAGCACCACCAAATACACTGAATGTACCAGATCCGTCGTGAGATAATTTGACACCAGTGACAGGATTGATATCTCTTCTGAGCGTGAGAGTTCCTGTTCCTTCCCATTCGTATTCTCTGCGAGCAGTTGCTGTTCCAGATAGTGTAAGTGTTGCAGTATTCTCTGGAGAATTTGCAATGAAACTTTCTTCTGCCGTTCCATTGAATATGGAGGTTCCAGCAACAAGTTCTGCACTTGCTTTGTTCTCGGATAGTCCACCGATTGCAAATAGAGATCCACCACCAACTTCGGAGAATGTTGTTGCTTCGTCTTGAGCAGCACCCTCGTAAGTATATCCTCCAGCACCATCTGTTTTGTAGATCCTGATGATACTTTCTTCTGTGAGAATACCACCTTCCTGACGGATAGTAATTTGACCAGATGTGCCTGGATCTTTGTCGTCTCCATAGTATCCAAAGACTGTGATTGGTCTTGCTTCTGCTCCAGTTGTCTGGAAGTCGAATAGGAGAGATCCAGCACCAAACTCGGTAGCGGGAACAAATCTTTCCTTCGCACCAAATTCGACTCCGTTGAGATCTCCTTGTTCGTCTGGGCCTCCAACACCGTTTCCAGCAGTACCAATACCAAGAATGTAGATAACACCGTGAGTTGATATAGGTGCGTTTGTTCTGGATATCGAACGACCATCGAGTTTGAGGACAGGACCAACAGATGGATATTTCGGAATAAACCTTGTAGTAACAATGCCAGGATCTCCGTACTCTCCACCAGCACCGCCAGGAAGGATGGTAAGACCTGTTTCGATACCAATGTTCCTGTCGATACCATAATGAGGTGTGTAGTCGATATCTGGGTGAGTAAGTTCCCCAACAAGACGTAGTGTTGCTTTTTGTGACTGTGAAGCGTATGTAAGTTTGAGCTCTGTGTATCCGCCACCAAAGATGTGTAGGTAAGTTCCTTCTGGTGGATCGAAGCTGGACTTGACAACTGCACTGCCTGTGAATGTTTGAATACCAACAGGAGAAACATGATCGATAACTCTTGAGTAAGTGGTAATTCCAACTCCTCTTGAAAGAGTGAGATCTCCAGATCCAACGAAGTCTCTGGTAACACTCTCGTTTGCAGTATCATAGATATCGAATAGAACTGTTCCTTCTGGAGTCTGAGCAATGTACCTTTCTTCAGCACCACTAACGAAGTCGAATAGAGATGTTGTACTACTTGCAACTGCAACTCTCTCGTTGACGATACCAGATAGGGTAAGAGTACCAGAACCATTCCAGTTTGGAATGTATTGAATTTTCTTGGCAGAAAGATCTGTCTTGAACCCAATAGCTCCATATGGGAATATGGATTGTGTTGGAGCCTCTTCGTTGATAAATCCGTGGTCGTCGTAACCTTTGTCGATTTCCTGATGAGAGAATCCAGTGTAATGTGGATATAAGAATTGATCGTACTTGGGAGCATTACCAACAGAACTGACACCAAGAGTGCCATAGTTCTCAGATACAACAGTATCAGAGAAGTTAATATCGTATTGTTCAGTCTTATCAAAGGATGGTAGGATGAGAACTCCACCAGATCCTTGGTCGAATGTTAGACCACCATTAGAGAATGTAATATCTTGGTCATATGTGTCAGTCTCATCATCATATGTCTCAGTACCAGAAGCCTGTCCAAGTACATTGAGTCCGAATCCGTAACTTGGATCTTGTGTAATATCTCCGTAGTTCTCGTTCTCTTCTCCGTAGAATATGGAAGACTCATTGTAGGAGTCTGTATTCTTCTCACCAGAGGCAGCACCACCAAAGAATAATGTTCCACCAAACTCATCTTCTCTGTGTTGTATAACTCGTGCGTATGTGAGGTTGGGAGCACGACCTTGACTGAACGTTCCAGTACCAACACCACTGATATGAGGTGCAAATACTTGACCAGCAGTGCCACCAAGATATGAGTAATCTCCTTGTAAGTATGCCTTTGTACTGGATTCGACTGCACCACCAATAGTGAAGAGTGAACCAGATCCAATCTCGGTAGCTGGTGTGATAGACTCATTACCAGTACCACTGAATGTAAATTCACCTTCCTCACCGAAGACTGTATGTTGTGGAGCCTGACTGAACCAGTTTGCACCGAAGATGTTGATGCCAGCCTTGAATGTGGCAATACCAGTGATACCAGAAGACTCGTAAGAAATTGCAGACGCAATACTGAGATCTTCTGAAAGTAGGAACGTTGCTGTTCCTGTAAATCCAACAGTCTGTCTGGTAAGTGAAGTCTCTCCAAGAGAGAATGTAACTTCTCTGTTGGGGTAATGTTGACCACCAATCTGAACGTAGTTGAAGTCTGGAAGTAAGAATCCCCAGTTCTCTGCTTCCTTCGGTATTGTCTCGTCGTTTGTATTGATTGGTCCCCAATCTTCTGCTGGTTGAGTTGGAGTGGCAGAAATAAGACCCCAATCGTATTCTTCTGTTGATTGATCTCCTTTTGGTGATATCCAAGATGGAGTGTATACAGGAATACCCTGAGACATTCCTCCAGAGAAGTCGAAGAGGTTTGTATTCTCGTAATCTTTTGCAACTTGAATATTGGTTGCAGCACCACTAACATTAAACAGTACAGTTCTAGCACCAACACCAAGACCAAGTTTGATACCAGATACAGAACCAGTAAGTCTAATAGTAACTTTTCTGGTAGATGGAAGTATGACTGTGCTGTCTGCACCAGTTCCAGATGTATCAAAGAGAACTGTGTTATCAACAGTTGCAGGGACGAATGATTCGTCTGCACTACCAGATGCAGTGATTGTATCGCCAACACCGAAGACTGTACTTTGTGGAGCCTGACTGAAGAAGTTGGTTCCAGAGAATGTTGCTGTACCAGATCCAGAGTATGCAAAGAGTGATTGTTCTGATACAGCACCTTCTTTCTTGAATGTACCAGAACCATCATATCCTCTGACAGTGGCTTCGTTACCTTTAACGAAGGTTGCCTGATATTCGTCAAAGAAGAATCCGCCTTGTAATTGTTGTTCTATTAAACCGTAATCTTCAGCAGATGTAGGTGTATCTACTATATTTCCGTAACTTACAAATGCTACCTGATCTTCGTCAGAGAATGATCTCTCCTTCGCAAGAGGATCTGTGATAATCTCGTCGAATGTAATATCGAGATTATCGAAGGACGCACCTTCTCTAACTGTAATTGTTCCGTTATCTTCTTTCTCGAATACGTCAGAAACACTTCTGGCGTAGTTGTATATGACTTTCTCAACGTCAAATAGTCGGGTATCTCCACCCTTCGCCCTAAAGGCATTCTTAATTATCGGTAGATATGCCTGATCATAAGGTGTTGTAGTTGCACCACTTACGTTTAGTGTACCACTACCATCATAAGGATAAACTTGGTCTAGATCGGTTACTGATAAGCCAGACTTGGCAATAACACCAGAACCATCGTAGTTTGCTTTTGATATAGATTCGTTTGCAGTCCCAGATGGGATAAAGATGACAGGCCCTGCCGCTCCGAGATCTGGTATGACGACTCTTTCGAGACCGTTACCAAACTCATGAATTGTACCAGTACCAACCCAAGGCGTTACTGCTGACTCTAGTGCAGAGTCATTTACATCAAACAGTACAGTATTTGCGTTCTCTGGAATCCACTGTGTTCTACTTCTACCAAACTCATCTCTTCCATCTACTACTTCTATTGGGCCAAATGGTAGTATATCTGCTGTTGCTGTTATTAATCCTCTATCATTTACAAAGAAAAAATCTGAGTCTCTTTCGGGTTCTACATGTTGATTTATATCGCCATAGTCAATATTCTCCACTGATCCAACGGTGATATCACCCGCTGAGAATGTAGTGAATTGATCTATCTTCGTATTGTCGTAGACAAATACTGTCAAGTAGTTCTCCGAATAAAAAGACCCTGCCTTAGTTATAAAGCAGAGTCCACATATTGATATTTAGTGTTTCTATTAGTCGAGTGCGACGTTTAGAGTAATCTTGATTTGGTCTCCATTGTTCTGAATGTTGTAAGGACCGTTTGTGAATCTTTCAGCGTACATGATAGAACTGTAAAGAGTCGCAGTGTTAAGTCCAAGAACACCGTTTGATGTAGCAGTTAGAGATGGAGTTGTTACAAACTCATCTGCGTTTGGTACGTCAAATACAGTGTATACATTAGATTCAAGAGTTGTGTTACCAGTACCAGCGTTAACGTAAAGGATGTCTCCAGCTCTAAGTCCGTGGTTAGCAAACGAGATCTTACCGAAACTGAATGTAACTGATGGGTCAGTCGCAACCTGAATGTTATCGACAAGAGGTTTGTCTAGGTAAATCGTTCTATAACTTCGGTCAATACCGATAATCTTCGTTCCAGTAGCAACACCTGAGTTACCAGCAACAAATTGTCCAAGAGTTAGATCATCAATGCTAACCTGTGGGTCAATTGTAAGGTAAGAGTTACCAACAACACCGATAGTTGGGTCTGTGTTGTTACCCTTAGTAACTGTAGTTCCAATACCAACGCTTGCACCGTGTACAACACCCTGTACTGCGACAGGCATGTTATTTGCTCTAGTTACATAATATCCGTAGATATTACCAGCAGGGCCAGTGAAAGTGAAAGTCTGTTCTGGATATGTAGCAGTTGTTCCACTAC
>Ga0209348_1000519_pt1 | contig 20061 bp, 20 predicted proteins | sample ETNvirenome_2_30_FD_184065 | JGI IMG/M metagenome (GOLD analysis project Ga0209348, IMG submission 184065) | Marine viral communities from the Pacific Ocean - ETNP_2_30 (SPAdes) (version 2) | ecosystem: Environmental > Aquatic > Marine > Oceanic | place: Pacific Ocean | collected 2013-06-22
AAATTTTAGTGGAGGTAGTAATCCTTTTGGTACACCAGATCCTAGTGCTGAATTTGAAAGACAAATTTATATTGTAGATAGAAAATCAGTAGAAAATAGAGATATAGTAGAATTTGAACTTAGTGCAGTTAGTGATCTGGCTGGTGTCAGATTACCTAAAAGACAATGCACTAGAGCTTTATTTCCTGCTATTGGTACGTTTTTTCAATGAGTTGGCAAGATGACGCATTGGTCCATGCGAAAGACCAAAATCCTAAAGAATCTGTAGGACTTTTATTAAATATCAGAGGAAAACAAAGATATTATCCGTGTCAAAATTTAGCTATTACAAGTCATCAAGAATTTATATTAAATCCAGAAGATTATGTAAAAGCAGATAATTTAGGAGAAATAACGGCTGTAATTCATAGTCATCCAATATCATCTCCAGAACCAAGTCAAGCAGACAAAATTAGTTGTGAAAAAAGTAACTTACCGTGGCATATTGTTAATCCAGAAACAGGTAAATGGGCATATCTAGAACCATCAGGATATAAAGCACCTTTGATTGGTCGTGAATGGGTTTGGGGTGTTACTGATTGTTGGGCTTTAGTAGTTGATTGGTATAAAGAAGAAAAAGGAATAACTTTAAAAGATTATGAGAGAAATATGTCTGCTGATGAATTTTTATTTAATCCATTATTTGAAAACTATGCTTGGAGAACAGGTTTTAGAGAACTTAGACCAGATGAACCATGTAAAAAGGGAGATGTGTTATTAATGTCAATAATGTATCCAACTTTAAATCATGTAGCTATTTTTCTTGGAGATATGGTTTTACATCATTTAGCAGATAGACTATCTTGTAAAGAGCCTTACTCTGAATGGTTGTTAAAATGTACTGGTAAGAGGTATCGCTATGCTCAAGAAAATTAAACTTTATGGTGAGTTAGCTGACTTTGTAGGTCATAAGGAATTAGATGCTGTGGTAAATACATCTGCTGATGCAATTAGATTTTTAATAACTAATTTTCCAGAATTAGAGGCTCATATGAATGATAGATATTATCAAGTAATTGCTAATAATTATGAATTATCTCAAGATGATTTGCACGGTCCAATAGGAAGTGAAGGTGTAAGTATAGTTCCTGTAATTAGTGGTGCTGGTGGTGGAGCTTTTAGAAAAATATTATTAGGTGCTGCATTAATTGGAGGTGCATTTGCTTTTGGAGGGTTGTCATTCGGAGGTAGTTTTAAAGCGTTTGGAGCAAATTTAGCAGCAGCACCAGGTCTTACTAAAGCTGCTTTCGGTATTGGTGCAGCTTTAACTTTAAGCGGAGTATCAGATATGTTATTCCCGTTACCAGATATACCTGATTTTTCTAATGAAGAAGATCCTAGAATATCATTTAGTTTTTCTGGAGTACAAAACACATCACGGGCTGGAACCAGTATACCTCTATGCTATGGAGAAATTGTCACTGGATCGGTAGTAATTTCAGCAGGAATAGACACACATCAAATAGTGGCGGAGGATTAAATTATGTCAAAAATTATTAGAGGAGCAAAAGGTGGTGGAAGAAGTAGAGATCCAGTAAGAGCAGATGATAATTTAAATAGTAAAGAATTTGCAACAGTACAGGACTTGTTATCTGAAGGTGAGATTGAAGGTTTTGCTACTCCATCAAAAAGAAATATTGCAAGAAATAATTCTAATTATAATAAGGCTTGTTTAGCTGACATATTTTTAAATAACACTTCAGTGTTAAATGTTTCTTCTGATCTAACAGATACAGAATTTACTAATAAATTAAATAATTTACAAGAAACAGATTTTAGTTTTCAAGATGTAACTTTTAAACCTCGATTTGGTACTAGTAATCAATCTGCTGTGGGAAATGTTGATAACAACGTCTTTACAAAGCAAAGCACTAGCATAACACCTACACATTCAAACCCTATAAAAAAAACTGGTACTCCTGGTCCTGTAGACAGTCCAGATATTAGCCCGAATAAAGATGCAGTAGAAGTAACAATTACTTTTGCAGCGTTTCAAAAGTTTGAAAATAATGGTGATATTTCAGGAACAGAGGTAACTTTAAAAATTCAAAGACAGATAGATGGTGGTAATTTTGAAGATAGGGTAACAGATACAATAAAAGGAAGAAGTGCTGATCCTTATTCAAAAGAGTATCGTATTAATCTTCCTTCTACTTACAATCAGGCAAAAATAAGAGTTTTAAGAGATACAGACGATAGTAATTTAGATGAAATACAGGATACTTTTTCTGTTACAAGAATGGAGGAGATATCCGATGATGTAAGAACATATCCAAACTGTGCATATTCAACATTAAGATTAAGTTCTGAACAGTTTAGTTCTGTTCCTCAAAGGGCTTTTCGTATAAGAGGAATTAAGGTAAAGATTCCAGGTGCAGGTGCTAATGGCACAAACGCACCAACTGTTGATGCTGCAACAGGTCGTATTAAATATGATGATGATTATATATTTAATGGAACGATGGGTGCTGCGGTTTGGTGTACCTGTCCTTCAATGATATTGCTTGACTTGCTTATTAATAAAAGATATGGGTTAGGAGATCATATCGCTCCAGATCAATCTACTGATGCGAAGATGTACTCAAATATAGATTTATTTAGCTATGTTCAGGCTTCTAGATATGCTAACGCTCTAGTAACTGATACTGTTGATGGTACAAGTGAAGCAAGATTTAGTTGTAATGCTTCTATTCAAGGAACAGCAGAAGCATATACTTTGATAAACGAATTAGCAGGTATTATGAGAGCCTTTCCTATATGGCAAGCAGGTACTATAACAATTGCACAGGATAGCCCAACTAATGCAAGTTATTTATTCAGTTTGTCAAACGTAACAGAAGCAGGTTTTTCATATTCAGGAAGTAGTTTAAGACAGAGACATTCTGTAGTTAGTGTCAGTTATTTTAATATGGATTCAAGAGAGATAGATTATGAAATATATGGTGATGATGATTCTGACCCTGTTCAAGCTGCACGAATAGCTAAATATGGAATTGTTAAAAAAACTGTTAAAGCATTTGGGTGTACTTCCAGAAAACAAGCCAGAAGATTAGCAAAAGCTATTGTTTTTGGCGAAGAGCAAGAATCAGAAACAGTTACATTTACCACTTCAATAGATGCTGGAGCGATTGTAAGACCTGGAAGTGTGGTAGCTGTAGCAGATCCAGTTAGAGGGTCACAAAGAAGATCAGGCAGAATTAAAACTGCAACTACTACAAGTATTACAGTAGATAACGTAAAAGATCTTGATACATTTCTTGGAGGAGATCAAAAATGTTCAGTTTTGTTACCAGATGGCAAGTCAGAAGAGGTTGCCACAACGAGTGTTAATGCTACAACTGGGGTTATTACTTTAGCTTCAGCATTATCTCAAACACCTGCTCAACATTCAATTTGGATGTTATCCAGTAATGACCTTAAGCCTCAATTTTATAGAGTTATTAGTGTAGAAGAACAAGAAAACACTAATTTTGTAATTACTGGACTTACATATATTGATGGCAAATATAACAATATTGAATTAGGAGAAGCATTGCCTCCAAGAAATATTTCGTTATTAAATGCACTAAAAGCACCTCCTAGCGGTTTAGGTGCTGAAGAAAAAATAGTTGTTATAAATAATCTTGCTGTATCAAAAATAATTGTTTCTTGGCAAGTAAGAACAGGTGTAAGCCAGTATCTTGTTCAATATCGTTTCAATCAAGCAAACTGGGTAAGTGAAACAGTTTTTAGACCTGACATTGAGATATTAAATAGTCAGGCAGGTACTTATGAGATCCGTGTATATTCTTTTAATGCGTCATTAAGTTTATCTAATAGTGCAAGTAGTATTACATTTGATGCGAAAGGAAAAACAGAACCACCTGGTGCTGTTCAAAACTTATCATATGAACCTTTAACAAATAAATTAGTAAGACTTAGATGGGATCTAGCAACAGATCCAGATGTTTTGCATGGCGGAAGAGTTTATATCAGACACAGTAGTAGAACTGATGGTAGTGGTACGTTCCAGAACTCGGTAGATTTAATTCCAGCTATAGCAGGAAATAGTACAATAGCTGATGTTCCTGCTTTAGAAGGCGAATATATTTTAAAATTTCAAGATGATGGTGGTCGTTTTAGTTTAAGTGCAACAAGTGTGATTGTAGATTTACCTGATCTTATTGATGAGGAAACAATAGTTATACGAAGAGAAGATTTATTAACACAACCATTTTGCACTTCTGAATCTCCAGATGTTACTACTACTTGCACATCAGTAAAAACTAATGTGTCAGTTGTTGGAGATGGGCTACAGTTAACAAATCCAGCTACAAATTTAATTGGAACTTATGATTTTGCACAAGTTATAGATTTAGGAGCCGTTTATTCTTTAAATTTACAAAGAACAATACAAGCTATAGGTTTTGCTTTAGGTGGTCTAACTATCACTGCAATTTATGTACAATCAGGAACAACTATAACAATTACTTCTAATTCTCATGGTAGGTCTCAAGGTGATTATGTAAATTTTGTAGCTGTAGCTGGTGGTGGTGCTAGTGGTGTTTATCAAATAAATAATGGCTCAGTTACAACAAATACTTTTCAAATTACATCTACAACATCAGCAACGATATCTTCTTCAGCTTGTACTTTTGCTTTTGTTAACACAATAGATCAGTTAATACCAGCAGGTACTTTTTGGAACGATTATGCTACTGATGGAAATTTTGATGGTCCTACTGTAGATGATGTATCAGCTTCTTTATCAGTTAACGTTACACAAAGTGATCCAGCTTCGGCAGCAGCAGATACTTATTCAGGGTTTCAAACATTTGCAAATGGAACTTATAAAGGTAGGGGATTTAAATTTAGAGCAACTTTAGAATCAGAATCAATAGCACATAATATTTCAGTTCAACAGCTAGGGTTTATTGCTAAATTTGAATCACGAACAGAAAGAAGGTATGTACATACAGACGGCACGATAAAAACAGAGCCAATTAATTCTGGAACAGCTTCTTCTGGAAAAAATGTTACCTTTGCTAACCCATTTTTCACTGGTACGGCTACTTTAGGTGGAGTAAATAACTTTCCCCCTTCTATTGGTATAACAATAGTAGGTGCTGCAACTGGAGATTATTTTGTTTTATCTAATGTAACAAGAACAGGCTTTAATATAAAGATTAAAAATGATTCGCAAAACCCTGTATTTATAGATAAACAATTTACGTTTCAAGCTGTCGGTTATGGTAAAGGAGTGTAAGATGAAGGAAAGTATTTTTTAAATGTCTACATTTCAAAAGACTAATAAGAATATAGATAACGCTTCTGGACAAGTTGTAAGAGAAGATGTTGAAGATACTGTTAAAGCAGTAGCAGCACATAATTATGGACCGTTAGCTGGTGGAGTAGAGTTGTTACCTACAGAATTTATAGCTGTAAATACTGGAACACCTAAAAAATTATTTATGCGAGCGACAAGTGGAGGTGTTTTAGCTGAACAAGGTATTACAGGTAGTGCAACTTTATTAGAAGTAGGAAATTTAGATGAAGCTAATTTAGGATTATTAAAAAGAGCAGGAGATACCTTAACAGGTACTTTGCAGTTTATTAATGGTGTTCATGGTACACCATCTATAAATTTTGGCGATACTACTACTGGTTTATTTAAATCTGCTACTAATGCTATTGGATTTTCTACAGCAGGAACAGAAAGAGTAACAATAGCTAACTCTGGATTAGATATGTTGGGATTACCAGTAAGGTTCAGAGATTCAGATGGCACTCCAAATTTCGTATCAGTACAAGCTCCATCTAATTTAACTGGAGATTTAACTCTTAAATTACCTAATTCAATAGTGAATGGTGGTTTTATGCAGACTGATGGTAATGGTCAATTAAGTTTCCAACCTATATCACCCGTACCAACAGGTGTTATTTTTGCACTACCTGATACACAAGCTGGTGGTAATACTGGTTATGAATCTGATGGTATTCCTACTGGATATAAACATTGTAATGGTGATGCCATATCTAGATCAACTTTTTCTGCTTTATTTGCTGTTATAGGAACTACTTATGGAGCAGGTGATGGTTCTAGTACATTTAATTTACCTGATCTAAGAGGTCGATTTATTAGAGGTGTAAACACCAGTAATTCAGGTGATGATCCAAATAGAGCTATTGGTAATTTACAGTCAGATGACAACAAATCACATACTCATAATCTTAATACTACGACAAGCACCCACAATATAACTGGTAACGTTAGAAAAATATCAGAAACCTTTGCAGGGGCTGGTACTACAAGTGGTGTATTTTCAAAATTAGGAAATCAAGATGCTCCTTTTACGCCAGGTGGGCCTGATACAAGTCCTACAGGTGGTTTTAGTATTAACGCAACTCATAGTCATACTATAAATGCAAACACTAATTCACATGGTTCTGAATCTAGACCAAAAAACATCGCTATGATGTACATTATTAAGTTTTAATTATGGCAATCCAACCTGGCACATATAATTTTACGCTACAACGTAGATCAGATCATACGATTCCTCTGTTGTTTAAAGATGGAAATGATGCAGCAATAAATTTAACAAACTATACAGTAGAAGCACAAGTTTGGGAAGAAACACGCATCACAAAATATGCAGATTTTACAACAACATATACTGATCGTTCTGCTGGTTCTGTGTCAATATCGTTGACGGATACACAAACAGCTACATTTACTCCTGATATTTTAAAATATGATGTTCTATTAACTGATCCTTCGGGGTCGAAAGAATATTATTTAGAAGGTACTATATTTGTAAGTGAAGGATACACGACATGACTTCAGTTAATGTTACAACTACAAAAAATACAGTTACAGTAAACGGAGAAACCCGTGTTGTCACTGTAAAAACAGCAGGTCCGCAGGGAACTTTTACTGATGGAAACTTAGGTGATGTAACAGTATCAAACAATGGTACAAATATTGTTGTTAATGCTGGAGCGATTGATAATGCAAATATAGCTAGTAATGCAGCTATATCTTTAAGCAAGTTAGCAACTGGAGCGTTACCAACAGCAATTACTGTCACCAGTGCAAACATATCTGACCTTAGTATTGTCAATGCCGATATAAACGCCAGTGCTGCTATTGCAGGTACAAAAATTTCTCCCAACTTTGGATCGCAAAATATAGTTACAACAGGAACTATTGCTTCTGATAATATAACTATTGCTGGTGCTACACCTACATTAACTTTTACAGATAATGACGCTAATCCAGATTATGAAATAAGAAATCATAGTGGGTATTTTGCAATTAGAGATGCAACTTCAAGTGTAAATAAAATAAGAGTTAATCCAGATGGACATATTGATATTCATGCGTTTTTAGAATGTTTAGATAGCCTTTCTGTAACAGGAAATATAACTGTTTCTGGAACAGTTGACGGAAGAGATGTTGCGACAGATGGTACAAAACTTGATGGAATAGAAACAGCAGCTACCGCAGATCAAACAGCAGCAGAGATAAAAACATTATTAGATAGCAATGGTATTGTTAACTCAAACGTAGATGCAAGTGCGGCAATAGCTGGTACAAAGATTTCTCCTGACTTTGGATCGCAAAATATAACTACAAGTGGAGAAATAGAAATAACAGGAAGCACTACTGTTTTAAAGTTTACAGAAAATGATAACAATCCTGATTTTGGTTTTTTAGGCAATGGTGGATTATTAAGAGTACAGGATCTTACCAATACTTCTAACATTATGATTTTTGGGCCAAATAATGTCCAATGTGTTAAAAATTTAGATTTAGACAATGGTCTTGATGTATCGGGCAATATCACAGTAACAGGAACAGTTGACGGAGTTGATATTGCTGCACTTAATACAACTGTTGGAAACTTAAGTTTATCTGGCAGTGTTTTAGCTGACGGCACAACTGCAACGACCCAATCAGCAAGTGATAACTCTACAAAAGTTGCGACAACAGCTTATACAGATACAGCAGTAGCAAACCTAGTTGACTCTGCACCTGGTACGTTAAATACACTGAACGAACTGGCATCAGCTTTAGGTGATGATCCAAACTTTGCGACAACAGTTACTAACTCAATAGCAACCAAAATGCCTTTAGCTGGTGGTCAGTTTACAGGAAATATTACTTTTTCTGGTACTCAAACAGTAGATGGTAGAGATTTATCTGTTGATGGTAGTAAATTAGATGGTATCGAGAGTGGAGCTACAGCCGACCAGACAGCTAGTGATATAAAAACTTTATTTAATAGTAGTGGACTTGTTAACGCACAGATTGATGCAAGTGCAGCAATAGCAGGTACGAAAATATCTCCGAATTTTGGATCGCAGAATATAGTTACAACAGGTCAAGTATTTTCAAGTTATGCAACTCTTACTGCTGTAAACCCAACACTTACATTTTCCGATTCAGACAATAACCCTGATTATACAATCAATGTAAATAGTGGCATATTAAAAATAACGGATTCAACTAATAGTGCCGATAGATTCGTTGTAAACACAGATGGTCATGTTGATATAACTGGCAACCTAGATGTTGGTGCAGGGCTAGACGTAACAGGTAATATCACTGGAACGACAGACGCAACCATAAACGGAGTTACTGTTGGTAAAGGTGCTAGTTCTGTCGCTAATAATACTGCTCTTGGAGTTTCTGCTTTAGCTGCAAATACTTCTGGTAATGACAACCTTGCAGTAGGTAGTCTTGCATTAGAAGATAATACGTCTGGTGGTCATAACGTAGCTTTAGGTAGAAAAGCACTTAACAGTAATACGACCCAATCAAACAACACTGCTATAGGTAGTCATGCTTTAAATGTGGCAACAGCATCAAACAATACAGCAGTAGGATATGCTTCCTTATTATCAAACACAACTGGAACAGACAATACAGCCACAGGTGCTAATGCTCTAGATGCTAATACTACTGGAAATTACAATTCAGCTTTCGGAACACACGCTTTAAGCGCAAACGGTGGGGGCCAGAGAAATACAGCTTTAGGTAGAGGATCTTTAGCATCAAACACAACTGGAAGTTATAATGTTGGAATTGGTTATGCAGCTTTAAGTAACCAAACAACATCAACTAGTAATACTGCAGTTGGCGATTATGCCGCAAGATTAATGACAACTGGAATTGATAATACTGCAGTTGGTAGGTACGCTTTATATAATAATACGACTGGTTATTTTAATACTGCAGTCGGTGTAAGTTCTTTAGCTTCAACCTCAACTGGAATTGATAATACTGCAGTTGGTAGGTACGCTTTATATTCAAACACTACTTCAAGTAATAATACTGCTATAGGTTCAAGTGCATTAACCTCAAACACAACTGGAGCAGGTAACATAGCTGTAGGTTCTCAAGCATTAGATGCAAATACTACTGCAAATAATAATATTGGTATTGGTTATTTCTCATTGTCGAATAATACTACTGGTACTCGAAATATAGGAATAGGAACATCAGCTTTACTTGGAAACACAACTGCCGATAATAACACTGCTGTTGGCTATAACGCTTTACAAGAAAACACAACTGCCGATAATAATACTGCTTTTGGCTATCAAGCTTTGTACGCCAATACAACTGGAACGCAAAACGTGGCGGTAGGTGCTTTAGCGTTAGATGCTAATACTACTGGAGGTTCTAATACTGCTGTTGGTGAAGAGTGCTTAACAGCAAACACAACAGGTAGTGGAAACGTTGGTGTTGGTGAACGCACCTTAAGAGATAATACTACTGGGGCACAAAGCAGTGCTGTCGGTCAGTTTGCTTTAAGAGCAAACACTACTGGCTATAACAATAATGCTTTAGGTTCTTCTTCTTTGATGAACAATACTACTGGCCATTCAAACTCTGCTTTTGGTACAGCTGCTTTAAGTCAAAATACAACTGCAAATAATAATGCAGCTTTTGGAAGATCAACTTTAGCAAATAACACAACTGGAACTAGAAATACTGCAATAGGAGCTATGGCTTTAGATGCAAATACTACTACAAGTGATAATACAGCAGTAGGTTATGAGTCCTTAACAGCAAACACAACTGGAAGTCTAAATACTGCCGTAGGTTCTTTGGCTATGGATGCCTCTACAACTGCATCTAACTGTACTGCTATTGGTGCTAGTTCTTTAAGTGCAAACACAACTGGAGCAGATAACACAGTAGTCGGTACAGAAGCAGCCAAGACTAATACCACAGGGGCTAATATTACTGCTATTGGTAGATCTGCCTTATTTGCAAATACAACTGGAGCAAAAAATGTAGCAGTTGGTAGTCAAGCATTAAGAACGAACACTACAGCAAGTAATAATACAGCAGTAGGATATGACGCTTTAGGAGACAATACTACAGGAAGTGCCAACGTAGCGATAGGTACTGATTCCTTAGATGCTAATAGTACTGGAAGTAATAACGTAGGTATAGGTAATGGTTCTTTGGGAGCTAATACCACAGCAAGTAATAATACAGGAGTTGGGTATTTTGCTCTTCATGCAAACACAACTGGAGTAGAAAACGTAGCTGTTGGAACAAATTGTCTTGATGCTAATACTACTGGATTTAATAATACTGCTGTAGGTCATCATTCTTTAGGAGCAAATACAACTGCTTCTTATCACACCGCTTTCGGTTCTTTTGCTCTTAAAGCTAATACATCAGGAGTAGGTAATACAGCCGTAGGATCTCATTCTCTTGATGCAAATACTACTGGTGGATCAAATGCTGCTTTTGGTAGAAATGCATTAACTAGCAGCACCAGTGGAAGTTTTAATACAGGTTTAGGTGCTTTTGCTCTTCAGCTTAATAGCACTGCTTCTAATAACACAGCAGTAGGCTATAACTCATTAGGTGCAAACACAACTGGAACGCATAACACTGCTGTTGGTAGTGGCTGTCTAGATGCAAGTACCACAGGAGACTACAACGCTGCTGTCGGAACTAATACTTTAACAAACAGCACAACTGGATCTTATAACGCAGCACTTGGTCACGGAACCTTGCGAGACAACACTTCTGGTTATTCTAACGTAGCTGTAGGTTCAGCAGCTTGCCAAGAAAACGAAACTGGATTTTATAACGTAGCAATCGGAACTAATGCTTTACAAAGTAATATTAGTCAAAGTTATAACGTAGCAGTTGGAAATTTTGCATTAACAAATAATATTACAAATTTCAACACAGCCGTTGGCTTTAATGCTTCAAAAGAAAATACTACAGGAAATGGTAATGTAGCTGTTGGTCAAGGAGCAGCCCAGGAAACAACTACAGGTAGTGACAATGTTGCAGTAGGTCGTCTAGCTTTAAATTCAAATACTACCGCTTCAAACAATACAGCAGTTGGTAAGTCAGCTTTAGAAGCAAATACAACTGGAACTAACAACGTAGCTCTAGGAGCAAATGCTTTAGATGCCAATACTACAGCTTCTAATAACACTGCTGTTGGATATAACTCTTTAGGCGCAACTACAACTGGAACTAAAAATACAGCTATTGGACAAGCAGCTTTAGGAGCAAATACAACTGGAGCAGACAATGTTGCTGTTGGGCAAGCAGCTTTAGACGCTAATACAACTGCATCTAACAACGTAGCAGTTGGTAAAGCAGCTTTAGGAGCAAACACTACTGGAACACAGAACGTAGCAGTAGGTACTTATGCATTAGATGCTAATACTACGGCCAGTAATAACACTGCGATTGGTTATGAATCTTTAACAACAAATATTACTGGTATTTCAAACGTAGCTATTGGTGCTACAACACTAAAACAAAATAATAGTGGACATAGAAATATAGCTATTGGTCATAATTCTATGGAGCTTACTCAGAGTGGTTCTGATAATATAGCGATTGGTCATGACTCTCTAAAGGCAAATACTACTTCCAGTAACAACGTAGCAATAGGAAGATCAGCATTAAACCAAAATACTGCAGCAAATAACACTGCGATAGGAAGATCAGCTTTAGCTTTAAACACAACTGGTACTAATAATGTAGCTGTTGGAAGAAACGCTTTAGATGCAAGTACTACAGCTTCATACAATACTGCTATTGGTTCAACTGCTCTTACGACTAATACAACAGGAGCAAATAACACTGCCTTGGGTGCAAACAGTTTAGCTTTAAACACAACTGCCAGCAATAATACTGGTCTTGGATTTCAAACATTACAAGATAACTCAACTGGTGCATCTAATACGGCAGTTGGAGCTAACAGTATAACCAATAACACCACAGGAAATTACAATACAGGTGTAGGTGTAGATTCTTTAAAAGCAAATACAACGGCAAGCAATAACACAGCCGTTGGTTATGACTCTTTAACGCTAAACACAACTGGAACGCAGAACGTAGCAGTTGGTTCTCTTGCTTTAGATGCCAACACCACTGCTTCAAATAATATTGCTATTGGTTATTTATCCCTTACTGCAAACACAACTGGTACGCAAAATGTGGGAGTGGGAGTAAATACAATAGCAGATAATACCACTGGAGATTTTAATACTGCTGTAGGTCATCAAGCTCTTAAAAACAACGAAACCGCAGATAACAATACTGCTGTTGGTACTAATTCCTTATTAGCAAACACAACTGGAACAGATAATACGGCTGTAGGTGCTAATAGTTTAGATTCAAACACTACAGGACAAGCCAATAATGCTATTGGTAGAAATGCTCTTGGAGTAAATACTACAGGTAGTTATAACCAGGCTATAGGTCGTGAATGTTTAGATGCAAATACTTCAGGAGAGATGAATGTTGGTGTTGGTCATGCTTCTTTAAGTGACAACACGACAGGTAGTAGAAATGTTGCTATTGGTTTTGATGCTTTAAATGATAATACTACTTCAAGTGATAATACTGCTGTTGGACATAACGCATTAAAATTAAACACTGCTACCAACAATACTGCGTTAGGTAGATCAGCATTAGCAGTAAACACAACTGGAGCACAGAACGTAGCTGTTGGTACTTTTGCTTTAGACGCTAATACTACGGCATCTAACAACACTGGTGTTGGTTATCAAGCTCTTACAACAAATACAACTGGAACACGTAATGTTGCTCTTGGTTATAACTCATTAAAACTTAATGAAACAGCAAATGACAACACTGCTGTTGGTTATCTAGCTTTATTATTAAACACAACTGGATCTCAGAATACAGTTCTGGGAGCTTATGCCCTAGATGCTAATACAACGGCTGGTAATAACACTGCGGTAGGTTATGCTGCTTTATCTGCAAATACTACAGCTAACTATAATACGGCAGTTGGTACAAATTCATTATTAACAAACACAACTGGACATTCAAATACTGCTATCGGTTTTAACTCTTTAGATGCAAGTACAACTAGTTACCAAAACACTGTTGTAGGTAACAGTGCTGGGAGTTCAATTACAACTGCCAACTCTAGCACTGCTATTGGTGCTCAAGCTATGCAAAATACCACGACAGCGAGTAATAATACTGCGGTTGGTAGGAGTGCTTTAAAAAACAATACAACTGGTACTGAAAACACTGTAGTAGGTACTTATTCTACGCAAACTAATACTACAGGAAACTACAACACTGCTTTAGGTTATTACTCATTAAATGCAAACACAACTGGGACAGAAAATACTGCGGTTGGTAGGAGTGCTTTAAAACACAATACAACTGGTTACAGTAACACAGCCGTAGGTAGTGGAGCGGGGTCTGCAAGTGGAAACACGGGTGGTTTATTTAATACTTTTATAGGAAGAGGTGCTGGTAGTAGTAGCGCTGCTTCTGGTGGTGTATTTATTGGTAATAACGCTGGTAATACTGCAACAACAGGTAATCAAGTAATTTGTATTGGACACAATAGCCAACCTTCTAGTGCAACAGCTTCTCAGGAAATAACACTTGGAAGCAGCAGTACTGCAACCCTAAGATGTAATGTACAAACCATATCTTCCTTATCAGATGCAAGAGATAAGACAAACGTAATCGACCTACCAGAAGGTTTAGATTTCATATCCAAACTAAGACCTGTCAAATTTGAATGGGCTACCAGAGATGGTAATGGTAAAGATGGATCGTTTGAACATGGCTTTATTGCTCAGGATTTACAGGCTGCACAAAAGGAAAATGATGCTGATTATTTAAACATGGTTATGGATGAAAACCCTGACAGGTTAGAAGCTAGTTATGGTAAACTCGTACCAATCCTTGTCAAAGCGATCCAAGAGCTTACAATGGAAGTAAACAAACTTAAATCAAATGGCTGAACGTACTGCTGACGAAGTTGCTGCAATCTTTACTGCTGCTGGAGATAGCGTGACTTTAATTAACACCGCTAAAACATCAGATGAAACTGATGATGAATACAAAGACAAGATTAAACGTAATGTAGAGCATCTTGAAATTATCAAGGCATACAAAAAAGAAGATGAAACAACATCTATCTGGACTAGTGAAGATTTCACTGCTATCGACAAAGCTGTTGTTGATGGTAAAAAAGTTTATTCTTAGGTATCATTAGTACAATTATTTAAAAATTTATGTCAGCTTTATCTAAAAGATGTGAAGAACGTAAAGCAGAAGCCCAGGCTCTTGCTGAAAAGTACAACGCAGGTGTTGAAGAAGTAGAAAAAATGAAAAACGCAAACCAACAAGTATATGCGGAATTTCAAATTAAAAATGCTCAATATGCTGAACTTCTTGCTCAAGTAAAAGAAGAAGAAGGAGCAGAAGAACCTGCAACAGAAGTTGTAGATTAGTTAGATTTTCCCAACATCTGACGTTGTATTATTCCTAATGTGACGTACAAGGGTGATAGACCTATAATTAACAGTAATACGGCTATGCTCATAACTGACATAGCCTTTAAAATTGCAAATTTTATCATGTTTCAAAAAATAGCTAATGTTTTGAGTATTATCTCATTTGTAATGGTAGCTTCAATGAGTGGTGGAGCGTACTTTGGTTACAAGTATGTAACTTCAGAACAGTTTAAATCTAAAGTAATGAATGAAATTCTTGGTAATGTACAAGGAATGATGCCCAAAATATTAGATAATGGTTTACCTAAAATGACAGGTCCATCAATGCCAATCATAAAATAATAGATGAAAGTAATTGATGATTTTTTGCCCGAAGAAGAATTTAAATTAGTTCAAACTCTAATGATGGATTATGGTTTTCCTTGGTTTTATAATGATTCAGTAACTAAAGACCCTTATCCGCAAAATTGTAAAGAGTTTCAATTCGTACATTTATTTTATAACCCTTTATGTGGCATGGTAAGTGAATACCCACGATGGAAAGATATAGTCAAACCTTATGCAGACAGATTAGTTAGCACTGCGATATTAAGAATTAAAGCAAACTTAAATATTGCAACAAAAGAATTTATAACAAGAGAATTTCATACAGATTTTAATATTAAATGTAAAACAGCAGTAATTTATATTAATACCAATAATGGTTATACACTTTTTGAAGACAGTGAAAAAGTAGAAAGTGTAGAAAATCGAGTAGTTATCTTTGATTCACATATGAGACACGCAGGAATACCCTGTACAGATGAAAAAAGAAGAGTAGTTATTAACTTTAATTTTATTTAAAATGAACTGTTGGCACTGTAAAACTGAACTTATCTGGGGTGCTGATGCCGATATAGAAGAGGATTTTCAACCTGTTTTATATCAAGAATATTCAATGGTAAGTAACTTTTCTTGTCCTAAATGTAATTCGTATGTAGAAGTATATAAACGAAGAGATGCCTACGATTAAAGTTCCTAAGATAAAAATACCGAAGATAGATATACCAGAAACACCTCTTATACCAGAACACGTTTTAACAGGTAATATTCCAGGATGTAATTTATATCATAGAGATTTAGAGATAACAAAAAATCCTAGTATTTTATACAACGACAGGAACGCATATATAACTTGTCCAGAGGGAGAAATGCCTTCGTTCAATCCAATAGAATACGATCCAAGAAAACCTATTGAAACAGTAACTCCTACACAATCTCCACAGCAACCAGAATATAGACCTGTTATCCCAAAGAAAAAAGAAGAGAAAGAAACAATAGAAATACCTCCCTGTCCTGGCAAAAAAGATTTAAGAGTAGGAAGTTTTGTTAATGAAAAGCGTTTGGAGCGTGTAAAAGGCTATAAAAGGGGAGAAGATGGAATTGAATGTATCACTCTTTATGAAGACGTACCCTTCAAAGATCAATACATACCGAATCCTCCACAGCTTGTTAGCACTGCTCTCATTGCTAGCGTTGCTGCCACTACTCCATTACTCCTTAATGTCGTAAAACCTTTGGTAAAAAATATTATAAAAAAACTTACAAAGAAAAAAGATAAATCTAATCCGTCTTAAGTTTATGATTATGTGGAATAACTTGATTTGGAGCGGTGGTCAGTACAACATTTCTACAGCTAACAGCATCTTCTCCGACATACTTAACACCAAGTTTTAATTGCTCGGCACATATTTTAAGACGATTGAGATTGACCTCTAATTTTTTAGCATCAAGCATAAAATCTTGGTATTTTCTATAGGTTTGTGCAGCCTGTAAACATTCTTTGTTAAAACCTCCACCCCCAAGTGGTATTTGAAAACTAGCTGTAATTCCATAATTTAGGTTATATACTGTCTGATCTAATCGTTCCTGTTCTGCAACATATAAAATATTCCCAGGATTAAGCAACTCGCCTGTATCACTGTCTTTTGCAGTGTCATAAATATTGGTTCTAGAGATTGTACTTCTTGGAAGGGAAAAATTTTCTCCTTTAGTGACAAAGGGAGTAATAGCCAAAGTGGGAAGTTGGCATTGTATTCCGTTTGAAAATCTATGAGTAGGAAAGTTTCCATTTATAGTTTGATAGCCATTATTGATAACTGTTCCAGATGAACTGGCCGATGGCGAACTTATTGTATTATTAGCATATACAGGACTTGTAAACAGTAACCCTATTGGGAAAAGATACTTAAGGATGTGGTTTGGGTTTCTATAGTTTGAGTTCGATTTATTACCGATACTGCATCTAGTCCTGGAGCGAGGAAGTTTTCTACGAGAGAAAAATCTGAGCCTTCCGTCACTATGCTCCACTGAGGTTTGCTTGTTAATTCTGGTGTCACCCATTGAAAATTAACTGCTCCATTGCCTGTATTTTGGCTTGTTGTATATGTCGCATCAGGTGAGATATATGAGTCTGTTTTAATATTATGGCCTTGAACTGTGTAACTAAAGCCTGTCCTATAGTTTTCAGTAACAATCGTTTCTTGGATCGTAGATACGCTACGGCTAGATGATTCCATTTGACCTGTTGTAAATCTTGGAGTAATACTTCCTGCATAGGCACTAGGTATTGTAAGAAACAGGCATAGAAACCATTTCATTAATCAAGGCCAAGAGTGATAGTGGACTGAAGAGTTGCAGTTGTACCAGCACCCATATCAGATAAGTTTACTGTCAATGCTTGCCCACTATCTAATGTAATAGCTACAGATCCAACATCACCACCTGATGTAACTGTGTTTTTACCAAGTAAAGGAAGCGATGGCACTACCCCGTCTGTCACTGTGGCAGATAATAAACTTGGGATAGCATCCGCTTCAATATAAGTCTCGCTTGCAGAGAAGGCATCTCCTGTATTTACAACATTAAAGCTAGTGTCGTAATCAACAGTAGGAACACCATTAGTAATACCAGCATCAGCTAAATCAAGAGAACCTATCTGACCTGCTACTGTATTAGCTTTTGGAGTTACGTTTGTACCTGCAACACTAATAGACGATCCAATACGTTCACTCATCGCTGAAGCTGCAACAGTACTTACTGAAGCTACGGATTGAATACTATGCGTTATATCTGCATAAGCTGGTGCAGACATTACAAACAAAAATGGAATTAGTCTTTTCATTTAATACCTACTTTGTTTTTACTATTATCCACTATTTTAGGAGAATTGCCATTTTTCTTGTTTCCCACGGAAATGCCGTAGCTTCCGAGGACACCGCTAACTAAACCTGCGGTAAACGCTCCATCAATTCTTACCTTTCCCATGTACCCCAAAGTCATCATTGATAAACTCCAAGTCAAAATTAGAAATCGAATTGCGTGACCAAACAAATCACCCCACTCAATACCTTCTTTTTCTTCTTTCTCTTCAGCCATAAAAGTTAAGATTCTTGTCTAATACTAGCAAAGTAGCTATGTTTGGGAAGTAACACATAAAAACGATGGTAAAAATTCTAAAACCTATCCTTTTAATCTTTATTAAATCTAAAGCAATGAAAAGATTGATTGTTGATTTGCTTAAGGCAATAGCTAAACAAACAGACAACACAATAGACGATCAGGCAGTTGAATTTATTGAGGCCAGAATGTTCCCAGGTTCTACTACTAATCTTCAGTGAAAATAACTAAATTTCTCAACATTGATATAGAGCCAGCACCTATAGAGATGCAGTTAGAGGTTGAAATGCAATGTAGAGAAATTATGAATACTAATGATTTAGATGGCTTAAAAAGATATTGCACTCATCTTATAAGAAAGAAATTTGATCAAGATATTTTTATGGCCTCTTTATTAAATAGATTGATTGAATTAGAAGCTAATCGTGTTGTTGCTGAAATGAGGAAAGAAAAGCCTAAACCTAAGCATCCTTTGAAAAAGTTTTTTCGTATTCGTTAAGATGTTTTCTTTCAAAATCTTTAACTAACATAGAGCTAGTCTTATCAATCTCATAATTAAATTTTAGAATTGCCGTGCGAATATGTTCTGAAACCCATCCACCTTGTTTAGAAACAACTTCTGCTTTGTTGCGGTCATTAATAAAAATATAATGGTCATAACCTTTCAGTTCCACATCTAAAAGATTTTTTTCTAAGTCTTTACGTCTTATCTCTTTTAGTCGTCTTAGCTTTATTGAGTCACTCATTTTTCTTTTTAATTGAATTAAGAATCCTAGAAAGTGCTCTACCTTGTAGTCGGTTTTGAATGGCTCTGTTCCAGTTTTCTTGGTCTTTTCTCAATGCTTCATCATACACTTCTTTATCAATCTTGTCTTGTAAAAAATTATAAACAACATCTCTTATCCAAGAAGTAGGTTTGATTTTTAATTTCGTGCGAATGTATTCATCGAATAGCTCTCCTCTATTTATATCTATAAGAACGTGGTAATACTTTTTGTTTCCGTGAGGTTTCTTGCCAGCTTCAGCCATAAATATCTTTTTGATTTATACTATCACATTCTCATTGTATTAACTTTTTGTTTTCCAGGCTTTAATTAAGCGTTCCAATTCAGCAATTCGTTGTTTTGCAGCTTCAATTCTTTGTTGAGTTGTCATAGATTCTGATTGTAATAATGTTAATTAGTGTTTCCCCTGGGGAGAGTGGCTGAAATTGTCCCATTCTCTATAATCCCGTTCCAAGACTACGGTTTGCTATGGGACAAAGGTATGGGACAAGTAAAGTTGTCCTACGCTCCAATAGTAATGGGACAATCTATTTTGTCTCATACAGTTGTCCCACTGAAATCTATTGGTACGACTACGATTCCTCCAATGAGACAGGATATGTAAACGCCCCGCGAGCGAGGACTGCTCTATAAGACTTATTAGAATTATCATCTTCTATAAGTTCAATAAGACCTTTTTTGGTTAATCTTTGGAACGACTTTCTTATCGCAGCATCTTTACCATCAACCATTGGGTCGTGAATCATTTGATTTATGGTATAAGTTTCTGGGTGAATTTTTCTTAGCTTTTGAAGAACTTTATCTTGAACAGTAGTAGGAGAACCAGAATCATCAGATACTTCAGGAGTGTAATCAGCGATAGCAAAGGTGAGATCATCTTTCATCTTCATTATCATTTGAGTTCCCATTCTTCCAGACCTAGATTTTTCGATAGTAATAAATCTGCTATTACGACCTACTTTATTGATTTGTTCTTGGGTCGGTTTAGATAATTTCCAAGTTTCATCAACAGCATCTCTGATAGCTGATG
>Ga0209348_1000520_pt1 | contig 19900 bp, 18 predicted proteins | sample ETNvirenome_2_30_FD_184065 | JGI IMG/M metagenome (GOLD analysis project Ga0209348, IMG submission 184065) | Marine viral communities from the Pacific Ocean - ETNP_2_30 (SPAdes) (version 2) | ecosystem: Environmental > Aquatic > Marine > Oceanic | place: Pacific Ocean | collected 2013-06-22
TGTTTAATTTATTTTACTAATATCATTTGTAAAGTTTCACTAAATACTTATTTTTTTATGAAAGTGACTTAGCCATATTTTCGATAGACACTATTTGATCTAGAGAGTCTGCTGTTTCTTTGTCGTCTCTTAGGACTTTAAATACTGGATGTAAGGTAGAATAATTTCCTTCATTATCTTTAGATAATCCACAGCATTTCATTTCAACGATAGATCCCATTAAATCTTCTTGATTATTTGTGATGTAGGTCATATCTGATTCACTTATTCCACCTGGGCGTGTTACTACTCTTCCGCAAGAAGATTCAACCGTGAGTGATGAGATAACGTGCTCGTTTTTTGTTCCAGGAGTTCCGTAATTAAATCCTGTAATTTTCATGTCAATATCTATTTCTAACTTCATTTTTATCTGCCATTTAGGCTTAGAATCTTTCCATTCTCCAGTGTTAGACTTTAAAATAGTTCCCTCTAGTCCTCTTCCGAGAGTTTCAACAAAGTGAGACATTGCTTGTTCATATGAAGTTACTATCTTATACTCAACTATTTCTACCTTATCACATTCTACTTCTAATATATTTCTCATTAGAGATTGAAGTCGTTGATTATATGGAGTCTCGCTTTTTCCAACATGATATTCTTCGATTTCAATAATGTCCCAAACTGTATAAACTATTTTACTAAGGGCATCTTCATAAGATAATCCATGTCTTTTTACAATATTTTCTTTATCTTTATCTATATTTTCTCCTTTACTTAATTTAGTTGTTATACTAATTACAGAGTTAATAATTCCATTACTTTCATTTCGACTTATTCCAGGAATAGTTAATTCTCCGTTTAGTACACAGTTATCAAATCTAGATAATTCATCTAATATTTTTGCGCCAGTAATAAGAGTAGTTTCTCCTGATCTACTTTCTAGATATACTTCTCCATCTTCTACGATAGCATTGCAATATCTTCCGTCCATTTTAACTTGGCTTAAGGCAATTCCACTGTTTAGAATTTCTTTAGCACCCTTTTCACTAAACGACTTAGCTCCCATGTATGGAGTCTTTTCTATTAGTTTAGGAAATACTTTATTGATGTTAGTTCTTGCCATTCCAATTTTAAGATCTTTATCAATAATTCTCTCAATTACATAAGCATCATCTTTAGTTAAAGAAGATAAAATATCTACTAGATAATTGATTCCTTCGTTTCCTGTTTTTTCTCTAGAACTTAATACATCTAATCTTTCCATTGCTTCTTCTAAATGTATAATTGGACTATCTATATTAAAAGTATTGTATTCTGGAATTTGTCTAATATAAAACTTTACCCTATTTGAATAGGTAAGATATAAAACTTCTTCTAGAATTTTATTATCTTTATATTGAGTAAGAATTTCAATCTTTTTATTGGAACCGGGTTCCAATGAGATTTGATCAAGTATTTCTTTTATTGTCATATAGTAAATATACTAAAAATATTGATATAATTAAACTTGATCTACTAATTCTTTATTCTCTGAATATTTTTCTTTGTATTTAAGAACAGTTAACTCTTTTGCTTTTGCTTCGACTACTACATCGATATCTAAGCCATATGATTTGATTTCATCTACAATATAATCAGAATGAGCCTGTTCTTTGATTTTACTGAACTCTTTGTAGTGAGAAGATAGAGTTGGCCAATCTTGCATTTGATCGATTGATATACCATTGTTTTCGCAAATACCTTCGATAATAAGTTTTTGCTCGTTGCGTCTAGATTCAGAATAATGAGTACATGGTTTTACATCGCCCCAGGTTGAAACAGCAAGCTTAAGTGCCTGCTCTTCAGTAAGACCACCTGTACAAAACTTATGGTGATAGTAGTCAAACACGATAGGAATACCTACGACTTTGTATACACCGTCATAAAGATCTTGTACAGAATACATATTCTTTTTATCGTCGTTTTCTACGGTTAACCTAGCTTGGGCAGAAGGTTGAATACGCAAAAAGTTTTTACAAAACCTTTCTAGTGCAGATTTTTTGTCACCATATGCGCCACCAACGTGAATATTGATTTTGGACATACGAGACTTAGGTAGTCCCATAAGATCCATGATTTGTGCAGATTTATTAAGCTCGTTGATTGCATTGATAACAACCTTTTCGCTGGGAGAAGCGAGGACACAGAATTGACCGGGATGAAATGATAGTCTTTGGCCATTATCCATAGCAAGTCGACCGATACCATTTAATAAGATTGATATTTTTTTGTAGTCAGGCAGATCGGTTAGCTCATACTCAGACATCCAAGGAAACATATCACTTGACATACGGTAGACTTTGATGCCGTTTGCATTATTCCATTCGACAATTTGGCGGAGGCCTGCTAGATTTTTTAGTATGAGCTCAGAAGCATATGAAATACCTTTTTCTAGAAATGTTTTGCGAATCATGGATTTGTTACATGATACGCCGGTTTCGGCTAGAGTCATATTGATACATGCGTATCCTAAGTTAGTGGGCATATTATAATTTTTAAAAGTGTAACTTACAATTATCTTTAAGGTGGTCATTACACCATCCTTTTCTTAATTCTACTGCAAATCTTGCTGGTTTTTCACTATTATACGTAATTAATTTATTATCTTGTACTGTAGGCATAGTATGATGTTTTACTAAATCACCATTAGAATTAAAAAATAATATATCTAGAGGAAAGTCTACGCCCTTCATCCAAAAACCTAAGTTTTCTTCTTTATCAAATACGAAGATCATTCCTTCGTTGTCCTCGGGCTCACTCTTATTACTATACCCTTCTAATTTAGATGTATCAGTAGAAGCGACAGTTAGTTTAACAGGAGTGCCTGAAATAACCGCTGATATCTCTTTACCATCAATATCATCCTGATAGCAATATCCTTCAAATAAGGGTATTATAGTATGGTCTTTAATGTAAGGCATATATTATTATATATCATAAAAAAAGGGAATCGATTGATTCCCTTTAGTATTTTAATAAGATTAGATTAGAATTACTCTGCGTCTTTTTCTCCTTCTCCTTCTCCTTCCTCCATATCTTCCTCTTCCTCTTCCATGTCTTCTTCACCTTCTTCCATGTCTTCCTCACCTTCTTCCATGTCTTCCTCTTCCATGTCTTCTTCTTCTTCTTCGTCTCCGCCTTCTAATGCTTCAACTCTTGCAGTTAATTCTTCGATCATGGCTTTTAGGTCTTCCATAGTAGGCTCTTCTTCTTCGCCTTCCATATCTTCACCTTCCATGTCTTCATCTTCCATGTCTTCGTCATCCATCATCTCTTCGTCTTCTGGCATTTCTTCGTCCATCATTGCTGCTTCTTCGTCTTCTGGGTTAGCACCATAATATCCCATGTCCATACCTTCTTCGTTTTCGAAGATTCTGGTTTTGTTAGTTTTGGATTTCATAAATCCAGCAAAATTCTTTACTCTCATTTTAGTTTAAATTTTTTATTATTTATCAGTTTAATTCTAAAAAAAACTATTTTTATTATTTATTAGAGAATAATTTAGTTTTTGACAAAATCTATTCTGATGCTTCAGACGGATTCATAGAAGCTCTTAATTCTTCTATTTCTCTATCTATTTTATTTATCTCTCCAATAGCTGGCCTAAGCAGCATACTCGATGCAAATAATTTATGTGCAGCATTATCTCCTTTTCCTGTATAATTATTCATAAAGAAACTAAGAGATTCAATTGTTGCGGATGACATAGGAGTAGGGTGAGATACCGCCTGATCTTTATCTTTAAGTTCCTCACATAACTGAGACATCTCTAACTTAGAGATAATTAAAAGATAAGCCTGCTGAGGTCCTTTCCATTCTGATCTATCTAGAAGATTTCTCATATATTTAGCATCTGCTGCTGATAAAGCAACATCAAACTTACCCATTCTCTGCTTACTAAGCTCCATTACTTTCTCCTCGGGTGTAAGTTCTTTAGCCTTAGGGCTTTTCTTTTCTTTCTTAGTAGTTTCTTTAGTCGCTACTTTTTCTTCAACCTGTGGTGTTTCTTCAACCACTTGAGTTTCAGTCGTTTCATTAGATTTAGATGACATTTGCATATTAATTTTATTTTTTAATATAATACTAATATTATGGAGTTAGTTTTAAACGATCTAAACTTTTTTAGAAACCATCCATGTGAGCATCATCAATTGCCTTTTGTAAGTCTTCTTGATTATGTATCATTTTCATCATGATATCAGCTTGATGTCTAGAGTGCTCTACTCCGTCTTTAAACACTATAATTGTAGGAACAACTACTATTTTATATTTAGTTTGATATTTAGGATGAGTACATATTAATAGCTGTCCAGTTTTACAATCAGTTAGTTTAGCTAACCATTCTACATTAGGGGTAGTTGCATTCCAAGCAGCATTAAATTCAACGACGGCTACTCCAGTTTGAGGTACTTTGCTAAGTTGTGTTTGCGCGCTAGTTACTATACTAAATAGCATAGCAATAGAAGTTATAAGTATTTTCATTTTAATTTGTCTATTTTTTCTTCTAGACGCTTAATATCCTCCTTAATTTCAGTTACATCTTCTGCAGTAGTTGCGATAGTTTGACGTATTAATTGGTCTTTCATATCGAACTCCATTCTAGTCACGTCTGGTGGTGGAATTTCTATAATTGGTAGCTCTTTTGCTTCCTGTATATCTGCCTGTAAAGCGAACCACATACCCACTACAGTAGTTATAGCTACTCCTATTGCAATTAAAGTTTTTATACTGACTTTAAATGAGGTATCTTCGTTTAATGTTTTTGGGTCTGACATTGTAATTTGATGTTTTTATCTTATTGTGTAATTTATTCCTATTGAAAAAGCGTGCCACGATCTATTCCAATATTTGTTGTATGTTCCTTCTGCAAAAATTCCTAATTTTTTAGGTATAACGTAGTATCCAAATATTAATCCTCCTCCGTAATCTAAATATTGCTTTCCGTCATTGAAAGAAAGATATGAATATTCGTTATCTAAATCTATATGATACGGAAATACATTACCCCATGCATGCAACCAAAAATCTTGAGTATAGTGGTAGAAATCAAATCCAACAACTAGAGAAAGATCCCATTGATGTGGTATTTTTGATTGTTCTTTTGATACATAATCTGATAAAACTTGAGGTATCACAACCTGTTCCCAAATATCAGTCGAATTAGCAACCATGTTTTCATTTGGATCTAAATACTCAATATCTCCAGGTCCATTAAATATTACAGAATATCCTTCTTGAATTGCAAGATTAGTATAGTGTATGTTGCCATTAGCTAACCTCCATGATTCTAGTGGATCATATCCGTAAGCTGGAGATATCCTCTGTGCAAATCCAGCATTGATAGAAAATTTATTTCCAAGCTTTTGTCTAAATCTTTGAGATGCTTCAAAATACTCGATATCGGCTACTCCATTTTGTAAGTATTCGGCTTTAGCAATCCATCTATTAGCGACATATCTTAAAAAGTGATGTTGGTTAAAGAAAGACCGGCCTTGTTGTCTAGTCCAATCTGCTTCAAATAAAAATTCAAATCCATTAACTTTACCTATTGTAGCGGCGTCTCCATACGATTGTTCAGTACCATTATAGAAAGTGTTAGCTTTGTTTTCATATCCAAATCTTGCAATTTTTCTAACTCCAAACGCTGCCGAATAATCAAAAGGAGTAGATATAGTTTCCTTATCTAACCCTCCGACTACAGAGTATACGTCAACATCAGAAACAGAATTACCCCCAGTTACTGCTCCATAAAATGTCGAGTACTTAAAAAACTTTTTAACGCTCTGACCAAAAGTAGGTTTATCGTTTTGGCCGAATACTATTATTGGAAATAGTAAAAGTATAATTAATAATTTCTTCATTGTTTTACAATTCTTTTATTATATCTGTTTCCTTCGTGGATTATTGTTAATATGTAAACTCCACTTTCATATTTTCCTAATTCTAAACGATTATCATTTCCTGATATTAAAAGCTTTCCGGTCATGTCTCTAACTTCAAATTCAAAATCTAAATGAGTTTCTATATTTAAGGAATTATCAGTTGGGTTTGGATAAACTAAAATTCCATTTATATCAACATCGTCTAATCCAACAGGCCATCCTTGCTGACAATAGTCATACATAGTTTGACATGAAGGATCCCATGAGTTTGTGCAACAATATTCATCAACATCTATTACCCATGCGTAACATGGATCGTTTAACCAATATGGATTACCAGGTCCGTCTATACAACCTGCGTCGTATAAACATGTTGAATCATCTACATTAGCAGTTGGATCGTAGTTCCAAGCTCCAACATCTGTACATCCATAAACAATAGTAACGCAAGTCCCATCATCATAACAAGCATCAGGATCATAGTTAAGAGCGTCAGGGTCTGTACATCCTGCGATATAGCAACAGCTATTATCTAATGTGTTTGCTAGAGGATCATAATTCAAAGATAGTGGATCTGTACATCCGTAAATATAAGGTACACAAGTTCCGTTGTCTGTATTTGCCATTGGATCATAATTAAACATTGTCGAATCAGTACATCCATATATGTAAGGTACGCAAGATCCATTGTCTGTATTTGCTAATGAATCATAGTTCCACATAGTAGGGTCAGTACATCCATAAATATAGGGAATACATGTTCCGTCGTCTACGTTAGCCGCGGGGTTATAATTAAACATAGTAGGATCAGTACATCCGTATGTTGGATATACACAAGTACCATTGTCTACGTTAGCTTGAGGATCATAATTAAGAGCAAGAGAGTCTGTGCATCCAAAATATAGACAACTTCCATCGGGAGTATTTGCAGCTGGATTGTAATTCCATGCAGTAGAATCCATACATCCAAGAATGATAGGAATACAAGAATTATCATCGACATTTGCAGCTGGATCATAATTGAATGCTAAAGGATTTGTACAACCATAAACGGGATAAATGCAAGTATCTGAAGTATTTGCGTTAGGATCATAATTAAGTGCAGTTGAATCCATACATCCTAAAATAGTTGGTATACAATAATTACCGCAATCAGGCATCTCAATGTATTTAAAGGGAAATTGTAATAGTGCATTAGTCCAAGGATTAGTTCCTTCTTCTGCTATTACTTGTCCGTTGGGGCCAGTTAACCTAAATCCACATTGATTAGCTGTAGTAACCGATTGTCCTGGCGCAAAAAACATAACCTCAACAGGATGTAACGCACTTAATGTAATAGTAAAGTCTTCTTCAGCACCATCATTAGGCCCCATCATATAAGGTCCGTAAGCAGTTCCGTTTTGATATAGTCCTAACCAAGCTCCAAACCATCCATCTTCTGCTCCATCAGTTAGCGTTAAAGTATAATCACAACTTGGAACAATACTCATTGTATTTGCATTAGGATCATAATTAAATGCCGTTGTATCAATACATCCTAATATAATTGGAGTTGCACAGCTTCCATCGTCAACTGTCGCTTGTGGATTAAATTCAGTGTATCCAGGATCAGTACATCCTGAAACTATTTGTGGTGTACATGGATTTACGTAATATGTTACTAAAGTGTCCGTACCAAAGTTTACATTTCCTTGATTAGCGTTAATTTCAAATATAGTATTACCACAAAGATCTTCAACATAAACACTCCCATCTTGACCTCCGTAGCATGATCCACAAAGTCCATCCCCAAAGGAGTCAAGCATTTCAAATTCTATTACAGTACTATCAGGAACACAAACTTGAGTAACAACAGGAACATTTGTTAAATTATACTGAGGTGATGTAGCAATAATAGTACCAGTAGTATCAGACACGGTCCATGAAGTTTCTCCAGGATATTCGTCAGGTATCACAGTTATTATTATATTAGTTTCGCCAACTGGACAGTTAGCAGCAGGGTATATACAAGATCCATCATCTGAATTAGCCCATGGGTTATAATTAAGAGCAGTTGGATCTAAACAACCACCAAAGCAATCACCCGTCGTAATGGTTAGTGTATCGGTATAAGTACCATCGACTAATTGAGCTTGAAAGTAATAAGTAGTATTTGGCTGTTGATTGTTCCACACTAGGCCGGTGTTTCCGAAGTTCGCTGGATAAGGATACCATGTATTTCCTAAATTATTTATGTCACTTGTTTTTGTATATGCAGCGACTCTACAATTAGGATTAGGCATATTTGACCAGTGATAATGTACTTTATTATTGTTTCCGTCGCAATAAGTGTCTACCCATAATGTATCTAGTCCAGCACATGGTGGATATATACATAATGAATCTACGTTCCATGAAGCGTTAGGATCATAGTTTGTAGATAATGGGTCTAAACACCCTCCGTAAGGTGGAGCACATGGCGCAATAGTTAAAGATTCAATATAATTATATCCAAAATTACCTTCAACATATGCTAAGGTATCTTCACATGTATTACTCAATAATGCTGATCCTATATATTGCCAGCTCCAGCCATCTCCATACGAATCTTCAATTGTTAAAGTATAAGTACCAGAAACAAGTGAATCAATTAGTATAATTGTATCTGATAATCCGTCATAATAAGGACCTCCGCTTGCGACTATTTGTCCATAAGAATCTTCTAATTCCCAAGTAGTCTCTGACGCATATCCGTCAAAGTCAAATTCTAATTGAGCCCACGTGTCTGGGCTCTGTGCTATTACCGAGCTTGCACATATGATAAATGCAGAGATCGTAATTAATATGTTTTTTAACATACTTAAAAAAGTTTTTTTTATCGTAACCATTAGGCTAAAATTGTTTTTATATCCATTCTCTTTTCAACCTTTCTAGCAGATGCAATAGCTCCCGATGCATCTTTACCCCATCCTGCGTTTGCTCTTGCACACATCTGAACAGCTTCGTCTGCTGTCTTAAACGAGTTAGGGTCTATATTTTTCTCCTTTAATCTATTTAATAGAAAGAGAACTGCTACTTCTGCAGCTACGTTAAGGTCATTAAGTTTATCTGGATTATTTACAATATCTACTCCAGTTATGTTTGCATACTTTTTATAAGTTTGCTTAAAAGTAACTTGATTAAATCCTCTTCCTCTATATTTGTAACCATCTCCTGGTAAAACTGGATCATCTGGTTTATTATTCCAAGTATGATATCCGTTCTTAACGGCTATGTGACCATATATAGTATCATAAAAAGCAACGTTATCTAATTTTAATTCATCTACTTCTGCTACACTTAGGTGCTTAAGAGTACCCTTAAATATGCTCTTTAGGTATGCTCCATCGCTTCTACTATATGAATACTCGTTTTTTGGAATAAATGATGTTTCCTTTCCAATTACCGATAAAAATCCTATTATTGTATTAGGGTTAGTTATTCCCTTTGCTTTAGCGGTCGCCTCAAGTAAAGAAATATTTTTAGCAGCCTGGCCAGTGTAATTATGAGTGATACTAGACTCTCCAGTTCTGACTATATATTGATTATTGGTAGTAACAGTTGATTTTCCATACCAGTGATTAAAATAATTTACGATTATTTTTGCCCATGCTTTTTCAGTGACATCTACATCCTTTAAAAAGATTTTATTGTTTTCCATTTTACATATTCCTAAATCTTTTCCTCCTCTTACTTTTACTTGATATTGAACTATATCTGTTCTATTTGTTTTGCTAAAATATAGTACTCTTTTTTCTTCTCTATCCCATATTTCAAACTTCTTTAGTTTGTATCTCGCGGAGCTTCTTCTTACGCTAGTTGATTTAGATCGACCTGTTAAAACCTCGGCGGTTTGAGAATCTACCTCTCCAGTTTCAGGTAAATTGTTGTCTCTTTGGAATTTTTTAATCTGGCCTTTTGTTTCTCTACCTATTACTCCATCTACTCCATATTTAGGAAGTGGATATCCTTTTTGAACAAGAGCCATTTGTATTTCTTTAACTTCGGAAGTAGTTGAACCAAACAGGTCTGGATTAGTCGAAGTATTATTTCCCTGGTCACCAGTTGAGATAGCTCTTTCTTTTACATATTTTTTATAGAATTGACCTGGAAATTCAAAATGTCCCTGCTCTATTCTATCTACTACTTGTTCTTTTGCCTTTAGCTGAGAGCTTAATTGTTCCCATCTACCATCATTATAGTATGTCGCCATTCCTGGGCTACCATACATAAATACTACTGTTCCAGGCTGAGATGGAAAATTAGAAATACTAAATCCTTTAGGAATAGATGGGTCAATTAGACCTACTCTATCTACTTTAGTTAATTGGGCAACTTTAAATACTAAAAGTCCCCCGAGAGAATATCCAGTTAAATATACTAAGCCTATTCCATTTTTTCTTGATGCTTCAATATAGTCTATTATTTCTTTTGAAGTCGCTACTTTTTCTTTTCCTCCACAATCGTGAGAATTAAATGTAGCTACTTCCCAGCTATCTTGTATATTTTTAGGAATGCTTTGTTTTAATTTTTCACCAGAATAATTTTTTCCTCCAATCGCTATAAGTAATCCCTTTACAGCTTGGCCCCCAGATCCAATCTGAGTTTCTGGAGAATAGTCGGTAGGAGCATTAGCTACTGTCTTAGCAATTGTCTCTTCAAACTCCTTAGTTCTGCTTCCTCTAAAGTAGTCGGTAAATCCTACTAGAGAGCTCTGTGATAGTTTTCTAGTATGTATTCCTACCCTATGTCCTTCTCCAGACAGTGCGTCATTAGTGTTTCCCTCAATAGTTTTAAATGTTTTATTATCGATATCGACAGAAGTTACGATTCCAGTATGACCCTTTCCACTTCCTCCTCTTGTCATTATGAAAACTTGACCAGGTTTAACTAGAGATGGGTTTTGCCTCGCTTTACTGATTGATATCTTTACACTACTATCTGATCTATCCCAGTGTCTAAGCACTCCTGCAGTTTTTGGAAGAGTGTTAGCTATTCCCAAAGATTTACATAAATCATCGTGCATTGTATATACAAATGCCATACACCAAGGGTATCCAGTATTTGGTAACCTTTTACCAGGTTTATTATTATCTAGACCTGCAGTTCTGATATATCTATCTACATCCTGTCCGTGATTTTTTCCCCTCGGTATCTCCCTAACTGGATAGTTCTTTGCTAGAATATCCGCAAACTCTTTCCCTGCTCGATTTGGGTCATCGATAGGAAGAGCTTTTTCTTGTATGTAGTCTGTAAAGTTTTTGAATCGTTTCATATCATAATTATTTATCTTACTCTATCCAATATAATTAACTGAGATCTGTTGATTATTTCGTATGCCTTTGAGATAGGAACAAATCCTGCCCAGTCAACTTCTTCCGCTTGAAGATCCGATTTATTTACGTTGATTGAATTCATACCTAAGTCAGATAGATCATCAACACTATATATGTAATAATATAGTTGCCAATTGACTTCTCCTCTTCTATTGTATGAGTTTGCTACATGTAATTCTTTATCCAATACTCTCGGGTTTATTGAAATTCCTGTTTCTTCTCTTAATTCTCGTATGGCAGCCTCAAGATAATTTTCTCCTGAATCAATTCCTCCTTTAGGTATACCATAGGCATTTCTTTCCTTATTGGCGTCAGACGCGTGAACTAGTAGAATATGGTCTCTATATAAAACACACACTCCAGCTGCTTTCTTTATCTCTCTCTTTTTCTTGGATTCGTTAATAAATCTTCTTATTTCAATATTTTTAAGTATTCCCATATTTCTTTTGAATATATTTAGCTCTATCTAATTGCTCTCTTCGTTTTTGAGACTTCTTTTTAAATCTTTTTCTACTTCTGAGTTCCTTTAAGGTTCCAGTCTTGTCTACTTTTTGTCTATAAGCCTTAAGCGCGTACTCTATTCTTTTACCTTTTGTTTTAATTATTAGCATCCTTTACATATTTTGAATAATCAATAGCGTGGTTTGATTTTATAAGCATATTGTCATATTGTTTCTTTTTAAAGTAAGGAACTACACTTTCTGACATTATTTTTTGTTTTACCCAGTTTGGAAATCTAGCCCTATAAAAATCGTTATATGTCGCCTCATATACTTTAGCCGCTTGATAAGGATTTAATTGAGGTACTCCTTTAATTTTATCTAGATATATTTTTCCATTATTTGATTCTATTAACTTTATTGAATAGAAATCTAGATTATATTTAGAATGCAGAGATTCTGCTATTTTTTTAATATTATTAAAATACTTAAACCTTCTTAAATCACAGTCAATATCATATTTATTGATTGTTTCTTGTAAACAAATAGGGGAGTCCTTAAGTATAATAGCTTTAAATCTTGTTTTAGGAACAATATCTTCTATAAAATTATTGTATATGTTTTCTGATTTCTTTAGTTTTCCTACTGTTTTGTATCTATTCTCAGAAGTTTCATTTTTAGCTATTATAGGAAATTTTATCTTTTTTATATTTTTAATATCATTTACTCTTTGAGGAATATACTCATTTTCTAATAAATCCCTGTATATTTGATCTCTATTAGGGATATCATGTATACCATAAGTAAACACCTCAGACTCATTAATTGATGAATAATCAAATGTAAAACTGTCATACATTATAACGGGCCTGTCATTATCTAAACTATTAAATTCAAAAACATTGGATATGTTATCGAAATAGGAGTAATTTAGCTTTTCGTTTGATGCTATAACTACTCTATTTAGATACGATTTTATATCTTTGGAATTTGTTCTAGAATATTCACTAAATGTCTTAAACGCCATATAATCATTTCATTTTTATTATTTATAGTAAGATAAATAAAATAAAATTGACGAGCAATGATCAAATCATTTAAATCATGGGACGATGTTAATGAAGCTAAAATAAGAGGAAGCCAGATATTAAGATCCCCAAGTGGAAAACGACAAAAGATAGCATTTAAAGTCCAAGGAGATAATAAGTTCTTACTCAAAATAATTAGAATGAATGATATTATTTCTGGGGGTAAAATGACTAAAGAAGGAGCAGCTGCTATAACCAACTTTTTTAATAGCCAACTTGCTCTAGTTAATTCATTCGGTAAAATAGATTCTAATTTTTTTAAGACTAAGTTTATAATATACACAGTCAAACGAGATACTAATAGACAAGAAAAGATTCAATTTACTATTGCCGATGACGCTAAACATCCTGAAATACCTACAACTACACAATTTATTTCAAGTGAAGAAGCTGAAGCTTTATTAAAAGCTTACAACGCGGCTAACGCAGACTCAACAGATTCTGGGCTACAAGACGTTGTTGTTGATAATCAAGAGACGGTGGTAACTGACGATACCGCAGAAGACGCTGAAATAGTTGACGATGCAGGCGGAGAAGAAGACGCTGAAGGATCAGAAGAAATAGAAGAAGAACTTTGGGAAAATGGATATAAGTTTATGTATACTATGAAGACGAATATGAAGACTTATATATGTAAATTTGTAGAAGGAGGAGCGATTGACGCCAACGTAAAAGGAGAAAAAGCTCCAAATGGTGCAGTAGCTTGGGAAGATCCTAAAATTATGTGGTTTACTGATTTAGATAACGAAGATGCTGGAAAAGAATACGCAGAATGGGTAGACAAAGGAGCTCCTCTATATATTGATCAAGAAATTACTCATAAAATGGATGTCGACTTCTTTACTAAAATGTTTACTGACAAAGAATTTAGAGACAGCGTTCTTAAGAAATATAATGATGAGTATGGCGATTCTGAAGTAAGTCTTGAAAACATTAGAAATATGTTATACTATAAAGATAACTCTAAGATATTTCCATCTGCAGCAAAGCCAACAACAACTGCTGATGCCGATGCAGATGCAGGAGCCGATCCTAATGATGTAGAGACATATAATGTGCCTTCTGTTACCATGGCAAATACAAAATACTTTTAAAAATAAATATATAACACATGTATAACGCTAATTTTTATAGAAACTACGGAACTTATCTAGCTGAACAAGTTGGGGTAATTTCGGATGAACTAGATCCTAGGTTAAAAGGATATCTAGAAAATGATGATTTTTTAGAAATGATCATGCCAGAGTTTGAAAATACTCCAGATGGCGAAACAAAAGAGATACAAATCACTGACAAGCAACAGTTTGGAATAGTAGATGATGACAAGATCTTTTTAAAAGTAAATAAGACTGATCCTAAAAATCCTATGTTTAACATGTGGATTATGAACGACGAATACATCTATGGAGATGTTGATTTTGATCTTCTTGCTACTATCGTTCATAATGCAGCAGATCAAGGAAGTGTTATTGGATATGTTGGAAACTTTATAGGTTCTATATTTGGAGCAGGAGATGCTGGAGACGCAGGAACAGATGAAGATACTATAGTTGCTGCTGCAGCCGCTCTTCATCAAATTGCTCATGAAAAGAGCGTAGATGCAATGTTATATTTTGATAAATTAGACGAAATATATTCTTCAAAATATGGAGAAAGCTTAAAGGACATGCTAGAGACTGAGTTCTCTGGAAGAGCAGAAGTTTCTGCCTTACAAGCTTATCGAAGAGAAATTACTCCTTCAGTGTTAAGAGGAATGAATCCTCTAACAATATTAGCGGATGTATCATTAACTTTAGTCACTCTTGGAGGATCGTCTGCCTTTATGGCCGGTTTAAGAGGAGCAACATCAGCTTCTAGGATTGCAAATGTATCAGGAAAAACAACAAAGGCAGGTCTTGCACTAGCCAGAGGAAGTGCAGCGATTGGACAGGGAGTATCGGTATTAGGAAGAGTTACTGGAATGGGTAGACTTTTTGCAAAATTATCTTCTAGTGCAAGATTAGCAGCGTTAGCAAGAGGAGGAATTAAAACAGGTGAAACCTTTAACTATGTGTCTAAAGCAGGTAAAACGGGGAAAGCCGTTATTACGGGCACAAAGGGCGGACAATACGCATTGGTTTCATACGGAAATGGAGCTCCAATAGCTACACTATGGAGCACTTTATTTACTCAGTTTATGCCTAAAACTCAGACTGCGATTGCTACAGCGGGTAAATTAGCTCCGCCTGCAACTATTGCAGCAATGCACTCAGATGCAGGAGGAGATGATTCTGCTGAAGGAGCAAGCATTGTAGGTAAAGGAGCAGAGCTACTAGGATACTATGATACCCAAACTGCAGATCCAAGAGCATATATTGAGGCTCAAAAAGGTCAAGCCGCAACAGGTTTAGCTGAAATAATATTTGATCTAAAGAAAGGTAGCGGAATATTTGGAAATACTACGAACCAAGAAGAATTACTAATGGCATTAACTATACTAAGTCTAGATGGAGAAGGTGCTAAAGAAGTACAGGCCCAATATAAAAGACTAGACGGTACTAACGTATATGCGGTATTAGATGACGAACTTGGAGGAGATATGGCGATGTTTGCAAAAGCTCACTGGACCGCTTGTACAGGGGAAGGATCAGAATACGCTGCAGGTATCAAGAATATAAGATCAAGAGTTAAGAAGTAATATTAGACTTAGTTAGTTGCATCCGCAACCATTTCTTATATCTATCCAGTAATCAATTGTTTCTTGAGAAATTTCATTCTCTTTTATATGGTGATATACATATTTTTTACCGTATGATGAAGCATATTTAGGATCATTAACATTGCTTCCAATATCAAATATATCTTTTCTTGATAATACAAGACATCCTAATGGTATTCTAGAATAGGCTTTACTTTCATATATTGGATCGGTATACATAGTATTATCAAAATATACTACTGTTGCATCTTCTATATTTGATTCTAAAAAAGATTCGTTTAATATTGATATATTAGAATAGTCTAGATCTGGATATTCCTCTTTAATGTCTTCAATGAAGCTGCATCTCTGGGGGCTTATCTCAATCCCGACTGATTTTTTGACTCTATATTTTAATCCGATATGTATAGGTATTTTTCCCGTTCCGCTACCTAAATCGTAAAATATAGTATTACTATTAAAGTAATCTTTAAAAGTTTCTACTATTGCCTCGAGTGCATCATAGTTAGTTTCTCCATACACATAGAAAGAACTTGGTATATCATTTGATAAGTTTTTATATTTACCGCCAGACCTCCTTTGATGAATCTCCCTAAGAATAGAATCTAGGTTAGACATTTAGAAATGTTTAATATACTTAAGTTTAGTATTTACAGAAATAGACTCGTTTTGGAAGTTAAATCCTCCCTTTGACCAAGTATCCATTTCTTCGAATTTTTTAGGAATAGAAGGGTCTTCTTTTTCTATATCTTGATAGAACTTAGCGACTGACTCCGGTACTTTATCTTTGGTTCCTTTTGTATAGTACAATACGTGACCTACGTCAGGAAGACCGAAGTTTTCGGCATTTACCTGTAGTGTTTGCTGCAATACTTCTTGGCCTTCACTATTAGTTATAGCGTCTACATAAGGAACATCATAATCCTGTTCTGGGTTTTCCTTAAGATTTTTATCCATTATTTCTTGCATAGTTTCTGAGATAGCTACGTTTCCAATAGCTTCGTATTCGCTGTCACTTAATCCTCCCATATAGTCCATTCCTGCAAACATTTTGTATATTTGTTTTCCAAAAAATAGTGGCATTTGTTTGCTTACAATAAATCCTTTAACAACTTTGTCTCCTACTCGGTTAACTAGGCCCATTGCTCCACTTCCTGCTTTATTTACTTTTGCTATTGATGTATATAAATCGACTATATTATCTGAGTTTTTAGCCATTAGTTCGAGGGTTTCTTCCCCTAGAAGTCCTCCCCATCTTTTTGCAATATGGTCTGAATTTTTTATAAAAGCAGCAGGTAATTCTGCTACTACTTTTCCAGTTACGTCTTTAACAAGTAAGCCAGCAGCTCCTTGAGTTGCTTCTTTTCCAATATTTTTAGAAATAGTTCCGGCGACGATTTCTGTTCCTGGCTTAGATGCCGCCTTGAAGAAATCGTCTAACGTATGAGTAGCTACTTTTGCCATCGATTTGGTAACATCGTCAGAAAATTTAAGGGCTTTAGTTGCGTATCCATCAAACAGTTTAGCTATAGAGTTAAAGAATTTTTGAAGAGGCTTTCCGATAAAAGGAACCCAGCTTACTAGTTTTCCTACGAAATCTCTAAAGAATCCAGCAATTATTCCTCTTAGCCCAGGCATTACCTTTTTAGTAGATTTTGCCATATAATCTAGAGCTTTAATAGATTCCGGAGAAGATTTAGCAAGTAGCTTTACTGCGTCATCTGAAACTTTAACTCCACCTTTACCCATTACTGTGGCTACTTTCATAACCTCTGCTCCAGTTTTAGATCCAGCTTTAAATACTCCTGCAAAGATGTTTCCTGCGAAAGGTAGCATCGCTGCTATAAATGATATTGTAGCAAGAATCCATTTTCCTCTTACCATATAGATAATACCGTTTAGGATATCTGCAATCATACCAACTGGGCCAAAGAAGTCTCCAAGTAGTCCTACTATATCTAGACATAGGTGCAATATACCAACCCACGATCCACCTTCGGTGATAGCATTAAATAGCTTCTTCACTAGTCCCCACCAACCGCCTTCAGTCGATGTTATACCTGACATATCAGTAGTGCTTTTAATATTGCCTAACATATCATCAATAGTGTTAGGTCCTCTATTTAAGCTAGCTGCATTATCTATAGCCATAGATACCTGCTCTAAAATTGCTTCTCTGTTTTGTCCTTTTAGGTTTTTGAATCCTTCAAACAATTCGCTCATCGCGGATTTTAAATCAGATAATTCGCCTTCGTTGAGGTGAGATTCTGCCATATCAAATAAGAGGTTCTTACTTTCAGCTAAACCTCTATTATAATCTGAAGTAGAATTGTTTCTTTTGAGTATTAAATCTATCTCTAAGTTGAATCTTAAATCTTCAGGTATAGACTCTTCAGCTTTATTTAATAGTTCTGATTCTTTTGAAATATTTTCAAAAGAAAATATGTTATTGAAAATTTCTTCTGTTCCTTCGAATATTCTATTTAACTCTCCGCAAAAAATTTCAGGAGTTTGATATGCTGCGATATGCTTCATGCTATCTATCTATTTTTTATTATTTATTCTGCAGAAGTTGGTAAAATAGATAGATAATTTAATGTCGGGGTGGCAGGATTCGAACCTGCGACCTCCTCGTCCCAAACGAGGCGCGATGACCGGGCTACGCTACACCCCGATATTAATAGCTCTGAATAAGTGTATGCCAAGTATCTCTATATCCAGATACTTTATTTATAGTATAGTTTTTTACAAGATCAGTTGTTTCTAATCTATTTACTATTGGATAGTCATTTCCCCCAGGTTCGCACTTATCTCCAAAGAATATAATATTAGTATTTATGTCGTCTAATATTTGAGCTTTGTTTTTTCCTTTTAAATGTATATCGATTGATATTTGTCCTCCAACCGATGCTTCTACTTCAGGAAATTTTTCATGTATTATATCACAAAAAGCTAATCTCTCCTTTGTTTTTTTATCCCACTCTGCATATTTTTCTCTTGCTTCTTGAGGACAATCTCTTCCAATTACTGAAAAATTAACTAATCCTATTCTAGGTTCTATGTTTGTAGTGTATCTATCATTCCAACTAGACCATATTAAAAACTCTTGAAGTAGTTTATTAAGATCTTCTGATAGAGGAAAATCTAACTGCCTAATAAGCTTTCCCTGTTCATACACGGCATTTCCACAAGATTGGTAGCATCTAGTTGCTTTATTCCAGATTTCTTTTCCTATCTGTTCAATAGTTTTATCTTTATCAGATCCAGTTATAAAGTATACGTTTTTTCCTTCCATCCATTCTAGGAAAAATTTTTTAAAACCTTCGTCAATTTTACCGCGGCTTGGGGTAAGAGTTCCATCTATATCAAAAACGTAATTATTAGTATCAATTTTCATTATCTAATAGAGTCAAATATTCTTTTTAATTCTTTTTTCTGTCGATCTAAAAGGTCAGCCGAATTGGAATCATATGCAGAGACCAGCGTCTTTATATCTTCTTTATTTTCTACATACAATAGGTCTTTTAATACTGGATCTTGTATCAATTTTTTTCCAGGATCGTATTCTATTTGTATCGCAGCTAGGCAATTAGATGCTAAAGTTTCGTAGAACCTATAGGTAGTTACGTTGTCTAAATGTTCTTCGTCTCCTGTTATTAGAGATACTTTTACAGTATCTAGCTTATCCATTAGTTCACTATGTTTCAGCTTTTTAATAAACTCTCCAGGAACTTTATTAGATTTATATCCAATTAGTAGATTATTGGTATCTTCTGGAAAATATTTTCTTAGTTGGTTTTCTCTAAAAGAACCTCTTTTATCTCCATAATATACTAAATCCCATTCTTTTTGCGGAGGAATAGTTGTTTGATTTTTATCAGAAAAACGATGCTTAAATATATAAGTAAACCAATCTACTTGTTTCCAAGTTTGAGGGGTATATCCTAAAAATTTATCTATCTTTGTTCCAGGAAATAGATATGTCGCCTCTTTCAATATCCTAGACCAATCCTCGATTGATTCTGTGCATAGATTAAATCTATTTGATATTATCTCTGCGTAATTTAAAGGTGGTATCCTAGGGTCATTTATTAACATGTATATCTTTCCCTCGTATTTAGCAAGATCATTACATATTTTTTCACAATGATCTCCCATTACTCCTCCAAAGAAATTAGGAGTACTTAACTGTAGTATAACTGCTCCATATTCTGAGAAGTCAGTAGCTTTATAGTCTATGTAAAAATCTAAGTCTTTAGTGTTTCTATTTTTCTTGCCGACTACATCTACACTAGCTCCTTTTTCTTCCATTAGTTTTTTAAAGAACATCGCTTCTAATCCTCTATGGTTCTTATCATTATATGTAAGATTAGCGAGTACTGATGTTATAGCTACTTTTTTCATTTGTCTTTCTTTTCGT
>Ga0209348_1000522_pt1 | contig 19794 bp, 35 predicted proteins | sample ETNvirenome_2_30_FD_184065 | JGI IMG/M metagenome (GOLD analysis project Ga0209348, IMG submission 184065) | Marine viral communities from the Pacific Ocean - ETNP_2_30 (SPAdes) (version 2) | ecosystem: Environmental > Aquatic > Marine > Oceanic | place: Pacific Ocean | collected 2013-06-22
ATTAGAAGATGCCAGGAATGATGTTACCTGTTGTTGCGTATGCGCCTACTGCTGCTACGAAACCTAGCATTGCTGCCCATCCGTTAAATCTTTCTGCTTCTGGTGTCATGAGTTTGTACCTTTTTTGAATTGTGAATTGTGATTTGATCTTCATTAGAAGAAACCTGGTGCTATTTCTCCGAATAACACATAATTAACTGTGCCGATTACTAGACCAAGCATCGCTAAACGACCATTGACCTTTTCAGCATACTTCCAATAGGGATGATTTGTATCCATTAGAAAATACCTGGAATAATTTGTCCAGTTGTAACATATGCACCTAGAAGTGCAACGAAACCGATCATAGCCCAACGACCATTAACTTTTTCAGCGTTTTGTGGATAACCTTCATATGATACACTATCATCAATATAAGGACGGGTTTCATTTGGGAAAGCATTTTGTCTTCCACCACTTTCTGTTGTAACAGTCATTTAAGTTTTGTAAATTTATGTAACAATATTATATAGCAAATCTTAAATTTTGTCAAATATCTTTACATTCGGGATCCCGAACACAATTAAATAGCACTAATATGTAACATTACTTAAACTTATCAATAAGTTTCTGCTGGAGGTGTAGGTTGAGATGGATTACTTATTCTTCCTAGATATGGGTCATAATCCATTAATTCATCAATGTTTAAATTACATCCTTCTTGTTGCCAATAATTTAATAATGCATTATGACTATTCTTATGATAAATCTCTATGTGTTCTGGATGTATAGCTGATCCTAAATTTAAACTGTATAGAAATAAGGGTATTGAGTACGTAATTCCTGATCCAAGAACAGTGTCTTCAGAGACAGCTCTTGGTTTTACACCATTATCTAACTTATACTTATCTTTCCTGATATGATTTTTCATTATTTTAGCAGCATGATGTCTAGTAATTAAATATGCAGCAGCTGAAAAGTCGTTAATAAAATAATAATGTAGTTTAATATGAATATCTCCTGTGCATATGGTAGTGAGTTGAACACAATCCCAATCATGTGGTAACTTACTAAAAAAATCTCTCCATGTAAAATTCCAATACTTTGCTATTTCCAAAACAACATCATCTTCAAATATAAGTGCGTAAGGATCATCAGTTTCCTCATAGAAATGTTTTATTGCTTTCAAGTGAGACATACAACATCCGATCTCACTCTCTATCATATTGTCAGGTGCTCTACCACTTAAGTATTGACATACATCATCAGTTCTACCATCGAATCCAGAGATTCTTGTATGATTTTCTACTCCCCAATATTTTAATTGAGCTTCCATGTAAATACGACGATGTTCATCAGCGTCTAAATTTAACCAATAAACCCTTGGCAAACCATTTAATTTAAAAGTTGATTTATTCTTGTCCATCAGAAATTTTAATCCATGAATCAGGTATTAAATCTTGAGTGTTGTGATCTTTGGTATAACCTGTTTTACCAAACCACTGAACAGGTGCTATTACTTTCTTATTTTTATTAGAGGATAACCATGCACCCCACCATGAATAGGTTGAATTAGCAATAATAAAATCTTTACATAAAGACATTAGACAAAGATCAACTCTATTATCATTATTATCTGAGATAATAAATCTATCCTCAGAAAAAAGTTTTTGTTCATGACACCACTTTGAATCATCAGAGAATACAATTACATTTCGATCATCATCAAAATGTTTGAGTGCTGCCTCGTAGTATTCGATTGGTAAATTAAAATGATTTTCACTATTAATTACATAATCTCCACGACGAATATGCAATGCAATTGGGTTTTCAACGCCTGATATCATTTCTTTACATGGATCAAGAATTTCATCAAAGAAAGTAAACTCATCACGTAATTGATGTTCTATATGTTTAAAGTACTTTTCACTTTGAAAATATCCTTGAAGACTTACATGATCTGGACAATGATCAAATAGCTCTTGATCAAAATGAAAAAATCTTTCTTGAACAACAGGAGCATGACCATTATTTAACAAACCTGTTTTAACTTTTAAATTAAATGAATCAAACAACTCAGTTCTCAACATATTACCAATACCATCATCAACTGCTTGTTGATAGTATGGAATACAAATCTCTGCACCAATCTTACTTGAAAGACCTCTGAGTGCAGCATACTGAAACATTTGATTACACAAACGTCCCATTCGACCTAGTGCATTAAACCCTATCATGCTAATTGTTTCTTACGTTTTTTAAGATACTCTTGATCTTTATAATAATCGATTAATTGTGTTCTGTCAAATTTTCTTATTGAACTCCACAAATTATAATTTTCATTAAAATTAGGATTACTGAACCATGAATTATAAGTTCGAGAGTGTTCTAAATGATAAACATAATTATTAATTCTTGCGATACGATTTCCAAGAGTGCTCATGCGAAAATAAAATTCATCATCTTCACATCCCCATGAAATAAAATTTTCATTCATCATATAGCTTTGTATGTATTTCTCTCTATTAACAAATTGTGTCCAACCGATTGTAGAATTAGATAGAGATTTATCTTTATCTAGTACATCAGTACTAAGAGTGTTCATGAAAGAATTAAACACATTCATTTTAAAATTAGCTCTCCATTGATATATCCCACACTGATATGGATAAACAACATCTGCTTGATCACTTTCCAATAAATTATATGCCTCTCTATAAGATTCTACAGGAAGGATACAATCAGTATCATAATTTGCGACAAATTTTGTATCTGATTCAACTATCAAATCATTTAAAACTTTACTTTTACAAAAAAGTTTTTCGTTTGATTCTTCAAATATATGTTTTAAATTTGTGGTATCAACATATTTTTTAATTAAAGGTAATGCTCTAAACAAGAATGTATTATGTGATGCTACTTCCTTTACTATAATCTTAGCATCAGTATGTTTTAAAATGTAAGACACAGATGCTATGATATTTCTTAATCTATCTTCTGACTCTATTCTTGTTGGAATAATAAAAGTAAGATTCATCAAATTTCAACCCACTCCTTTGGAATAAGATCGTCCATTTTATAATGATCATACTGAGATCCAAACCAGTTTTTAGGTGCTATGACAACTTTGTCTGGATTGTCAATTAACCATGCCCCCCACCAAGAGAAAGAAGAGTTAGCAATGATGGCATCTGTGCATAGTGACATCAAACACAAATCAGTCCAAGGCACCCTTTGACCATCAGCGAACTCATCGGTGGTCTCTGAGAAAATAAATCTATCTGGTTTGAAAAACTCTTGCTCTTTACACCATTCAATCACATCAGAAAATACAATGACAGGTATGTCTGCAGGAAACTTTTTAAGTGCATTCTCATAATAATCCCATGTCTGCAAAGGATGTGCATTTTGAATGTTAACATAAGCCCATGGTAATTTAGGATTACCTCTTCTAATATGTAAAAATATTATTCTATCACTTTCTAGACTATCGATCATCTCTTTACAAGGATGATATATTTCATCTTTAAATTTAAAGTCCTCTCGTATACTATCTTTTATATTTTCAAAATATTTTTCTGTTTGAAAATAACCATCTAAATTAGTATTGTCAGGACATTGATTAAATAAGTCTTCGTTGAAATGAAACTCCTTCCAAATAGCCCAAGGATAATTATTTGACTCTCCATATTTTTTCGCATGAGATAACTTAAATGTTTCAAACATGCAGTAATTATTTTCTGTGCCGAACTCATCTATACCAGAAGTTTCTGGTGCAGGTACACACCAATCAAATCCACGATTAGCAGCAATGCCACGTAGTGCAGCATACTGAAACATTTGATTTCCTAGTCTTCCAGACTTACCAAGTTTGTTAAACGTAAGCATTCTTCATCTCCTCAAATACTTTAGCAACACCATCCTCAACACTAGTTGTTGGTTGCCACCATTTTCTAATGTAAGGGTCTGGTGTGTTGCGAGCATCTTTTTGCACTTCATCTTTAGATTCTGCTGGTTTTATTATAACATCTTTTCCAATGTTGGAAAATAATTTTTGTATATTGTGTGCAATTTCCAATATATTTGTATACTTACCAGTAGTAATATGAAGTTCGTCGTTAGAAGTAAGTTCATCGTAGTTGCCCATGATAGTTTCCAACGCTTCGCAACAGTCTTCTGCATAAAGAAACTCCCTTGCTTCGGTTCCATCTGTCATCATATCTATAACACCAGTTTCAAACCCTTTACGTATAAAATCTGTGATAACATGTGCCTTTTCCATGTCTTTTTCAATACCATATACATTCCAGAACTTGACAATCAATCCACCTAAAGATTTAGTGTATAATTCACCAACTCTTTTCATCACACCATAAGGTGAGTATGTCATGTTACTCATCTGAGATGATGCAAAGACAAATGGAACTTCATATTGTTCCAAATATCCAAAAGCATTAGTCATAATTCTAGTATTATTATCAATAAACTTAAATGTATGTTGATACTTTTTTAAATAGTGAGATCCACCAACATCAAATGCAAGAAAGAAAACAAAATCAGAACTCATGATTGCACTACGCAAATATGTATTTGGAATATGAGTCATATCTTGATATACAGCATTTGTAATATCAAACTCCATAACCTCATAATCTTTACTACGAAGATAATCTGTCAAGTAAGCTCCAATTTGACCCGAAGAACCTAAAATAGTAATTCTCATTTTAAATATTCATCCCATATGAAATCTTCTAATACCTCCATCTTCATAGCCTTCTCAAGATTTTCTTTTATTGCATCCATTTTACTATAATATAAATCCTCAGATATATCAAATTCATCACTCAAATCAATTATACCATCTTTATTAAAGTAGTTTCCAATATCTGGTGCACCAAGATATACTGGTATAGTACCAGTTGCAAAACAATCAAGTAGTTTTTCTGTAAAATATGTTTTATATTGACCATTTTCAATTGCAACTGAAAACATGTAATCACACAATCCATCTTCTTTATTTTCAATCTCATTAAAACCTCTACCATACAGGTCAACCTGATCTCCTATTCTATCAACCCATTCCAATCTAAGTCTATGACCTTCACACATTTCTTTGTTAGAAGATATCATAGATATCATTTTTGATTTTTGATATATTTTTGGATCTTTAATCCAAAAACCTTGAGCCGGAACCCACTTATATTTTTCACCTAATGATAATAATCTTTGATCGTGAGTGAATATTATTTCATAAGTATTTTCCACCAACTCTCTATTCTCAAGAATACTTTCTACTAGACCTTGTTTGATATTTTTAGATTCTAATAACCAAAGATATTTAATTCCTTGTCTATTATCTTGTATACCATTATTAATAGTATTGTCAATATAAAATGTAATATCAGATCCGTTTTTTACCCACTCAATATTTTTTGATTCTTTTCCATGAACCGAATATCCTTTGTTTCCATTTGTGAGATGAGTAAAAGTATCTCCAACTAAATTAATTTTTTTTCTAGTCATTTAATCACCTTTAATAATTCTATTACTATCTGAATCAAAATGCTGAGTACTAAACTCAAATAAATCAGAGTCTTCCAAAGCGAACATCTGATGTCTCAATCCCCTATAAACATGAAATTTGTCTCCCTCCATTAAAATAGTTTTTTTTGAATTTTCAATATCGTCATCATCTGAATATCGAACTAACAATTGTCCTTTCTGCAAATAAAAAGTTTCATCTTTTAATTTATGATAATGCCATGAACATTTTTTACCTTTATTAATGTGGAGTATTTTACCACAATACTCTTCAGTATTAACTATCCATTTTTCATAACCCCATCCCTTGGGCACATATTTTATTAAATCAGAAGAAGTCATTTGAATTAATCCCTTTGTCATCTATGAAAAAATCTGCATGAGGTTTACCAAGTATTAAAGTATTATACTTGCAACCCCAAGATTTAAGTTGGTTTTCAGTAAGATCAAATAGCAAAGCAGAAGCTTTGACTGAAGCATTTGGATCACCATCAAATCTACCCATCCCTCTTGCAGTAAAATAAACAATCTCATGACCTTCATCATAAAGTTTATTTAACTTATCTATACGATCTTCCCATGGTTCAGCTTTAGTGTAATCTCTACCTGTAATAGGAGAGCATATGGTTCCATCAATATCAATCACATATCTCATTATAACACTCCTGATATGCATTCCAAAATTCTAGAGTTTCTTTGGGCACAATGTTTTCCCAGTTGCTAAGATTTCGAATAAGATCTGTTGTATATCTATAACCTATAATTTCATTCTCTAAATTTGTAACTAAATCTTGTTTATTTCTATCTTGGTATACAGAAGCTTTGTTGTATACAACACTGTTTGGATAATAATGTTGTAAAACATATCCACCCCATATATCATCCATTCTACCAACATGTGGAAAAACAGTGTAATAAGGGAGTGCCTCTCTAGCTAAAAATGTATTTTGACTATTGAATGGAGAGTAACATCTAAATCCATATGGACTTTGAATTTTATCAAATTTAACTATGGGTCTAATACCTAATCTCACCATTGCATCTACATCAGGATCACCATCCCATAAATCTGCTTGAACTAAAACTTTTCTTTTAAGTTTACCTCCGTAGGATACTCTGTCTCTGTATGGCACCATGTCAATTGGATAACCTCTGTGCCAAATATTTTTATGTTCTGTAACCGATAAAGGATCACAAACTCCAAGGTCACTATTGTAAAAATCAATCTCAACAGTTTGACCTACAATAACATTATCACCCCACTCATCATAAGGAATATTATCATCATCTACTGTGGCAACAATGTCTGCTCCTAAATTATAGGCTTCAACAAATCCAATGTTTCTTCTTTGAATAGAGTTCCATCCTATCGTTTCACTAAGTTTCGGATATTTTTTTTCTTGTTCATCCGGATGTAAGTATATACATTGTAAAGCTTCGTAGTCTCTATGTGGTGTTTTCTTATCACCGACAACTATCAACGTCCAATCTTTTTTCCTAGCAAATTTATGCATTGCTAAAGTTGGAGGATTAATTGTTGTTGTTACAATATACTTTTTCATAAGAAGTAATTCATTATTCATTTTAGATATCTATCAACAAAATGTTTAGTTGTGTAATTATTAATAGCTTTATTATAGGCGTTAATTCTCATATCGTCAAACTCATCATAATGATTGATAATATAATTTATTTTTTCATCTAAATCTTTTTCATTATCAAAGTACATAAACTCTTTTTCTGGTTCAAACCATAATTCTATCGGATTCCAGTAATCACGTTGACATAATATAACACACCTTGAGAAAGCTGCCTCAAACATTCTTGATTTTACTTGAGGTCCTATACCCTCATCCAAATGACTAAATGCTAAATTCTCTGATGCTCTAGGGAATTGCATATGTCCCTCTGCAGATAGTGATCTCCAAAGTCCATGAACAACAGAAATTTTACTTTGTGATAATATTTTTAACTTATCTTGATAAGAACATCTAGGAACATTACCCATATTATAGTGTCCATATCTAAAATTATATTTTGTAAAAACATTTTGTATATAACTTCTCCAAAAATGAGTTGTCTCTATACTTCCAAAATATGATACGTCAATTACTTTTTCAGTCTCTTCTGGTATCCAATCCTCACTGAAAGGAAAGAAAACAAGAGTACGATTTTCAAATAAATCTGCGGTGTATGGACATAGAGTCAGAATCTTATCAGCTTTTAAATGAAATTGAGCATTATGTGCTGCGATTGTGCATGAATTTGGTTCCTCTAATGTAAGAACTATTTTCTCCTTATCATCATATCTACCAGAAAACAAATCATTAGAAAAATCCGCCATGAAGAAATAACAATCTCTCACATCATTTTCATATTTTTCAAAATTCATATAGTATAACGGATCTTCAGTCATACCATTTTCGGGTCTTAAAAAATTTAATACTTTCATAATAATTTTTGAATGTCTTGTGGTTTTAATGCATAAGTTCCAAAGTTAGAAACTGCGATTGATGCTGCTTTATTTGCTAACGGAATTGATTTTTCTATTTGACCTAGAGTTAAGTAAAAGTAAACTAAAGCTGAAAGAAAGGTATCACCTGCTCCAACAACGTCAAAAACATTGACTTTCTCTGCTGGATATAGCTTACCCATATATTCGCAACCTTTACCACCTCTTGTGATAATTAAATTTTTAGTAGTGCTTTCAAAATTTTTATATTCGTGTTCATTTATTTTAACATACGCATCAATCTCAGGTAATTTATTTTTTTTAGTATCAATAAAAACAGGACCATCAAATGATTCTGCAAATTCTACAATTTTATCTGTAGTTAAAAACCCTTTATTGTAATCAGATATTACAAGTGCATCAAACTTTTCATCTGGTATTCCATACTCTATTGGTTTCAGATCTGGTTCATCGTCAACTCTCAATAATTGTTGATTATATTTTTCATCAATGTATCTTGTCTTAGTAATTGTTTCTTGGTTGGTCATAATATAAACTTCTATCCCAAATGAAGAAAGATTTTGTCTGACATTCCATGCCATCCCCCTCTTAGTTTCTTTTCTATTAAATTTTAATATTGGAACAGGTGCTTCTGGATTAATTCTTTCACAAGATCCATATACATATTCATCAATGCAACTATCACCTATTAATAATACTTTCAATTGTTTTTGTTGTGGCATAATTTGATATTCTATCAAAAAAAATTAATTCACATGCATAATGTGATCCTATGACTGATTTATCCTTCCAATCAGATCCTACAATCATTATATCAGGTTTATATTCTTTTATCAATTGTTCAAGTTGTTCATCATTTGAAAAAAATTTTACTTGATCAACAGCTTTTAAATTTTCTAAAAAAAATTTTCTCTCTTCCTGATTATATATGGGTCTTTTAAATCCTTTTTTTTCTTTAACTCTATCATCTGTATCTATACCTACACATAGAAAATTACCCAAACTTTTTGCATAATTTAATAGTTCTAAATGTCCCCTATGAAGAAGATCAAAAGTTCCGTTAACAAATATTTTTTTCATTTCTGACCCATAGCCATAAAAGAATTATTTAAATCTATTTCAGACACAAATACATTTTTATATTTTTTATCATTCATATAATCTCTAATGATTTCTGGTTTAAAAACATGATTATGTTTTCGATTATTCCAAGGTCTCCAATATTTTTGACTGTAATCTGGAAGATATAAAAATAAAATTCCACCAAGAACTAATCTATCATACCAATAATTCATTGTATCAACCCAATCATCAACATGCTCAAGACAATGACTTGAAAATATGTATTCTGGAGGAGTTGGTGGTAAATTATTTGAGTGCCATTCATCATCAAAACTTAAATCAACAGGAAATGAATTTGGAAAAGACCACTCTTTCTTCATGCATCCTACATCATAACCAAATCCCTTACAAACATGTTTTGCAAAAGGAATGGCAAACTGTGAAGCGTTACCTAAAGTTTGAAATTTAGGATAATCAGTTCCTTTATAATTAATAATTTCAATCATTGATAATTCCAAGGAAGATTAAAAAGATATCTTGTTTCAGACCAATCACCCCATCTATGATGTAAAAACATTGGTTTATCTTTTACTTTATCAAATAACTCAGATGTTTCAAAAAGATAATTCCAAGCTGTTTCTATAAAATTATAAGCACTAGCATTTTCGATTACCTTACACCAATCGAATAATGAATATCCTTCAGTATGAACTACCTCAACAACTTTAGCACCACCATAATCTGATGGATTGACAGAAATACGATTACATATTTCTATTCTAGGTCTTGTACACCATCTACGATTTACTAGAATATATGTTTCGTTATCCTTCAATCCTAAAACATCATAAAATAATTTATCTTCTTTTTCTTTATTACGTTGGAACTTAATATGATCTCTCCAATCTTTCCAATCAAGTCCAATGCTATCATACTTACCTGACATGATTGGTCGTGTGTCAAAGAATCCTTGAAAGAAAAATAATTCATCAGTAATTTCGGTTGGTGCACCACTGATGTACTTATTTTTAAATGGGAACTGACATGAATCAGGTAATGGTGGACCAGTAATTGGTGCTTCATCATCACCCCATGATACCCAATTAAAATTTGGTATGTATTCAGACAACCATTTAAATTCATGCACCACTGGCCACCACACTTGATAACCTTGACTTTCGATATGATACGCTAACTTTTGGAGAAACAATATATCTCCTAGTCCACATGGTTGATAAATTAATCCTGTTTTCATTTAATTAACCTTAGATACCCAATACATTAATAGATCATGTAAAGTCGTTTCAATATCATACTCTTCTTTAAATCCAGTCAACTCTACAAGATTAGAAGAATCTCCATGTTGATAATATATTTCATGTGGTCTCCAGAATGGTTTATAAATTTGTTGCTCAACATTTTTAAGACCTGACAATTCAATCAGTTTATCAGTGAAGAACTGCATCTTACGTGGAGTGTCACCACATATATTAAATACATGATTTGTTACATCTGGATGTATCATAGCGAGATAATATGCTCGTACAGTATCTCTAACATCCATAACAACACGAGTGGTTTGTAAGTTACCAACCTTTAAAATTGGATCTTGTAATCCTTTCATCATTCTGGCAATCTGATATGCATCAGATGATATTGAAAATATTCTTCCTCTCCTAGGTCCTGTATGTGAGAATGCACGAGTGATAAATCCCTTTACAAAACCATTTTTCATCCTCTCTTGCAAGTATACATCTGTTGCAGCTTTAGATGCACCATAAGGATTAGCAGGAAGAATCGTATCTTCCCAATGTATCTTACGTCCATCTTGTCCTACATTTCCATAAACCTCAGAGGTAGAACAGAACATCAACTTACAATTATCTTGATGATCTTGAATAACTTGTATCAGATTTGCACTACCCATTACATTAGTGTCCATTGTTCCAATAGGATCACGGAAACTTGTAGGTGGATGTGACTGTGCTGCAAGGTGAAATACACCATCAAACTGGTTCTCTTCAAACACAGTTCTCATGGAACGATAGTTTGTTAAATCACCATATAAAAATGTAATTGATTCATAAACATCATCAGGAACAACATCACGTATGTCACTCTCCATGCCATTAGTACGACGAATCAAACCATATATTTTATGTCCTTCTTTGTGAAGAAGATTTGCTAAATGAGCTCCTGCAAATCCTGTAATACCAGTTATTAAAAATTTCATTACGTATTTGGAATATACTTTGGTTTTTTGGAAAATGGAATATATTGTACATCAGAATGATGAAGACCCTGATACATGTAATATTTTTTTGCTTTTAAATTAAGTTTATCTAAAACATAATTTATTCCAGTATGAACAGTATGAATCTCAATTGCATTTTCAAAAACTTTACACCAATCAAATAATGTAAAATTTTTAATAATTTGTAAATTAACTGTTGGATAATTAAATGATAAATCATCTAATACATTTGAAGTTTTAACATCAACACTAGCCATATTGTTTAAAAAAACATACTGAGATTCATCAGTTAATCCCAACACATTATAATACAAATCATTTTCTTTGTCAATATTTCTTTTAAAATTAAAGTAGTTGTACCAATCATGATCACTCTCTTTTATCATCAAATATTTTGATTCCATAATTCTTTTACCCTGTAATTGAAATCCATCTGGAGAGAGAAAAATAAAATCATCAGTTTGGATAAAAAAACGACCACTGTAATAATAATTTTTTCTTGGAAAGTCATCACTTAATTTGCAAAAATTTATTCCATCAACATAATCTTTAATCCATATGACATCATCTCTTAACGGCCACAATATTTCATACCCACGACTCTTAATTATATGAGCAAATTTTTGTAAGTAAAAAACATCTCCGATACCTATAGGTTGTTTAATTAAAGCTATCTTCATATAGATTTTTCAAATATTGCATCACCCCAATTTCTTTCTAAACAATAATCAGTGTCCGTATGTTTAAATCCGAACTCCTGTAAGTATCCATACACTTCATCAAATTTGGGATTATCATGATAATGTGGATTAAAAAACGTTACTTCACAATTTATTACCTTAACATTTTCTAAAACTTTATCTGCTCCCCTAAACACCATCAGTTCTGCACCCTGTGTATCAACGTTCATCATATCAAAATCGTATCCTAAATTATTAACATCTAAAAAGGTATCGACTGTAAGAGAATTTAATTTTATAGTTCCTTTATAACACTCAGATCCCCACCATGAATTTCTAGCTTTAAGAATAGAAGACATTCCTTTATTACCAACAAGATGTCCTGCATCCCATCCATAATAAAGATTAAAATTAGTTTCTATATTGTCCTTATCAGATATGAGTTGATTAAAGGGTAAACTTTTTACCTCAGAGATATTCATTATCTCTAGATTTTCTAAAAGTTCACCGTAAGATTCTGGATTTGCTTCAATCCATACTACTTCATCAACTCCCATATCTCTATATTGTGGAAGTTCTCCTCCTCTATCGGCACCAACATGAAGAACTCTTTTTATATCATGTGATGATATAATTTGATTGTTAAAAGACATTTATTCACTCCACTGTAAAGTGCCTTTTATATCAGACTCTTTTGAATTAATTGGGTAAGCGACAATATATCCTTGATCTCTTAGATGCTCTACAAGAATATGTGTTTCACCTATTAATTTCTCTATAAAATCACAATTATCTGCACCTGCAGTTTTTCTATGAATCCATGCCCCACCACATTCGTAATCAGCATCTTTATACACTCTTAAATCGTCAATAATAAAAATATCACTAGACACATCTCTGTTCTCTGTAATAATTTGTAGTTCAGTTTTTAAAGGTATTCTTATTGTTTCATCTTTTATAGAATCATATGGTAGATGTTGATAGTCTGAACCAGGAAAATGAGCGTCTAACCAAAATAAAGTAGGACTTTGGTCAAGATCGTTAAGAACATTATGCATCTCATTTTTGGAATATCCTTCGTAAAATCTTACTCTGTTTGCAAAAGTTTTTTTAAGATTTTGAATAAAAAAGTTTTCAAGTTCTATACCATAATAATTTTCAAATAAATTACTATCAACTACAACTCTCATGCTATCTCCAGTTCCAGTTCCTGATTCAACAAAATTTTGTAATTTAAATTTATCAACTAGCTTTCCTAGTTTGACTGGATGATTAATAATTCCCATATTTTTAAGAGTTAATTTGTTCTTGAATCCAAACGTATGTTTTACGAATGCCTTCTTCTAATGATTGAGAATAATCCCAACCTAATTTATCACGTATTAAATCATTGTTTGAATTTCTACCACGAACACCAAGTGGTCCTTCTATATGATTTTTACCTATTTGTTTGTTAGCAACTTTTGCTGCAGTGTCTACGAGTTGATTAATCGTAACCATCTCTTCTGAACCAATATTCACAGGTCCTACGAATTCAGAATCCATCAATCTTCGAGTTGCTTCAATACACTCGTCAATATACAAAAAGGATCGAGTTTGTTCTCCATCTCCCCACACTTCAACAGAGTCTCCGTCTTCTGCGTATGCGACTTTACGACAGATTGCTGCAGGTGCTTTTTCTCTTCCTCCTTGCCATGTTCCTTCTGGACCGAAAATGTTATGGTAACGAGCAATACAAACAGGTATATTATAGTTACGACTATAAGCGAGATATAGTCTTTCTGAGAAGAGTTTTTCCCATCCATATTCGGAGTCAGGGTCAGCAGGGTAAGCGGATTCTTCACGACAATCTGGATTATTAGGGTCTAATTGATTATGCTCTGGATACATACAAGCAGAACCAGAATAGAATATCTTTGTCTTCCATTCTAACTTTGGTCTATTTGCCTCTGTCCATCCTTTCTTTACACCATCAAATGTTTCATTTAACTTTCTCTGTTCCTCAAGAACATTCAAATTAATTGTTACAGAGTTATGCATAATATCTGCATCATTCTCTCCTGTAAATACAAAACCTGCACCACCCATGTCAGCAGCAAACTGATATATCTCATCAAAAGGTTCAATCAATTTATATGGAACTTCATTAAAGAAATTACCCTGATATCCTTTGAACTGAATTACACGTTCTACAAAAGATGGATCTGTTAAATCACCTTGAACAAATTCATCTGCCTCAGTATCCGAAAACTCAGGATATTTTATATCAACACCTCTCACCCAATATCCTTCAGACTTGAGGCGTTTTACCATATGACTTCCAATAAATCCACCTGCTCCTAAAACAAGAGCAGTTTTTTTAAATTCACTCATGAATTAATTCTCCTTAATATAACACGGGACACCTGCAGGATCTAACCATTTAGTATATTCAAAATCTTCCATGGCAGTTTGCATCTGCATATAGTTATCACAGAGATACATGTCTTTATACCCATTATAATTATTCCACTTTTGAATACGATAATCAGGTTGACCATTCTCTAGGAGCTCTTCCCTTCGAATGTATCTATACGGTTCATTTTGGAGTAAAACTTCAATCATGATAAACTTGTTGTTACTTATATTATAAAGAAAATTCTGATATATGTCAAGACAATTACATACCATTCCAAAAAGTATCTGTTGGTGTTGCCATGTTTCTTGAGATAAAGTATAATCCTACGTTACATAGAAACCAATAGATGTTAACCATCCATGCCTGTCTGAAACAATACTTCCTGTTGACCTCTACGATATACTGATTTCTCTCGTTCATTGATTTGTCAACAGATAAAGGTCTATTCTTGAGCCACTGCTCTAGTAAGAATGAGATAACAGTACCTATTGCAAAGATGTAAAATAGCAAGTTTAGTAAACCTGCCATTGAAAATAAAAAACTAATCATTAGTTGTGGGTTTGTGATTTTTCATACCGTCATGATTTCCATCATTCGGTAGTTTGCCTGTCATTAAGTATTGTACAGTATCAAGACATCCTTGTAAATAACTTAATTGATCATTAAGTTTAACCCATTTATCATATGAGTCATCGAGTTTTGCTTGTTCTGCTTCAAGTTGTGCAACTCTCTTTGTAAAACGCGCTAAGAGTTGTTCGTAATTTTCTGTTGGTTTCATTTTCTAACAATAGTAAGACTGCCTTCGTCATCATCTTCATCATCATCGTTCATGGTAAAGACTAATAACTCATCACCTGATTGAACTTCTTCCATTTCTGGATGAATGTTACTTCTTGGTTTGTTAATTTCATTGATTGTAGTTCTCATCATAACATACATGAATGCAAAAGTCATTCCTACAACAACAGCAAATAACAAAAAATATACTAGGACTGAAATGTCATTCATCTAAAGCCATGTTGAAATAATTTTTGCACAGGAACTTGCCTTACTTTATCTATAATATCAGTCTCAATCTTATCTAAAATATTAACATCAAGATGCATAAACGGTGGAATAATACCTAACATTCTTAACAAACCATCCACAAACAATGCAAGTGTAGTGAATCCAAGTATCATACTGATGACTGTAGCATCACGATTGTGCTTTGCCATTGACTCTTCGTCAATTCTTCTTGCTTCTGCAACTGCTCTTTCAACTGCATCATCAATCAGCACATCTACCTCTGCTTTTGAATAAGTGTACTTCTTAATTTTTTCCTGACTGATACTCCTTTCTACAGGAAAATCAGTTAAAGGAAACTCTGTAATAAAAGTTTTAATCATAGTGGGACTCTAGATGTTTACTATAATAACATAGATATTAAGTTTAACAAATATTTATCTGACCTCAAAATCTAATTTTCTTATTTTTCTTCTTTTCCTCAATTCTTGATACTCTAAGTCTTCTTTTGAGAACAAAGTTTTTCTTACTTGCTCTTCTCTGCGTGGACTTAACATGATAACTTTAGACATGTCATTTGCAGATATAGTATCTCCCGATACTGTTACCATGTTGGGACATCCACAACTCGCAGTTTTACCAGTTTGCGCTGATACCTCCTTTCCACAGGATCTACATCTTACTCTAATTGATTCCATCACTTTAATTTTATTTGTTTGCACACAAAGTAATCACCAACTGCTTTACAAGAAAGTGCCTTCTCTTTATTTAATGAAAAAAGAATAGCAGTCAGTTGCATCACAATGACAACTGGAACTGCTATCTTAAATATTGATTTTGCTTTACGATTCATCACAAATTATTACGATATCATAACTATATATCACCAATCATCTTCCATCTCTATTTGCTGTGCAGGACAAGGTGGTGCTGTTCTGTGATAGTTGATGTGCATTAACTCTATGAACACAAGAGAACAAACCAATATCATATTGATCTGAAACAACGGATGTTTAAGTAGATTCATTATATAAAAAAACCCCTACTATGTAGAGGTCTTTGTATACCGTTTACCCTCTCTTAATCTTCTTGTCTTGGATTTCTCAAATTCCAACTTTGTCCAAAGATATCACCTACAAATACCCACTTCGCATAGTGTATTCCCCTGTAACACAGAAAGGCGAAGACCTCATCTATGTCATGTTTATCTTCGTCCCATTCTGGTGCTTGTCCTCTACCTAGTAAGTGTAACATTTATCTTAACCTCCTGTAACAATATTTATTGTTATGGAATCTTGACATAAAAAAAGAGACCCCTAAATAGGGATCTCTGTATCAGTGCGATACTTAATTAGAATGTGAACTTCACACCTGCCTTCGCAGACCAGTCAATTTCATCATCTGATGTAGTTACTCCAGAGATCTCTCCGTAGAACTTATCATAAGAACCACCAAGGTATCCGATTAGTTCTACATCACCGAACTCATCAGCAGTTTCTGTATGAGTGCTTGTAAGGCCACCAGATACATAGTATCCGATTCCGCTTTCTGTTGCTCCTTCATATCCAACTACTCCTTCGAGTCCACCAGATGCGTATGCTCCATCTGGATAAGAACCTGTTGCTTCCAAGTTAACGTATGGACCAGCAAAGGCTGCACCAGCGAATAGGAATGGAGATGCTGCTACTGCAGCGATTGTTGATTTAATCATTTGTTTTTAAAGTATCTCGCAAGCGATAAAAAACCTGCGGATGGAAATTCTTTCGACTAGAATTTTACATTCTACGCAGGGGCACGATCTTTCGATCCCGTTGTTCTATGTAATGATATTTAGTTTAACACAAGGTTGAGATTGTGTCAAGCGATACATTTATTAGCATATCAAAATGTATAAGTAAATCCAGTTTTGCCAATCACAGTCTCATCAGTGTCCCCAAATATCTCACCATACACAGCAGTTTTATCATTGATTCGATATGCACCACCTAGAAATCCACCAAATGTATATTGTAACTCATTAGTGAATGGTGTGTCAGTTGCGATAGGACCACCAGATATATACCAACTCTTTTTATTATCATTATCTTTATAACCATACTGAAGTTCCAAAGTTCCAACTGCATACTTACCTTCTGGGTAGACACCATTTATTTCTGCATTAAAAAAGGTATCAGCTTTTGCACTCATCATCGATGATAGTAGTAATGGTAGTATTAATGCTCTCATATTATTTCTTTAGAAGTTCTAATGTTTCTTTATGATCTTTATCAAACAATGCCAAACCTTGATCGGTAAGAACATGATTATACATTTTATCAAATACAGATGGAGGCATGGTAACTACTTGTGCACCACAAGCAAATGATTGTGAAACACTTGACACATTTCGAATAGATGCAGATAAAATATGTGTTTTGTGAACGTTCTGAACACAATAAATGTCACTAATACTTTTAATTAATTGAACACCCTGTGTAGAATTATCATCCAACCTACCAACAAAAGGTGATACATATGTCGCACCTGCTTTTGCTGCAAGAATAGCTTGCGATGAACTAAAAATTAAAGTGACATTTACTTTAACTAATTCTCTTGATAATTCCTTACATGTGAATAACCCATCGGGGGTGCATGGCACTTTAACAGTGCAAGATTTTCCAAACTTATGAAAAAGACGACGACCCTCAACTGTCATTTCCGGAGAATCACCTACTACCTCCATACTTATATCATTAACACCAATGTCTATAATTTCCTGATAAACCTCTTCCGGATCTCTACCACTTTTTCTTATTAATGTAGGATTAGTTGTTACACCATCAATTAAACCAGTCGCAAAGTATTTTCTAATTAAATTTGTATCTGCAGTATCGAGAAAAATTTTCATTGGATTAATTATTAAAAAAAGAAGACCATCTGCCCCACCCTTTCGGATTGCATCTTAGGTCTAAAAAAAGGAGGGAGGTTGGATTCCTGTATACCAACAAATAACGGGCATTACTACAGTAGTAAAAACGTTATTGCCTGAGACCCGATTGGTTGATCGGTTCTTCTCACGAAGCAGCACCACCTGTGTCTCATCACCTTAACTAGCGGTTGCCAGTAAGTTTATTCAGTCACTCCCATGTTGCGTCCAACACTATTATAATAGCATGTATTTTTTATATGTCAACTAACTGTTTTTCCATCAAATATAGGAGTTCCCTCACCTTCAACTGGTGGTGCTGATGGTGCTTCTTCCACAGGTGGTGTTGCTTCTGGTTCTGGTAGTGTTACTCCAACTTGTTGTAAATACTCAATCGCACCAGTGGCTCTTAATGCTAATTCTTTTTTTGCTGCTATCTGTTGATTCAATTCAGCAATTTCATTGATAATAGTTTGTCTTTGATTTAAAAGATTTTTTAAATGATCTTGTTGTTCAGACATAATAAGAAATTAATTAATATTGTTCTGCGGTTATTTATACAGAATAAAATTGTCTAAATAGCAAATAGGTATATTGTCTCAGAGAGCATGAAAAAATTTTTACCTATCGTTATGCTTTTGATGACCGGTGCAGCATTTGCACCAGCCAAGGCGGACTTGGTTCATAAATTAACGACGAGCACTCAACTTAGCGTGGATGGTGCAGCAAGCGTTGCAACTCGTCTTGGATCAACATATAGTTCTAGTGGAAACAATATTTCTGTTGCTGACTCAGCAGATTTTGGTGGGTTAACCGCACCAGGATCAGTAACAGCAGCAGCAACTATGAAACAAACTGATTATGAATTGACCACAACAGGCTCAGCATATAGTTTTAGTGAATCATTCACTTACGGTGATGCAGTCGCTCCAATCGGAACAGGTGTTGACGTAGCAGCTGGTGTCGTAGCTGACATGCCAGCATTTGGTAGTGTCACCACACAAAGTGGTGGTGTCGCAGGAACACTAGCTGGAACAATTACATCTGCGGGTGTAATGACAATAACAGCTGGCGGAGCTGGTACTGATGCGACTGGACAATTCGTCTCAGAGTTGACTGTAAATTAGTTTGTGCTATAATGTCTAATGAAAAAGATATATGTCCTGACTGTGGTTGCGAGTGTCCTTGCGAGTGTGAGGACTGCAATTGCTGTGCCAGTGGTACCTAATTTTACCCAGGGCGCTATGACATCAACTACCGAAACCACTTCTACGGTGACGGAGACGATAAATTCGATGAATTACGATACAGGCTATCAGTATGTCATCACTGGTACTAACGTACAAATGGACGGGACATCATTATCACCGACAGCAAATTTGACGACTGAAAATACAATTGAGGGAGTGACTTCTACATGGACGGGGTTAGATCTAAATACAAAACCAAACTTCACACTATCAACAAATGGTGTCGGAAGCTTCCAATTCACAGAAA
>Ga0209348_1000523_pt1 | contig 19785 bp, 18 predicted proteins | sample ETNvirenome_2_30_FD_184065 | JGI IMG/M metagenome (GOLD analysis project Ga0209348, IMG submission 184065) | Marine viral communities from the Pacific Ocean - ETNP_2_30 (SPAdes) (version 2) | ecosystem: Environmental > Aquatic > Marine > Oceanic | place: Pacific Ocean | collected 2013-06-22
AATTGCCATAGGTGATCAAGCACTAACTAGTATCACTACTGGTGGTAGGAATATTGGTATTGGATATCGTGCTGGTGCATGTATCACAACTGGTGCTAATAATCTCTTTTTAGGTGAAGAGACAGCAGATCAATTTACAACAGGATGTAGAAATATTGTAATGGGTTATCGTGCTGCTCGTTCTCTTTCCACAGGATGTTGTAATCTTATAATCGGTGTCCAAGCAGCACAATCAATGGTTTCATCTAAAAACCAGAATACGGTTTTAGGTAACTACTCAGGACAAAACCTAGATGGAAACAACAATACAATTGTCGGTTATGGTAACGCTGAGTATCTAAATGGTGGTGGTAATGTTATTATGGGATCCTATATTGGTAATGGTTCTTCTTTTGAGAGTGATAATAGTGTGCTTATTGGATATGATGCTGGTAAATGCCTCACCACATCTGATGGTAGTGTTCATGTGGGTTACAAAGCTGGTGCAGGTGTTACAGAGGGAAATTGTGATGTCATAATCGGATATGAGGCTGCATGTGCAAATTGCTATAACACTTATAATTGCACTAACAGTTGTAACGTTTATATTGGTAGATCTGCTGCGAAAAAAGTTGCATATGGAGCTGAAGGAAATGTATTTATTGGTGCGTATGCTGGAATATGTGCGACTGTTAAATGTGGAGTTGCGATAGGTTGTGGTGCATTATCATCTAAAGGTTGTTTATATCAAGATCACTTAGTCGCAGTAGGTAATGGTGCTTTAAATCAGGCACAAACTGTTACCCGTTCAGTTGCGATTGGTGATAATGCAGGTAGATCAACCAGCAGTGGATCTAGTAACTTCTTCGGTGGATATAATGCAGGTATGAACAATACCACTGGAACTCAGAATTTATTCATAGGTGGAAATAGAGCTGGATGTTATAATTCAAGTGGAAGTTACAACGTCTATCTTGGTTCTTATGCTGGAAGATGTGGACAAACTAATTCATGTAATGTTTTCGTTGGAAATTGTGCAGGATATTATGGCACTGGAGGATGTAATACATATGTAGGATCTGGAGTGGCAAAAAGTTCATCTCTTGGTGGTGGATCATATAATGCCTTATTTGGATTTCAATCTGGTTGTTGCATGACAAGTGGGTCAGGTAATATTTTCTTAGGATCAAAGGCAGGTCATACACAAACAGCTGGAAGTTGCAACATTGCGATTGGTAAAGACGTAGTTTTAGCTAATACAAGCAGCAGTTGTCAATTTATAATTGGTGTTGGAAGTAATAAGTGGATCTGTGGTGATAGTTCATTTAACATCTATGATAAGGATGGTAACCAACTCAACGGTGGAGGCGGTGGCGGTGGATCAGGTGGTTGCCTGAAGTTAGTCGAAACCACTAACTTGGTTTCCGATGGAACATGTGCTGGATGTAATATTACAAGTGATGGTGAAGATAATCTCTTATTAGGATGTTGTGCAGGTAATTCATTAACTACTGGTTGTTATAATGTATTTTTGGGTAAACTTGCAGGTGAGAATGCAACAACTACTAAAAGCAATGTTGCAATTGGTTGTAGGGCAGGACGTAATGGTGGTAATTGTAATGTTTCAATAGGGCACGACGCAGGAAGAAATATTACTGGAAGTAATAACGTTTCAATAGGTAAGGAGGCTGCTCATCTTCGCACCAGTGGAACCGATAATGTTTTCATAGGAAGATACGCAGGAAATAACTCATCTGGCCAAACTGGTTCACATAATATTGGACTCGGATATATCACTTTGGGTGGTGCTGGAGCTGCTGGTGATAATATCGCAATGGGATTCCAGTCGGGTATGGATGTGACATCTGGTTCTCGTAACATTTTACTAGGAAAAAGTTCTGGTCAAGAATTAACCACTGGAAGTGAGAATATAGCAATTGGTTGTTGTGCATTAGGAGCTGGTGTTTTAACTGGTCAACAAAACATTGCAATTGGTAAAAAAGCTGGTGCATCCCTCACTTCAGGTGGTTACAACATATTCTTTGGAAGAAATGCAGCAAATGGAGCAACCACTGCTGGCAGTAACATTGCCATGGGAACTGGAACTTTTGGAGGTGATACTGGTTCAACTGCAACGGGTGCTAACAATGTTATATTAGGTGAATTAACAGCTGTCGCTGCAACAAGTGCTGCATGTAATGTATTGATAGGTAGTCGTGCAGGTAAATGTGTTACTGAAGGTGAATATAATGTTTTCCTTGGTAATTATACTGGAGCAACTACCACTACAGGTGATTTTAATGTCCTGCTTGGTAAAGGTGTTTGTGCATCTTCGGCAACAGCAAGCACTGAATTAGCAATTGGATGTGGATCAAATCGTTGGATCTGTGGTGATAGTTCTTATAATGTAACTGTTAACTGTATCACTGCTACTAAGTTCTGTGGTGATGGTTCTTGTTTAACTAATCTACCTGGCGGTGGTGGCGGTGGATCAGGTGGTTGCCTGAAGTTAGTTGCAGACAGAAACTATGTTTCTGATGGATCTTGCTCTGGATGTAATATGTCTGGTGCAACTGATAATATTATCATGGGAACTTGTGCTGGAAAGAGTGTTACCAGTGGTGATTATAACGTATTCTTCGGATATACTGCAGGAAGTCTCGCAACCACAGCTTCAAAAGAAGTTGCCATAGGTTATAAAGCCTTAGGAAATGGAAGTGGTGGTGGTAGTAATATAATAATTGGTGATTGTGCTGGATACAATCATGTATTTAATAGTATGATAGCCATAGGTAACAAGGCTTCATATTCTATGAACCAAACTTATGGTTGGAATAGTGTAATCATTGGAAACTGTGCTGGATACTGTAGTGTTACAGGACAACTTAACACATACGTTGGTAGAGACGCTGGTAAGTGTGCGACTGGTGGAACATACAATGCCTACTTTGGACAGAGTGCTGGAATATGTGCGACTGGTAATAGCAATACTATGATAGGTGCCTGTGCGGGAAGATGCTTTATTGGAGGTAGTGGTAACGTATTTGTTGGAAAATATACAGCTCACGAACAAAAGTGTGGTGGAAATTATAATTCTTATTTTGGAACTCGTGCAGGATCAAACATGTGTTGTGGTGATGGTAACATTGCGATAGGTGTTAGAGCTTTATTACCATCTGCCACAGCAGATAAACAATTAGTAATTGGTGTTTGTGCTTATGATGCAGATCCAAATGCACGATGTGTTCATTGGATTGTTGGATGTAGAAATGCCGCTGGTGAGACTCTTGTGGGTATTGGAACAACAGCACCAGATAATGCGGTTGGTGTCGGACTTACAAGTAAAATAAGTGTTGGTATTGTATCTGCATACAAATTGTATGGAGATGGTTCAAACTTAACTGGTATTTCTGGTGGCGGTGGAGGATTCTCACCAGACTCACAAGAGAACTTAGCAGCAGGTACTAGTGCTGGTGCTTCAAAAGATGCTGACACATGCTTTAATATCTTCTTAGGTTACAAGGCAGGAACTGCTGATTGTGCTGGTGATAATAATGTTTATATCGGATGCTGTGCTGGTGTAGCGAATGTGTCAGGTGATAATAATGTATTCATAGGAGCTTATGCAGGAAAAGGAAATACTACTGGATATAAAAACGTTCAGATTGGATATAATGCTGGTCCTGGATATAGTGGCACTGGTTATTGTAACATTTACTTAGGTGTTAATCCAGCAGGTGGAAATGGTAATGGAACTCATAACTTTATAGCTGGTTATCAAGCTGGATATAGTGGTAGTGGTGCAAATCATAACTTTGTGGTGGGACAATTAGCATACACTAAACTGTGTGGTGGTGATAATAATATTGCTATTGGTGAGTATGCTGGATATTGTAACTGTGGTGGTAGTAATAACATTTATTTTGGAAACTCGGTTGCATACCATGGAACAGGAAATAGTAATAATATCTTAATGGGATATTATGCTGCTAATAATAGTGGCAGTAGTGGTTATATGTGTTGCACATCACATAATATTGGAATGGGATATTATGTCTTAGACAAATTACAATGTGGTTGTGGTAACATTGCCATTGGTAAGTGTGCTGGATGCACCATTACAGATGGTGAGTGTAATGTTGTTATTGGATATAATACTCAGGTGGCATCAGCTACTGGTGATAAGCAATTTATTATTGGTGTTGGAGGTAGTAAGTGGATTTGTGGTGATAGTAACTTTAACATCTATGATAAGGATGGTAACCAACTCAACGGTGGAGGCGGTGGTGGATCAGGTGGTTGCCTGAAATTAGTCGAAAGCACTAACTTGGTTTCTGATGGAACAAATGCTGGATGTTGTTTAGGTGCTAATGCTGAAGATAATATCATCTTAGGATGTAATGCAGGTCATTGTTTAGTAGATGGTGATGCGAATGTTTTCATAGGAAAGTGTGCTGGATATGGATCTGTTGCATCAGGAACTAGTGGGGGTGGTTGTAATGTTATAATTGGATGTGGTGCAGGAAAATGTGGTAATAATGGTAATTTCTCAGCTAACGTTTTCATTGGATGTGAAGCTGCAAGAACTTACTGCTATAACAGTTTAATTGCAGTTGGTAGTAGAGCTGCATATTCATTGACTGGCACCAATGGTTGGATGAACACAATGGTTGGTAGTTGTGCAGGTTATTGTTCTGCTAGTGGTCAATCAAACACTTTTGTAGGATCTCGTGCTGGAAAATTTAATGCTAGTGGTAGTTACAATGCCTTCTTTGGTTTTGAGTCTATGGGTGAATCGGATTCTGGTAGTCATAACACTGTATTAGGAGTTAGAGCAGGAAGATGTATTACAGGTGGTGAAAGTGGAAATACATTTGTAGGTAAATATGCTGCTCGATGCTCAACACAAGGAAGTAATAACGTTGCAATTGGATGTGATATACAATTACCATCTGCCACTGGTGATAATCAAATGGCGATTGGTATCGGAGCAAATAAATGGATTTATGGTGACAGTTCATACAACATCTATGATAAGGATGGTAACCAACTCAACGGTGGAGGCGGTGGTGGATCAGGTGGTTGCCTGAAGTTAGTCGAAACTAATAACTTGGTTTCCGATGGAACATGTGCAGGATGTAATTTAACTTCTAATGCGGCTAATAATATCTTTATGGGATGCTTTGCTGGTAAAAATGCAACATGTGCAGATCGAAACGTATTCCTTGGATGGTATGCTGGACAATCTACCAGTGGTGGTTGTGATAACATTGGTATTGGTGGTTTAGTATATTATAGTAATACATTAACAGGTGGTTACAATATTGGTTTAGGTAGACAGGCATTTGAGAAACTTTCTGGTGGTTGTAATAATATTGCAATGGGTCATATGGCACTCGCCTGCTTAACTACTGGAACAGGTAACATTGCAATGGGTAGAGATGCTCTTAAGGAAATTGGTGCTGCTTGTATAGGTAATGTGGCAATTGGGTGCATGGTTGGAAAGGCAGGTGCTGGTAGTTATAATGTCTTCTTTGGACAATATTCTGGTGGTCAAGGAACACCTGGAACTTGTAATGTTTTTGTTGGATATAACTCTGGTATAAAAAATTCAGGATATAGGAACATTGCGATTGGTAAAGGTGCAATGGCAGGAACTAACACTGGATGCACAAGTAACGAGGACAATATTGCGATTGGAGGTTGTTCTCTTGCTGCTATTCAAAATGCAACTCATAACATTGCCATGGGTTGTGCTTCTGCATGTTCATTGACAACAGGAAGTGGAAATCTTTTCCTAGGATATTGTTCTGGAAATAATGTTACGACAGGATCATCAAACGTTGTAATTGGATGTAATGTAGATCCAGCTTCTGCAACTGGTAATTGTCAATTTATAATTGGTATTAGTGGTAACAAGTGGATCTGTGGTGATAGCAACTTCAACATCTATGATAAGGATGGTAACCAACTCAACGGTGGAGGCGGTGGCGGTGGATCAGGTGGTTGTCTAACCGTAGACTCCGACTATAACATTTTTGCTCAAGGAGCTGCTTCTGGAGGTAATCTTGATGGTTCTTCTGGTTGTTGTAACGTCTTCTTGGGTTACTGTGCTGGTAATGCAGTAAATAGTGGTTGTGAAAATGTTTTCCTAGGATATAGATCAGGTTTAGCAGTAACCACTGCTGATCGAAGTGTAGCCATTGGATACAACGCTGCATGTACAATCACTACTGGTGGTTGCTTCACTGCGATAGGAATGTTAGCCATGGCAAATGCGACTAACGCAGCAGAATGTGCAACTGCAATTGGTGCATATGCAGGATATTCAGCTCAGCACAATACTCTTACAGCAGTTGGTACTTATGCAGGATATAATGCAACAGGTCAAGGTCATACATTTGTTGGAGCTAGTGCTGGAAAAAATGTTACATCCACAAATAATGTAACCGCAGTTGGTAAAGAGGCACTATTTTGCACATCGACTGGAACTCAAAATACCGCACTGGGTAGTGCTGCAGGATACAGTGCTACTACGGGATGTAGAAACACATTTTTAGGATCTAGTGCAGGATATTACACAACTGGTTGCTGCAACACATTCGTTGGACAAGGTGCAGGATCGGGTGTTACTGGTGGAAATGAAAACGTACTTATAGGAAAACAAGCAGGTGATTCTGGTACAAATGATTTAACAACTGGAAGTAATAATATTATAATTGGAACATTCGCAGAGGCTAGTGCTGCAACCGTATCAAATGAAATTACGTTAGGTAATGCCTCCATAACTAAATTCAGAATACCTGGTTTAAATAGTTTCCAAATAGATGACTCTGGTGTAATAACTGGCACCGCATCAGTAGCCTCATCTGCAACTGGTGTCAGAAATATAACAGCATCCACATCGGCCCCAAGTGGCGGAAGTGACGGTGACATTTGGATAAAGTATACAGCTTAAACATGTATAGATATAACACGGGGAGGAAGTAACTTACAATGACTGTTTACTACTTAGATTTTAAGAATGGAAACGATAGCAATGATGGAACATCTTTTGCAAACAGAAAGAAGACACTTAACAGTTTTGGTAGCACACCAACAGGTGGTGATGAAATAAGAATAGCAGGTCAACCAAGTACTCTTGTTGATGCGACTGCAAAAATTAATAATTGTACTGGGGATTGTTATCAGAACAGAAGCTGTAGTTTTACTTTCAGTACAACGACTGGTGAAACAAGTGTTGGATATTCTAGTCATGGAATGCAGACTGGTGATCTGGTAAGAATTTGGAATAATTCTAGTCACTCATCACCAGATGAAAGACCAAATGGTGTGTGGACAGTAACAGTAGTTGATAGTAATAACTTTAAATTAAATGAATACACGGCACCTGCGACTGGATCAGGTAATGGATATTTAAGATACTGTAAAGGTTCTCAAATTACCTTAACAAATGCTGTAGTAAAAAATGTAGCTTGTTACGGTCAAACTGGTAATTGGACTGCATCCACTGATGTGACTACAGAATTAGCAACTAGCACAGGTTACTGGAGTACTAATACTCGAATTAAAAGTCGTGACTACTCGAATAAAATTTTAATAGGTTCTAACTTTGGAACTGGAAAGGCGGCATACTTTGCAACTGGCACACTAGATTTATCTGGATATCAACAAATATCATTTTGGATTGGACAGGATAGTGGAACTAGATCTCAACCACAAAGTCCAAATGTCAGTTTGCATTTATGCACAGATACACAAGGTGATGTGGGTGTTCATTCAATGGCAATTTATACTGGTCAGGACAGTTTGACTAATGATGGTTTCTGGAGAGTTATGAAGAAAGATTTTGAGACAAACTTAAATTCTTCTATACAATCTGTAGCTCTTTATGTTGACAGTGATAGTGGTGCACAAAATTTTTATATTGATAACATCATCGCATCTAAAGCGGCATCTGCCGATGATAGTATAACACTCAGTAGTATTGTTGGACTTAAAACCTCAACTGATTGGCCAAATTACTATTTGATTAATAGTGTGATAAATGAAAATATAATACATTTAGAGGCGGCAGGGCAAACGGGATATTCAAATCGACATCCAGTAGGATATTATCATGGATACATGACCTATTGGGCAGGAATTGGTATTACGTTTTATAATGGTGGAACACAAACAGTTCCGATTTATAAAATTGAACCATTGAGATTGAAAGAAGATATGGATCAAGATCCTGGCAGTAGTTCTAGCACGTCTTATAATGCAACATATTTTACTCAAAGTATGTCTGGTATTAGCACAACAAATCGTATTACATTTAGTGGTGGATGGGATGCAAGTAATAGCATGGCAACTCAATATGATGGGGGATATACTGCGGTAGATGGTATTAATAATAGAAACGCAGTATTTTATGCGACCGCCGACTATGCTGATTATTCTAATCTAATCGGAATTAATGGTTACTATGGTTTTTATGGGACAAGTGCTAATTACTGTAGTTTTAATAGGGTAGCAGGAATGGGAGGTTATTACGCTTTTTACATGAATGGTTGTAGATATTATAGAGATATGTATATCTGGGGGACTCACGGAAGGCAAAGAGCTATAGAATTTGGTTCTAATAATACTGGTGACTCAGGTGGAACAATAGATTATGATGTTGGTTATGCAAGAACTTGTTTTTCATATGGTTCAGCTTATCCCCTATATATGAGTTATGTAAAAGATGGTGGAAATACATGGGATAGAGTAGAGTCATATGGTGGTTATAATTATGCAGCTTATTTTTATGAAGATTACGGTCTGAACATAAGATATTTCAGAGGTGGAAGATGGCCAGCTGGCGGACCAAATCCTACGGCTTTTTATACTCAACGATGTTCTGGAATGAAAGTTGGTATTGCGTCATGCCTAGAAAATTATTATCTATGGAGAAATAGTCAAGCGGAAATGACTTGTGAATATTTTTATGAAGTAAAATATCCTTACGCACGGGCAGATGGTGGAAATGGTGTAAGTTATAATACTTATTATTCTCTCTATACCGAAAGTAGTGGTCCGATTAAAATAACCAGTGGTGGAATCACAACTTCACGATATTACATAAATCAGGCTCCATTATACACAAATAATGTGGTTGATAATTGGACTAGTTCTCATCAAATTAACACAGGTCAAGTTCTATATGCAAAAAATTATGATGGAGTAGCTGGTGCAGTCCTAAATCAGTATCAATATGGAACCGTTGAAAAAGAAACATCAATTAGACATACTGCATCTGGTGTTTCATGGAAAATTGATGTAAGTAGTAGTAGTGCAAATACTGGATCTCCACTTGAGTGGCTTCTCACAAAACTTGTTGTAAATGCAAACGCTGCAGTCACATGTAAAATTTGGGTTTATCGTGATGGCACAGGTGTTAATGGTGGTCTTAGAGTTAAGAATGCTGCAATTGCTGGAGTCACAGCACAAGTTGATGCAGTCATCACTGACACTACAATCAACTCATGGGTTGAGTGTTCATTGACATTCACACCAACAGAAGCTGGTGCTGTAGATATATTTGCAATGGGATATTATGTTAGCAGTTCTAGTCATAATGTATATTTGGATGATTTCTCAGCTTCACAGGCATAAAAACTATGGCATACTCAACGTTAAAAACAGAACTAATCCGAGATGGAGTCACTCGATATAAGGTTAAATATAGTGATAATCCAGAAGAATGTATGTGGATTAAAACTGCAACTGGTGCATCACAATCTGAACTTGATGCACTTGTAGATGAGTGTTTAACTAGAATCAGTGAGGAAAAAACTCGTGAAGAAGAGTATCAACAAAAATTAGAAGAACTTAATGTCCCATTAGAGGGTAGAACTATCTGAGGTAAACTATGGCACTTCCAACCAAAACACAAATAACAGGTATGGATTATCTTGACTGGTCTTTACCGTCATTTTATGTGGATGTTGACTCCAGTGGTGGTGGAGGAACACCAGTATCAAATAATGCATATGTGAATGTTGGTGGAACATGGAAACAATCAGACGATATATACGTAAATGTCAGTGGATCTTGGAAAAACGTGACAGATGACATAGTTTATGTTAAAGTAGGTGGTAGTTGGAAAAATTTATCAACTGGTGGTGGAGGAGGATCACTTGACTCTTCTACAATGGATTATCTAGGTTGGTCTTTACCTGTTGTTGGTAAATCATAACTATTATGTAAATTGAATTTTTTATGAAGAAATTTTATTTTATGGCAGGTCTTCCTCGTGCAGGAAGCACTCTTTTGTCAACATTATTAAATCAAAATCCAAGACTTTACTCAGGACCATCCAGTCCTGTTCTTGGTGCAATGTATGCGACTCATGATAATTTTATATCTAATGAACTGTACACTGGATACCCAAAACCAGATGCTGTCAATCAAATTATCGGATCAATTATTGAGAATTGGTATTATGATATAGAAAAACCAGTTGTCATAGATAAGAATCGTGCTTGGTGTGCGAGAGTTCCCTTTATTGAGGGATACATCAAGCAAGAGGCAAAGATAATTGTGCCAGTTCGAAGAATTGATGAGATATTAGCATCGATTCTCACGATGATTAAACGTAATCCATTTAAGGAAGGTCAACCAAGAATTAATTTTGTAGATGAATATCTAGTTAAAAATAATATACCAATCAATGATGAGACCCGTTGTCAACATCTTTTAAATAATGATGGTATTGTATGGGAATCATTGAATGCAACTAAAATTGGTGTCGATGAAGGACATAGTGACAAATTTCATTATGTAGACTATAATGATTTAGTGGATGACCCACAGGGTGAATTAAATAAAATTTATACCTTTTTAGGTGAGGAATCTTTTCCACATTCTTTTGATGATTTATCAAATCAACATCGGGAAGACGATATCACAACTTATGGATTAGGTGACATGCATGAAGTTCATTCTAAATTAGAAAAGACTTCATCAGATCCGTTAGAGGTTCTTCCTGATTCTATTATTGAACTATATAATAGTAATAAAGAAACTCTTGAGTTCTGGAAAGAACCAATTAAAACTTTCTCAACACAGACGAAAGTTGTTGCACCACAAACAACAGGAAATAGTTATAATCTATTTTCACAATAAATAGAACATAAAGTAAAATTTTAAAATGGCAATTACACACACACAATCTGTAGTAGGATTGCAAATTATTAATAACTCTGATAATATAGTTTCAGAGGTAACTGTAAAGACTGTATCTGTTGATGACTCTGATCCAACTAATCTTACCATCGAAGGTGAAGACTCTATTGGTATTACAACAACTGGTATTACAACTTCAACATCAGGATTTGTTGCATATGAGAGTCTAACACAATCTACAATTTTAAATTGGACTGAAGTTAAGGATTTTCTTGACAATTCTAATACAAAAGTAAATCAGGAATCTTGGATTAACTCAGTTAAAACACCTCCTACACCATCACACGTTAATAAGGATCTACCTTTCTAACTTTTATCATAATACTTTATTATGCCACAAAAAAAATATTCTTTGTTTCATTTACAAGGTGGGTTTGGAAAACATGTTGCTGCGACTGCAGTTGCGAAGTGTATTAAGAACAACTTTCCGAGTCGTGAGTTGATAGTTACTGGTGTCTGGATTGAGATATTTCAGAACCTTCCATTTGTAGATCGTGTCTATCAAATGGGAAATACCAGCTATTATTATCAAACATATGTTGAAGATATGGATTCGTTGGTCTTTGCAAATGAACCATACTTCACAACTGACCATGTAAATAAAAAACTTCCTCTTGTACAATCTTGGTGTAAGATGTATAACCTTGATTATAATGGGGAGATGCCACAGATAAAATATAATCCATTACAAAGAAAAGCTGCAAAAGAGTTTTGGCCAGGTCGAGCAAATGGCAAACCAATTATGGTGATACAAACCAACGGTGGTATGTATCAAGAACAAAGACCATACTTATGGGCAAGAGATATGCCTGTAGTTCTCGCACAAAAACTTGTAGATCATTATGCTGATGATTATCATATCTTCCAAGTCACAAGACCTTCATGTGAAATCTTAGATGGTGTCGAAGCAATCAAAGACCCAATGACAAACATGGAGTTGGTCAGTCTTTTATTACACAGTGAAAAAAGAATTTTGATTGATAGTTGCATGCAACATGCTGCTGCAGCATTGAAGATGCCATCAGTTGTACTATGGAATGGTACAAGTCCAATCGTATTTGGATGGGATATGCACACAAATATACAGGCAAAGAAACCTGCGAAGTTTAAGTTACCGAATAGTGTTCTGTTTGACTTTGATTTCACTGGTCAGGAAGCAGAGTATCCATATGTAGATGAGGATGATGAGATATTTGACTTTGATAAAATTGTGGAGGCAGTTGACAAAGAATCATGAATGTAGTTGGACTTTATGGTGCGATTGGTTGGAATGTTTTAATTTCTGACAATCCAAAACTTTTGAAACAATCTGAAGATTCTTGGACACATGGTGCAAGTGTGACTCTGATCAAGGATGGTGAGCACTGTGTCAGCATCAGTGAAGAGAGATTAAGTGGTATAAAATATGATGGTAACTTTCCAAGAAAGTCCATTGAGTATTGTTTGTCTGCTGCGAACTTAGATAAGAATGATATTGATGTAGTCATTGTTCCATCAATGGCAAATCAACAATTCTACAAGAATTATATTAATAAGACAGTTGAAAAGAAAGTTCGAAGATATTTTCCAAAAGCAAAGGTAGAAATCGCATCACATCACTTGTGTCATGCATACTCTTCAGTATTTTCATGTGATTATAATGAAGGGTCATTTGTAACACTTGACAATGCAGGGTCAGTCATGTTCGACACAACAGGACAAATCTTTGCTTGTGAGAATCATTCATTTGGATACTTCAATAAGAAGAAAGGATTATTCAAATACTATCCTGGTATTCCGATGACAAATAATCTAGGAAACTATTATTGGATGTGGGCATACCACATTTATGTCAGTAAGATGCAAAAAGAAATACAACTTACAGATCCAAAGTATCGTGAGACATTCTGTGGCAAGGTCATGGGTCTTTCTGCCTACGGTAACATCAAAGAGTTTAAGAAAGATTGGAGAACTCACTTTGAAGGGATACCACAGGTTGCACTTGAATCTTTTCCTGGTCGGGACTTTAATTATGGTAATCTATCACCAGAAAATAAGGCAAAGCAACTTCAATATAATTTTGAAAATGCAATGCTTGAATACATGAAAGAACTTAAGGAGAAGGATTATATTAATGATAATCTTTGTCTTGCAGGTGGTGTCTTTTTAAACATACTTGCAAATTCTGTTTTGAGAAAGAATAATATTACAGAAAATATTCACATACCACCATTTCCAGATGATACTGGATTATCATTTGGTGCTGCTGCTCTTGGATTGTTTAAGAGTAAAGAGGTAGTCAAGTTACCACATAACATATCTCTTCTTGGTAAAACATATGATAATAATGAAGTTGAAGAAGCACTTGTAGATACAAATTATAAAAAGTATGATGACTTTGATGAATTATGTGAAGTTGTATCAGGATATCTTGCAGATAATAAGATTGTAGGATGGTTCCAAAACAGATCTGAATTTGGACCGAGAGCACTTGGTTCAAGATCAATACTGATGAATCCAACTCCTGCAAAAAATAAAGAGATGATCAACACTCGCATCAAGCACCGTGAAGAGTGGAGACCATTTGCAGGTATTATGCTTGAGGAATATCAAGAAGATTACTTTATGGACACATATCCAAATGAGTATATGTTGTATTCATTAATAGTAAGACCACACAAAAGAAGAGAACTTGGTGCGATAACTCATAAAGATTTTAGCTGTCGTATACAAACTGTAAACGATGAATTACATCCAGAAGTAACAACACTTCTGCAGAAATATCATGAACAAACTGGTTGTCCTGTTCTTTTGAACACATCATTTAATGATAATGGTCAACCAATTATTGAGACACCAAAAGATGCCATAGATACCTTCAACAAAATTGATTTAGACTACTTAGTTCTTAACAATTTTTTAATTACTAAAAACAAATAAATAAAATTTTAGGAAGCACATGAATTTTGCAGTTTACTCAAAAGATGGGTGTCCATATTGTGATAAAATAAAAAAAGTTTTAGACTTGACAAAGACTACTTACGTGGTCTATAATTTAGGAGAACAGTTTGACAAGAAATCTTTTTATGATGAATTTGGTGAGGGAACCACATTCCCACAGGTTCTTGTTGATGGTAAAAAATTAGGAGGATGCGTTGACACAATCAAATTCCTCAGACAAAAACAAATCATCAACTAATAAGATAAATAAAAACAAGATTCCAATAAACCGTGGTGTTGAATTAATTCTAAACGGAGGTAAAAGAAAGAAAAAACAATTCCACATTATATTCAATAAAATAGTTTGTTTTCTTAATACGGAGATAGATATTTTCTTTGAATTTTCCTTGAATCTAAGGAAGAAAAAAAATTAAAAAAAAGGAGGTGGGTAACAATGACAACTGAAACAATACTTGTTCTGGTGTTACCAATATCTTTTTTATTATTTGTGGCAGGTTTACTAGGTGGTTGGATACTTAGAGATTACATGATGAACTATCGTGAAATCCCTAGACCTCATCCTGAAATGTTTGACGGAAACGGAAACTTGGTACCAGATGAAATTGTAGCATTTAGATTTGAAAACAATTATGACAACGAAGAAGACGACGACGAGTAGAAAAAAATCTCCTACTGTCAAAAAAACAGCATCAAAAACAAGATCAGTTAAAGTTCCTTCAATTGATCTTCCACGTAAACCTTTTGTTTTTGAAGTTTTAGATTTAGTTTCAAGACAAAGAACAAAAGCTAAAAAGATTGAAGTTCTTAAAAAGTATGAAGAATTTCATTTAAAAGTATTGTTTATTTGGAACTTTGACGAGTCTGTAGTGTCAGCACTTCCATCAGGTGAGGTACCTTACTCTGGTTATGATGAACAGAATACTTACAGTGGAACCTTATCAACTAAATTAACAGAGGAAGTTCGTAAAATGCATGAGACAGGATCTTTTTCTTTAGGTTCTGGTGATAAGGAAGGACACACTACAATTCGTAGAGAGTGTAAAAATTTTTATCACTTCATAAGAGGTGGTAATGATGGTATGAATTCTCTTCGTCGTGAAACAATGTTTATTAATATTTTAGAGGGAGTGCATCCATTGGAAGCAGAAATAATTACCTTATGTAAAGATAAAAGACTTGGAGAGGTTTATAAAATAACAAAGGAGATAGTTTCAGAGGCATATCCAGATATAATTTGGGGAAATCGATCATGACAAAAACTAAATTAGAACCACCAAAAAAATTTAACTTCTGGACAAGCACTGAAAAGGAAGAGAGTAAAGAAAAATATGGATGTGAGATAGTAATTGAAAATGGATCACTCATAGAAGTAAGCACAAGTAACGCTCCAAGTGATTCGTATATTGTTTGTCACGAACATGATGAAAAGAAACACTACGATCTTGTGAGAGGAACAAAGGTAAAAATATTTGATATGTACTATGATAAGTTCAAGGATAAGTTAAAGAGTATTGATTACGGACATGGTAATATTAAACCTGCCTTGTGGGGGTATCGTTCACCACAACAAAAGAAAAAAAGGAAGTAAAACCAAAATCGACTTTTAATTCCAAAAATGGGGCAAAAAAAATTCGGCAAATTTTTTGAACCCTTAAGATTTTCTAAAATTGTAACAGAAATTACAAAACTGCTTGCATATATAGTATGAATGTGTTAGTATTAACACAACGTTCACCCCAATAGGGGCGCAAGTAAGCCGACTCGGAACGGGTTCGTTCATCTCCTACGGGAGACGCAAAAGCCGACTGAAGGAACGGAAACACGGATCACTCGAAAGAGTTAAAGGTGCAAAGTCCAACTACTTTAGGAGAAACCAAATGGCACAAGTCACATACAGAGGTGTAAATTACGACACCGAAGAGTACAATGCAAAGGTACTCGCAGAAGCTGCACAGAAACAAAGACATGATCTAATGTATCGTGGTCTTAAAGTTACTAAGAAAGTATCTGGAGGTGTGTAATGTTGGTCACTGTAGAAATTCTCGCAGCAAGCGTAGTATTTCTCACGATCATCTACGCTGAAGCAAAACTCTTGTATAGCAAGAGTTAAAAAAATAAGGGGGGGTTGATTCCCCCCTTTTTTATGCTATAATAAATTTTGATATATAAATCTATGGTAAAGTGGGTAGACAGCAAGCTTTGATCAAATTACTAGAAAGATTGATTAAACAAGATCACCTCTATAGTGATGAAAAATTGAGGGAAATGAAGCAAACCTTGAGAATCGCAAAAAAAGAACTTGCTCTTATAGAACAAAAAAATTCAAAAGGATTTGGGAAATGACCGTCAATTTAATAAGCATCACACCAGATGCAGAGAAAACTATGGCTCATATTGCCAGAGTTTCTAATCCAGACAATCAAGATAATCCAAACTATGCAGGATTATTGAAGTATTGTATTAAGCATAATCACTGGTCTGTGTTTGAGCAATCAACAATGACACTTGAAATAGAAACAACTCGTGCAATCGCAGCACAAATTCTGAGGCATCGTAGTTTCACATTCCAAGAGTTCTCACAGAGATATGCAAAGAGTAATGAACTAGGTGAGATCGAACTACCAGAGTTGCGTAGACAAGATATTAAGAATCGTCAAAATAGTATTGATGATTTAGATGAGAAAGTTGTTGATAAACTGAATCGTCAAATGATTACTCTATTCAGTTCTGCACAAGCATTGTACAATCAAATGATTGAAGAGGGAGTTGCCAAAGAGTGTGCTAGAATGGTATTACCACTTTGTACTCCTACAAAGATCTATATGACAGGTTCTTGTCGTTCTTGGATTCATTATATTAATCTAAGATCAGCACACGGAACACAAAAGGAACATATGGAGATTGCAGAGGCATGTCGTAAGGTATTTACCGAACAATTCCCTGCTGTATCTGAAGCCCTAGAATGGGTCTAAATAAATTTACAATACTTTATAATTATGGCAACATATCCTGTAAAAAATAAAGAAACTGGTGAACAAAAAGAAGTTGTAATGAGTGTTCATGAGTGGGATCAGTGGAAGTCTGATAATCCTAATTGGGAGAGAGATTTCTCAGACCCTACAACGTGTCCTGGTGTTGGAGAAGTTGGAGAATGGAGAGATAAGTTGAATAACAAACATCCTGGTTGGAAACATATCTTGGATAAATCTGAAAAATCTGGTGGAATACAAGGAAGACTAGCAAAAAGAGGTATTACTTAATATGCCAAGAAGAAAAAGAAGTAATGGTGACCAACCAATTGGAGTTGGTTTGACTGCAAAACAAATGAAAAAGAAGAAACCTCTTAATTCTTCTTATTTGATTGATATTGAACCGATCACCGAAAATCAAAAAAAATTGTTTTCTTCATATGATAATGGAAAACAATTAGTTAGTTATGGGTGTGCAGGTACAGGAAAAACTTTTATTACACTGTTTAATGCATTAAAGAGTGTATTAGACGAAACAACTCCATATGAAAGAATCTACATTGTTAGGTCTTTAGTGGCAACTCGTGAAATTGGATTCTTACCTGGTGATCATGAGGATAAATCTGACATTTACCAAGTGCCATATAAGCATATGGTAAAATACATGTTTCAGATGCCATCTGATGCAGACTTTGAAATGCTCTATGGTAATTTAAAATCACAAGAGACAATTAAATTCTGGAGCACATCATTTTTAAGAGGGACTACTCTTGACAATGCGATTATAATTGTAGATGAATTTCAAAATTTAAATTTTCATGAACTTGACAGTATTATCACTCGTGTGGGTGAAAACAGTAAAATTATGTTCTGTGGTGATGCAAGTCAATCTGACTTAGTTAAAACGAATGACAGGAATGGAATACATGATTTTGTTAACATCTTGCGTAAAATGCCATCTTTTGATATAATGGAGTTTGGTATTGATGATATAGTTCGTTCTGGATTAGTCAAAGAATATCTTACTGCTAAAATTGAACTTGGTATATAATGTTTAATCATGTAGACATCAATCTTCCGAAATTACATAGGGAGACAATAGATGGAGTTCGTTATTATTCCGTTCCAGATGATGATGAATTACTTAAATTAGTATCCATTACATCTGTTACAAGTCATTTCAATAAACAAATTTTCCTTGATTGGAGAAAAAGAGTTGGAAATGAAGAAGCAGATCGCATTACAAAAGCTGCCACAACTCGTGGAACAGACATGCACACCTTGACTGAACATTATCTCAAAAATGATGATCTCCCAAAAGTTCCTCCAATATCTGATTTTTTATTTAAGATATCAAAAAAAGAACTTAAGAAGATAAATAATATACATGCTCTGGAAGGACCACTGTATAGTAAACATCTGGGAGTAGCAGGTACAGTTGATTGTGTTGCAGAGTATAATGGAGAACTAGCAATAATTGATTTCAAAACATCAAAAAAACCAAAACCGAGAGACTGGATAGATCATTATTTTGTTCAATGTATGGCATATGGGTGTATGTTGTACGAAATGAAAGATATCTCAGTTAAAAAACTTGTAATTATCATGGCTTGTGAAAATGGAGAATGTATCGTTTATGAAGAATACGACAAAGCAAAGTACATCAAATTGCTCCAACAATATATTACCAAATTTATTAAAGATAAACTTAAACTCTATGGAAAACAGTAAAGAACTAGAAAAAGAGATAGAGAAGAAGTTTTTGACTGCTGCTAAGTTTTCTATGGAAATAGAAAAAATAGTCGTTGATGAAAAACTGAATTATATTGATGCAATTTGTCAGTATTGCGAAATGAATGAAATTGAGGTAGAATCAGTTTCTAAGTTAATTTCAAAGTCTTTAAAAGAAAGATTAAAGTATGATGCAATTAGTTTAAACTTTATGAAAAAGACATCTAGAGCTAAACTACCATTATGATGAAAGTATCTCAATCCCAACTAGTCCATTATCGACTTCAAGCTATGTTAAGAGAGCATAGTTTTCCTGATTTGGAGTATTTGGGTGTCAGATCTGACAGTATAGGGATCTCCCAACATTGGTATCGTATTGGAGACGCAGAAGTCCCTGTTGATGCTATTACAGAATTAGAAAGTGAAGAAACAGATGATGAAAGTGACACCATTTGAAACCTACCAGACATATCTCTCAATGAAGAGTCATTTCACAAATAAAAGATATGACTTTTTTAAGTATGGAGGTAAGTCAAGAGCAACAATGGCATCCTTTAACAAAAGAAAGGATAAATACTGGTTTGAAAAAACATCTAGAAAATATTCAAATCAAGAAATTACTGATTTCTTGTTAGCAAACTTTGTAACCACAGACGCACCACAAAATTTATGGATTGGGGAAATAATAAATTCAGGAGAAAGAAATTACGCAGACTGGATGAAACGACAGCAGAGTTTAACTTACTTGTTCAAAGAACAATCAACAGAATTACTATCGGAAAAAAAATTAGAAGAAGTATTCAATTGTTCGAGAGGTCATCCACCGATACTCAAAAAGTATCTGGGAGGACAAGTAAGTTTGGAAACTTTAGTAATTTTCGAAAAAATCTTTTCTTTTGGGAAAAAATTTGATCAGAATTTAACTGATCCAGTGTGGGAATCCGTCAGTTTA
>Ga0209348_1000525_pt1 | contig 19750 bp, 34 predicted proteins | sample ETNvirenome_2_30_FD_184065 | JGI IMG/M metagenome (GOLD analysis project Ga0209348, IMG submission 184065) | Marine viral communities from the Pacific Ocean - ETNP_2_30 (SPAdes) (version 2) | ecosystem: Environmental > Aquatic > Marine > Oceanic | place: Pacific Ocean | collected 2013-06-22
AATGCTTCTTCTAACTCTACTCGGTCTAAAGTTTGGATTGCGATTGCAGCAGCATGAATTGCAAATTCTTGATCTACTGGGAGGTTGACATCCATATAATTTAAAACCTTTATACATATATTACCAATAGTGAATTAAGGAGCAACACTATACAGTGTTTAAGATCTAGTATCTACAGTAAAGTTTGGGATATCAGGAATATCGTCATCAATACCAGTCTTCTTTAGATCTCTCGATTCTATAAACTCTTCCAAATGTTTCTTGGGATCTGTAACTGGGGTCATGGATTCTTACGTTTTTCTTTAGCAACATAGAACTTACACCATAACTGCTTCCGAAAAGTATCATAAAACTAACAGCTATAGTGGTCATTTGTAATTTCTATGTTTCACTGTATTCTAAGACTAGTAAAACTTTGATATGACATTAGAAGACCTTGTCAGACACTTTATAGAAGCATCAATCAGTGGAGCTAGTAAGACGCAAGTTATTAGAAAATTCAAAGAATCATATAACTTAAATGAAAATCAAGTAAAAAAATTAGAATATTTAGCAAAATTTAAGAAAAAACCAAGAAAAATAAATTATAAAGAATTTTATAAAAACAATATTACTAAAAAAACTCAAAGAATATATTATCCCTTTACTCAGTTATATAAAAAAGAAAATTTTTTATCAGATAAAGAATGCGAAAAATTAATTTTTATGATATCAAAGACGCTCAGACCTTCTACTGTCGCAGACAAAGGAGATACATGTCTTGTAAATAATTACAGAACGAGTAAAACTTCTGATTTAAATTATTTTACCGACCCTTTTTATTTAAATATTGATAAAAAAATAGCAAATTTAATGAATTTAGAACCATTTTTTGGAGAAACAATGCAGGCTCAAAAATACGAAGTTGGTGAATACTATAAAGAACATTATGATTTTTTCTCACCATTTAATCATGAATATAAAACTTATTGTGAGTGGATGGGTCAAAGAACTTGGACAACTATGATTTATCTAAATGATGTAGAGGAAGGAGGAGAAACTTATTTTAAACATTTAAATTTAAAAATTAAACCAAAAAAAGGCTTATTAATAGGATGGAATAACTTATATAGTAATGGATTTCCTAATTATAAAACTATGCACGAAGCTTTACCACCACTAAAAGAATCTAAATATATTATTACTAAGTGGTGGAGAAGCTGGAGTCTTATTTAATTACCACTTAACTTTATGTGACCAATATCTAGCTGAGAACTTATCAGGATTTGGATCTTGTGCATTATGTCTTGCATAATATGATTTCTTTCTAGCTTTATCTTTTGCGGACTTTGGATTCTTACCAGCTCCTTTAACCCCCTGCTGACCAAATCTAATTATCTTTTCTTTTCCATCTTTACAAGCTTTTACAACATGAGACTTTGTCTTATGACTTGGAGTCCTTTTTGGTTTATTACATTTCAAATGTTCCTTTGAAAGTTTTTTAGCTTTTGCTCTCTTCGTTTGCGACGACATCCTCTTCTGTCTCGTACTTATATGTCAGTGTCGATCTAAGATGCCACTGATGTTTTTTGTGCTCTCGACCACGATCAGCTGCCATATCCTGAGTGAGATCATCCCCAATCATACCAGCATACTTTGCTAACTCTTCAAAAAGACCAGCAAGCACGTTATGAGCCACACTTAATTCTAAGATGATTTTATCTTCGTCATATGGATTGCTCATGTCTATTTCCTGCATTCTGGTGCGTAATAGATTCTCAACTCCAAGAGGTGTCATTACATTTATTGATCTAGCATGCTCTGCAATAGCATCTACACCTGCATGCATCTCATCTTGTATATCTCCAGTTAAAAGATGTACTTGATAAAATTTAGAGCCATTTAAACCCCAATGAACCAATCTGGTTGTTTCCAAAACAAATATAGAATCTCTCAAACATTGAACGACTAGATCATTAACGTATGTTCTGTCCTTTGGATTTACACTGTCCATTAAAGAATTTTTATAGTACCTTTCTGTACCTTAGCTCTAATACTCTGATCTTCGCCACCTTCAGTCCTGGCTAGAGCATCTGGCATACGTGCCTTCTGCAATTCAGGCATATATTCCATGATCTTTTGACTCTTATCCTTTAAGAATGCTTTGGCTTTAGCTTGAGATCCATCCGATGTAGAAATCATTTGTTATGTACGGAGTAGCTTTATCTGAAGATAAAAGCTTAATAGGAGCACTATTATCTTCTATCCAATGCTTTATTTTACCAAGTCTTTCCTCTGAATAATAAGAATTAGATGGATTATACCAATCTTCCAATAATACAGATCCTTTTGATCTATTGCATTTAGAACAGGAACAGATCATATTTGATTTGACATTATGACCACCTTTAAATTTTGGAACTATGTGATCAATAGTTGCAGACTTTACATCTAAATCTTTATCGCAATATGCACACTTCCATTCCCATGACTCGAATATTGACTGTCTAAATTTTCGTCGAGCATTGCGAGGAGATAATTCAATTAGGTTGACTAGTAAATCTTGCTCGCAATTAATCATATATTATGCAGCTTTGAGAAAACTCTATGCTGCATAAACTTGCACAAATGTATCTTTTATTCCATTAATGGCACTAACTCAATCTCTTCTTCTATCTCACAGTCTGATTCTTCTAACAATCTTAACAAATAATAATGAATTTTTTCAGTCACCCACTTCAAATCCTCATCCTTTACATCATTGAATATTGCATTTAAAGATAAATCACGGGACGGGGTTCGAATATGATCGGCTAACAATCTAAGAGCTTTATATCTTTCTTGATTCATCTCCGACAACATCTCATGTAACCTCACCAATATCTACATTACCTGTTTTTTCTACTTCTTCAGGGGGATGTTCTACTTCTTTTTTAAGAAACTGGACAATTTCTATTGCTCCTAAAACTTTCATGTAAGATTCTTTTGCTTGAGCAATTTCTAAATCTTTTAATTTTATATCATTAGCTAAAGCAGTCTGCTGTTCAACAAGTTGCTTCATTGTGTCATCTAATTTTTCTAAAGAAACTTTGCAAGACATAGTAAATATTCTATTAATTTGAGTATAGCTTCCTAAATTTTATCTAGCTACTAGCAATCGTTATAATTTCTTGCTACATCTCCACCTATTTCAGATCCTTTATCTTGAGCAACCATTGTAACGAGTCCAGCTAATAACCATCCAACTATTGGTACGTTACTTATAGCAGGAGCTGCTTTAACCCCTACAGAGGCTCCTACGACCCTTCCTGTAGCATTTCCACTGCCTTCTACCTTTATGCAAGCTATATCTTTATCAGTCATTACAGTTCCTTCTTTAGATGAATTAGAACCTCCAAAATCATCCATAGTGTAAGTTTCTCTTAAAACTACATTAGATTTTTTATTGAATAGACCTTTATTTTCATCTATAAGCTTATCTCTCATAAGAATTTTTGGATCGTTAGCCCTGTAACTGATACTGTATCCCTTTTCTGAAGTGACAACCCGATAACTTGTATAAGGACCTACTGGTAAATTTAAATTAGGAAAAGGACTTTTAAACTTTTGAGAAACTAAAGTATTCATCAAAGAAAGATTAGATATTCCTAAGATGCTTACTAAAGCTATTACTCCCCAGTTTCTTCTCTGTCTGTAGTACATCTCACTTGTTAGTATTGTCGGTAATAACTTTGATTGGTGCTTGTTCGATACGCAATATCTGAGTGTGAACCGCATCTGATTTACTAGCTGAATCTTTAGCTTTTTGACTCTTACCTCGTGATGCGTCAACACCAAAGCTTGAAAGCGTAGCTGTCAGGATCGAAGCTGGAAATGTAATATCCTTCGGTTCATTACTATAGCCTGGGATAGATATGTAGTTAAGGCTGACGATAAATCCGCTCCAGGCGATCACGACAAGCCTGACTACGACTGAGATAAAGGCTAATTGCTCATCTTTATCATCTATGTTTTCCTTAATCTTCGTGAAAACATTTTTTTTCTGTTGTGATTTAGAAGACTCTTTTAAATTTTCAGTCATTTTATAATCCAATTAATACTAAGTTTCGCTCATGTAAACTTATGTATAGCAAACAATAAGTACAGAAAAATGAGAAAATTTCTCCCTTTGTTGATATTGATATTTGCACCAGCAGCAAAGGCAGATATCACTCATAAACTATCAAGTAGTGTACAGCTACAGGTCAATGCTGCAGCAACTAATGTTGAGAGACTTGGAAATACATATAGTGTTTCAGGAAACAATGTCACAACGAGTTATACACCAGAAGGTGGTTCATCTACCACCTCTATTGGTGCTATGACGATTTCATCAGGAGTTGGATCAATTCCTACACTCTCAGCGGTTCAGGCTACAGCAGGTGAAAGCTTCAGCTTCACTCAAAGTTTTACTCAAGGAGATGCCTTGGTAACTTCTGCTCCAGCTACAGGTTCTGTTAGTGCTTTTTCTAATCAAACCTCAACTGCAGCAGGAACTGCAGGCACATTAGCAGGTACAATCGATTCAAGTTCAACAATTACACTGACAGGTGGTGGTGCAGGAACAGTAGCCACAGGACAATTTGTAAGTGAGATCAGTATCAAATGAAGTTAAAGGATCATGCTTTTGCAATCAAAGAAAGTAAAAATGATAAAGATCCTGAAAAGTGTGATACCTGTGGTCGTATTAAGCTCACTGAGTGCATCTGTAGAAGGCGTTCCTGTGGTCCCCAACTTTCAGAGTGGTAGTCTTACCAGCCATACAGAAACCACTTCTACGGTCACAGAAACCATAAATGTCGTTGATTATCAGACTGGGTGGCAATATACCGTAACTGGTAATAACATTAGTACAGATGCAAGTAGCTTGGTTCCTCCAGCTCAGAGTGTTACACAGTCTGTTAATGGTGTAAATTCGACGTGGACAAATCTAGATACAACCAACATGCCAAACTTCACAGTGACGGATTCAAGCAAGCCGTGGCAACTCACAACGACTCTCAGTCAGCCAGGATTAAAATCTCAGACAATAATACAAAGAACAACAGAGATAACTTCAGTTACAGATACGGTTTCAACCTTCAGTCAGTAAAATATTTACTTTTAGCTTTAAATATATTTAGTACTCCTATCTATGCAAACGAAGTAGGAGGAGTGTCAGCCACAGCTAATCCCGTCGCAAATTCTAGTGGTTCAGTATCCAATTTAGCCGTCCAAAATTTATCGGGACCTTATATAACTAATACTCACGGAAATGGGGTGTCCTGTCAGGGGGCAACACTTAGTATTACTCCTTTTGCTACATTACAAGATTCATGGAAGGAGCCTTATGAAGCAGAATATATGGATCCAGTATTTGACACTTCAGATATAAATAATGACGGATTATTAGACAATCCTGGGAGTGTACTTTATTACAAGCCTACTAGAACAGGACAGAAAACTAATCACAGTATTGGATGGGGTATCAGTATGAACATAACTATACCCTTAGATAAACGTCATAATGAGGGTTGTTTGGCTGCTGCTAATACTCAGAATCAATTAAATCAGCAAATATTAGCTAATAAAAGATTAGATTTTGAGATGGCAAGATTAAAGCATTGTGCGGAGCAAAAACGCTTGGGCGTAACCTTTCATCCTTCAAGTCCAGCTGCCCAGATTTGTGCAGATATTGTAGTTGCAAATCCTCATGGGGTTATTCCTAATCATCAGCACGAGATTCCGAAATAAGTTTCTTTTTTCTCTTTAATCCTTTAAATCTTTCTCTATCTTTTTTTCCAAAAAAACCTTTAATTTTCTTAGATAATTGCTTTATTAATGGTTTTATTAACCTTAATAACAAGGGTGTTGCTGCTGCCGAAGCTGTTGCTACCACTGCAATTGCTGCTGTAGTACTGACTTGACTAGTATTAGGAAGTAGTTTTTCTATTGGAGAACTTGGTTCATACAATACAACACAAGTAGTTCCTTGTAATTCATGACCTACAACTATTTCTTCCCCAGTGCGTGTTAAATCTCCAACTCTTGGTTGATTGGGTGCAGGACATTCAACTTCTTTTTGTGGTGGAAGAATATTATCTAAGTTGGGTTTAGGAGTTTCTAATTCAGGAGCAGGTTTTACTGTAGGTGCAGCTACATCTTCTACAAAAACTAAATCTTCAGGAACATAATCCATCGGAAAGAAATATGGCACAGTTCCATCACATAAAGTTCTATTACCTCTATCATCTTCAGTAACAAGTTTTATTGATTTTTCATTAGCTGGATTAAATACAACACAGCCTGGAACTTGGATTATAGGATTACCAATAGTTAAAGTTACAGGAGGACTAAAAGGTATCGATTGTATAGGCGTATGAATATAACTATTAATAGGAATTATTTCTAATTTATTTATATTTATTTGATTTATTTCAGACAATTTTAGAATGGATTCATAGGTGCACTCCCTTTAGGAATTACATCACCAGTTATATCAGGAATTGGTAGTGAATCTCCTAAAGTATCTCCTAAGTTGCCTGTAATCGACTCTAATGCCTTTTCTTTAATATTGTTGATGATTGCATCTTTATTTAAATAAATGCCTAATCCAGCCCCTACAACGGTTAAAGAAACTACACCTGAAGCAACAGCTATTGCATTAAAAATTTTTTGCATTTTTATTAAAAAAATATCTTATTTTTATTCTACTGTTGTTTCTACTAATTAACCAGTCTAATCAGCAGCTTCGGGTTCGTTGCCATCTATAGCTTTCCACTCAAGGTATTTTTGGTAATCGGTGTTCGCTTCGTCTAATGGAATCCCTGCTCCATCTGTTCCACGAAGAACACCACAGACAAATTCTTCACCAGTGATACGACTTTTAGTTTTTACTAATTTATAAATTGGATCTGTTGGATATGCCATAGTTTAAAACTCCGCACTAATTTTCATAGGACCTGTGTTAGGTACTGCGACCACAGTTCGATTATCAGTATTACCAGAGAAACCATTTAAAGTTCCAACTAAACACGTTTCATTGTTATAACTATTTATAACCATTGCAGTACCATCATTATTTTTTCCTCCATTATCACCATGCCACATATGATATGTGATGCCACTTTCAACAGTTGGAGTTGCTCTCATTGCCACAGGTATTGGTATATTTAATTCTCTGACTTGACTTGAACCATTACTGTCTCCACACATACCTGTGCTTTGACGTACCACTACAAAATATCTTTGACAACGTAACAGTTCCTGCCCAAATGACTTATGCTCAAACTCTGTTGCCACTCCACTATCACTAATTTCTAATTGAACTCCAGTAATAAAAAATTCATTACTGGTATTGTCCATAAAATTACTTTGTCCACTTGCACCTAAAAAAGTACTTGAAGTTCCTACCCATGAAGTTGTTTCAGCTATTAAATCATCAGGGCCACATACAAGCCAGCACCCAAAGAAACAAGCATCAGTAGCAGCTGTACCAATTTGATTAGTTGACGTATCAAGATCAAATGCAAAACTAAAACGCTGCCAACTAGAAGTTACTGTAAAAGCTCTGACTTGTTTATAAAAATTACTTCCATTTCTTAATCTAAGAAAAACACTATATTGATGACCATTATTTGAACTTCCAGATTTAGCAAAGAAAGAATATACTATTTTCTTTGCTCCACTAGTACCTGATTTGAAATCTTGTAAATCTTGACCTTCTAAAAGTGTATATATACCTGCATTATCACTAGCAGAAACACTTTTAGTTGAATCAGGAGTTACTTTTAAAGATTTTTGAAATCCATCTGGAGTATCAGTTTCTTGAGTAATTGTAGTATCAAAATCAAAAGCTGAACCCACTTCGGTTTTAAATCGATCTATTGTATATATTTCATTTGCATCAGTAGAAAATGATGTTCCACGTTGTGAAACTTGCATAGCTCCATTTATTATCTTGTTTCTACTACTAAGAGGTGCACCACCTACTGAGGTAAGATTAGCACTGGCTGTTCCATCATTAGCTACTGTTATCGCATCCGATGATGCTGATACTCCTCTAATTCCTCCGACTTTTAATGTACTCATGGTTTTGGATTAGCGTCCTTTACTGCCTTAATAGAATTATAGAATGAAGCAAACTTAACTTTCAAGTCTGCATCAGCATCTATTGCATGCCAAAGTAAATCTAATTGATTTGGCAATGTATCGTAAGCTGCTCTTCTTTTAGATCTATAACTATCATGTTCTAAATCCCAAGCAGTCTGTAATGTTGAAAGTCCAGTTGTTACCTCAGACTCTGTAGGTTTAGAACCTCCATCTAAAACAATAAGATTTGCATAGATTTTATCTTTTGTATTACTCCATGAGAACCATTGTCCTGTTCTAACAGTAATCAAATAATCTTCAATATGATTTGGTCTACCATTTCTATCCATTTTATGTGTCTCCTAAACGTGTAAATCTAAAAAATGTTTCAGTAGCACCTGAATTACCATTAGTATATACATTACTTCCCCCTGTATCAGTTCTTCCTTTTGCTCTGAAAGTACTTGCATCTGTTACATCAATAATGGCAGAGGCTATACAGTTTGAATGTGTGTTTGTTCCTTCACATTGCTTTATATGTGCTCTAGATAAAGCAACTTGGGTGTAATTACTTCCACTATTTGAAGAAACCTCAATATTAATAATAACTTCTCTCTCATCTCCTGCAAAAAACCAATTTACTTGAAACTGCAATAAATATAGTCCCGTTTGAGGAAAAGTAAAAATACCAGAACTTTCTGTCATTCCTGAACCTCCAATTGGGAAATTCATGGTGGCAGTATCCGATCTTTCAAAATTTTGTACAGGATCAGCATTTCCTTGAAAACTTGTATGAACTCTATATTCATCAATCATTGACACACCTTGATTATCGGGTCCTAACGTAAGGTTTCCTGTATCTGGTAAAGTTATTACTCGTGTATTTCCACTAGAAGCTGGAGCCTTTATTTCAAAGGTTCCTCCTCCAGAATCAGCTGTTAATTTAATAGAACTCATGGTTTTGGATTAGCGTCCTTTACTGCTTTTATGTGGGTTGCCCATGTACCCGTTGTATCTAGTTTACCTGCAACAATATCGTGATATATCATGTCTAATTGATCTTCTAATGGAGCATAAATAGTTTTATCACCAATTCTTCTATCATCTTTATATTTTACTTTGGCATACTCAGAATCTAGTGTAACTCTTGCTGCATCAATCTCAGATTGCACAAGTGTTATTTGTGTACCATCAGCTCTAAACGCACCTTCACTATCATGAATAGTAATAGCGTCAGGATAAGCTTTTCTTATGGCTTCATGATCTAAATTTGCCATTATGCTTGTAACTCCATAAGTGTTAAGCAGGATGTGCCAGCATAACTTGTGCCAGCACCTCTTCTATTTACATAAATAACCCTTCCAGCATCTCTTGAAGAACCATATATTTGGTATGTATGAGAGTTAGTGTCATTTGGTCCGTCAAATATGGCAGAACCATTTATATTTGCATTATCCCCTGCACCGTGATTTCCATTTGAGTTGTCACTATACCAATTTATAAATGTCGAAAAACTTCCACCACCAGAATTTGAAAGACCAAGTGAGTCAGAACCATCTAAAAAAAGTCTAAATTGCATAAAAATTGTCCCATCTCTACCACCATTAATATCTATTAAGGCTATTAATTTATTAGCTGCATTTGTTTTTGCAAAATCTATACTAAGTCCTGAAAATGCTCCAAAAGTATTTCCTGTATGAGAACTCATATCTTTTTTATGAGCTGATTTTGCTTGAACAATAGTTCCTGCACCCAGCTTAGGTGCAGTAGCTGCTTTTGCAGCAAGTGTATCAGTATCAACTATTCCGTCTGGTAACCCTCCTACCGAGATTCCTGTTACTGTTCCTGATCCGTTAATTGAAATAGGCATAATTTAAACCACCGTATAGACTGAACCGCTGGGTATCGTGAGCGTCACGCCTGCGTTAATTGTAATCGGTCCAAAGCTACCAGCATTGCAAGTAGCTCCAAATGTAGTTCCGATTGTGTAGTTAGTTGTTATCGAAGTCCCATTCTCTATTATCACCTTGTCATTCCCGCCACCAGTTGCACCAGATGGTGCATCAACATACGAGAGCACACCAGCACCATTTGTGGATAAGAGCTGTCCCGAAGACCCTGTGGAAGTTGGAAACTGTGCGACCTTTGTACCATTTGCAACAATACCGATCTGTCCAGAACTTACTCTAAAAAATCCAGTGTCGGTGTCTGAAGAGAAGGTAATAGAGGGAACTGAATTTGTACCGTCAGGGAATGTACCACCTGCATTTAAATAATCTGCACCTGCGAAGATGACTCCAAAGAAAACCTCTCCAGAAGCTGGGGCAGAGCTAAAAACTATATTTGTTCCTGATAATCGAAACCCTGTCGAGCCTGAAGAATCTGGTTCTTGAATTACACCGCCAACAGATATTAATAATTGTGTTTCATATTTTGGAAATGGAGTAGGTGCAACTCCGCCAACTAGTAAAGAAAATGAAGTAGTACTTCCATTAAATGAACTTGAAATATCATCAATAGTTTTGTAATCAGTATTTGACCTTAAATTATTACCTATATACGGCATGATTACTGAAATCTTTTATATGCTTCTTCTATTTTACAGAGACTAATTTTTAAGAATTAGGACCTTTTGTTGAGGGCTGAGTCGGCCAAACAACATCATCAGGAGTTTTATCTTTATAAGTTTGAGGAATATCTCTTATAACTTGTCTGTATGCAGCCCACTGAGCCTGATCTACAGTCGCACCAGTTGTCATTGTCCAATCTGTATCTTTTAATATTTGATCTCTTGTAGCTCTGATATCATCCCAAGTTAATGGCATATCTTCAGTTTCAGTTGCATTTGTTTTTGCCCATTCCAAATATTCAAGATAATCTGTATTTTCAGAATTAACAGGAATACTAGTATGTTGATTATTTTGATCGTTAGTTCTAATCAAAATATCAGTATAATTTCCTCCATATGGATTTTTTGCCCATTTGTATGTATATTTCATAATTCAGCACTCCATGCAAAACTAGTTGTACCCTCTGGAACATGATAATAATAAATCCTGCCACTACTAGTATCCCAAGCTTCTCCAGAAGCTGGTCTAGAAATCCACTGTGCTCCATATTCATTTGTTCCACCACTAATTGCAAAAGTATTTGCTGAAACAGAGTTACCTTGATCTAATCTATTTTTAAATAAAAGACTAGTATCAACCTGAGTTCTACTAGGTGATGTTCTCATTGGAACTGGAAAAAATAATGCTACATCAAGATGATCACCTGCACTTACATGACCCTGCATCGGACCTTTATGTGCATAATAATATCGGTAACATCTGTAAAGATCTTCTTGATAACATTTATGCTCAAAATCTGTTGCCACGCTGCCTATTTCAAGCTGAACTCCTGTAATTTCTAAAGTTGCATCATTTGTTGTATACCATGTTGATGTACTGGCTCTACCAAACTGATTACCTGAAGTTCTTGCTTGCCAAGCATTTATTGTCGCACTATCAGTTGCAAAATCTGATCCTGAAAAACCTATTATTTCTAGTGTAAGTCCTTTTCCATTGTCATTATCAAAAGTTATATTACTATTTCCTGGAATTGTTTTTGTTATTTTTGTCCAAGTATCAGCAGATAGAGAACCTGTTTCAAAAGGAAATATCTGCCTTGTACCATCTTCAGATGTAAATACACCTTGAAAACTTTGTGCAACACTAGATTTTATCCAAAATTGCAAGGTCACATTACTTGAACTTGATACGTAATTCCAACCACTATTTGCAATATCTTGTGCTTCTACGTGATACCTCAAAGCAATAATATTATCAGAAGTTCCTGCACCACCTGTTTGATTTCCATTTGTTATCTTGTATGCTTTTCTGAAACCTGATGTGTAAGGTGTTGTTCCACTTGAAACATCAACTTGTGCCTGTGTAGGTGTTTCATCTGTGCCACCTTTAGAAAACTGAAATCTATCAACAGTTTGATAACCAACATCAGTAGATGACGTACCACGTTGAGCCACTTGCATAGCCCCGTTGATTATTAAATTTTTACTCGTACCAATCTTTTTGGTAGTTGCTGTATCTAGTCTTTCTAATCCAACTTGAGTAAGAGCCATTTGTTATACCTCCTTAAGTTTGTTCTAGATAACTTACAGTTACATCTAAAGCACTTGCTGTACCAGATCTCACTCTTAAAATATCATTGGCTTCCATAATTACTTTTGATCCACTTATAAGTTCTAAAGAACTTCCTGCTGGGACTGGAGCATTTCTTATAAGGTGAACATCATCACCAGCTGTTACAAGAAAAACATCAACTTGAGCACTGGCTCCTGTTGTATTTGAAACAAGGACACTGAGAAGAACAATGGTTGCACTTCCTCCACATGTTACAACATTCGTATTAGTACTACTAACAGCATCTGTTACGACGTTTGTTTTTGTGTCACTTTTGAAGGTATTTGCCATATCAGCCTAGAGCTATTATTAATGCAAGTTGGTCAGTAGAATCAAATCTTCCTGTAACAGTTAACGAACCTGTTACGGTTACGTTTCCTGGAATTGAGACTGATCCATTAGAATCTATTGTAAGACGGCTAACTCCTCCAGTTACCAAAGATATAGTGTCGGCAGAAGGACTAATTAATCCTGTGTTTGGATCTCCTTGAAATTTTAAACTGCAATTAGTAACAGATCCTAAAGCTAAAGCAGAATTAGATCCGTCCTGTCTAAGTAATGGAAATCCTCCATTGGTTATTGCATCATGTATTACAACAGTTTTTAACGAGGTATCTACTGTGACTTCACCATCAGCACCTTTAAATCCTGAGTGCTCTGCTGTTGTTCCTCTTCTAAATTGAACTTGGGTTGCCATAATACTATCCTAAAGCCACTGCTATTGCGGTAGCGAAGCTCTCCGTTGCAAAAGCAGTCGGCATATTAATTGTAACTTTGTTACCTGTTGCAGCAGTTGTGATGTTAGTACCTCCTTCTATATTCAAAGCTTCAGAATCTAAATCAATTGCAATTGATCCCGAATCTCCTGTGACATCTAAGTCTTCAGCTGTAATTTGAGCATCCACATAAGCTTTAATTGACTGTTGAGATGCAACCTTTGTGGCTGAGTTACTGGCAAAATCATCTTCATCCAAAAATGCACTACCACTTATTGCTGTATTTAAAACTGGACTTGTTAAAGTTTTATTTGTAAATGTCTGTGTTGCTGCTAGTAATGCTAAGGTATCATTTGCATCTGGGACAGTTAAAGTTCTAGTAGTGCTGCCTGAAATAGAGGCTAAATCAAAAGCAAGAATTTTTGAATTATCTGAATTATTTCGAATTCTAAATCCGCTATCATTTGTAATAACTGCAGTAGAAGTTATCGATGTCAACCCAGTAAATGTTGTAGCACTTCCTCCAAGAGCAACCCCAGTACTACCAATAGTTAATGAGCTATTAGCAAGATTACTGTTAGCAATTGAAGATGCAGTGGTAAGAACAGTACCTGTCTCAGCTGGAAGAGTAATAGTTACATCTGAGGTTGATGCAGCACCTTTAAGAGTTACAGAATTTGTACCATTATCAGTATCTTCTTTAAAAATTATGCTTCCTGCAGAGCTTGAAGATCCTGTAAGAATTGGAGCAGTTAAGCTTTTATTTGTTAAAGTTTCTGTTCCTGTGGTTGAAACTAATGTGGCATCAGTAACCGCAGTGTTAAATTGAGCAAGAGTTCCCGATATTGTGTTAGATCCAAGAGCTAAAGTTTTATTTGTTAAAGTTACTGAATTAGTTAAAGTTACTGGATAGACAATATCACTTGTTAAAGCAACAGTTCCTGTGGCATCAGGTAAGGTTATAGTGCGATCAGCAGTTGGGTCTGTAACAGCTAACAATAATTCATTTGTATCTACTCCTCCACTTGATCCTTCAAAGGTAATACCTTGACTAAATCCTCCGCTATTATCAGCGTGAAGTACAATATTACCGCCTCCTCCTTGTGATCCTACTTGTAATTTTGTTATTGCTTGAATATTGGTTAATGACAGACCAGTAATTGTGTCTCCTAAAGAAACTACATCACTTCCTAGAGTTATAGTTGAATTTGCTAACTGAGCATTTGGTATTGCATTGGTTCCAAATTCTCCAGTAGAACTGTTATAAGTTAATCCTGAACCTGAAGCAACACTTACTAAACCTCTGACATCAGAGTTAGATGGTCCTGCGTAAGTGATCACTCCCGTTGAGTTATTATATCCAAGACTTCCTAGTCCACCTGAGTCAGTTACTGAAACAGAACTTCTAGCTCTTGTAGTCGTAAAATATTGATTTGAACCCTCACTTAAATCTGAAGTACTATTTCCAGCAAAATCTAATTTATCAGAAGAAGAATTCAACTCCTGAAAAAGACCAGAAACAAGTACTAACGCCTTCCTAGTTGCCATTTAATATCTCGATCAAGCTCTTAACCAAAAGAACTTATTTACATTTATTTTACGATGACCAAACTGTCAGCTTAAAAGTATTGGTCGCTCCGCATTTACTATAAATTGCCCAGTACTCCCAGCTTCTCCTACTCTAGTTACATATTGTCCAGCACTTGATGGAGGTGTTTCAACAATTGCACCTGGAGATGCTGCTGATAAAAAATATTGATCACCTGTATTTAAACCAGAAGTTGCAACTATCCCAGCAACAATAACTTTTACTGACTGTCCAGCAGTTTTAGTTGTCTCTGCAACTCCTGCTACACAGGCTTTATCAAAAGTATCATTTGCAATTGCTTTGCCTACTTGTCCATCACTAGCTCTTGAATATAATGCATCACCTTGATTAACATTTTCGAAACAAGTAGTTTCGTATCCAGTAACCTTAAATACTGTCTGACTTGGCATTGTAGATTTTAAGTCAATTAATGCCTCTGTTAAACCTTGAGCATTTGGTTGATAAGGTATGTAATTTTCTACACTAGACATTAGCTTAATTTAATAGGTGGTTCAATTCGAATAGCAAATTGTGTTGCTGTAGATGCTTCTCCAACTCTTACAACAGCCTGACCAGCACTAGATGGGGGAGTTAATGTTATTGCCCCAGCTGTAGATGGAGATAAGAAATATAAATCACCTGCATCTAAACCACTCATAGTCTTTAGACCAATAACAATAACTTTTACCGTTCCAGAAGCACTAGCATCTGCATTTGCAAATCCAACTACTTGAGCATTTTCTTGTAGACCATTCGATGCACTAGCTTTACCTACCTGACCATCACTAGTTCTCATATATAAAGCGTCATTTTCACTAACATCTTCAAATGCAGTAGCATCAAATCCAACTTGTAATGGAGCAAAAGTAGGAAAGCCCTCTTTTAAATCTATAACAGCATCAACTAAACCTCTATAATTAGGCTCATATGGTTGACGAGTCATCGTAAAACTATTTGCTATCATCAAGTCTCTAAGGACAGCTATAGCACCTTCTATATTTGGTTCGTAACCTGTAGCCATAATATTTGCATATAATTATCTATTTTAAACTGTGCCTACTATTATAATTAAGGTATGGAACCTCAAGTTATTGCAGCTATTATCTCAGGAAGTATTGGAGCCTTTGCTGGTATAACTAGAGCTTTGGGAAATTTTAATAAAAAATTAGATAGAAGATTTGAAAATATTGAAAAAAATGTAGAAAAATTAAAATATGAAGTTTTACATGATTATGTATTAAAAGAAGATTTCTTGAGAGAGATGCAAGCAGTTCATAGTAAATTAGATAGAATTTTAGATCATCTACTAAATAAATAATTAAACAGCTTGCCAGTTACCAAGTGCAGATAAATATATTTTTAAAGATCCACCTGCATTTGTATCCCAAACTAATTGCCCGTTGACAGGATTAGCTGGTAATCCAGCAGAAACAGATGCAACTGCTTTTACGATTTGAAATGCGGAACCATCATGAACTTTGAATATATGAGTACTAGCTGTATCTAACCAAGTTTCACCTTTACTAGAGGATGTAAATCCAGCAGGTGAACTATTGGGTGCAGTAGATCCAATATGAACAGGACCTACTTTAATTAAACCTGTACTTGGAGATGCAGTATTATCCGCAAAGAATAATCCTGGACTTACATTATTGTTGTTTACCGCTAATTCACCAGCTCCTAATCTTATTGGAAAAGGTCTGTCATGTGCTGTGCTCGATCTACGAGATTGAATCTGTACTGCCATAGTTAGACATTTATATATAGTCCTGCATCTACTACTGTATCTTGGGCAGTCTCTGGATTATACGTACCAGCATCCATATTACTTGTATTAACTGCAGCATCTAACAACTCTCCATTTATATAATCCCCAGCTTGTAATAGTCCAGCTTCAAAAACATTAGTAAATTCTGATAGTGGTTTATTTACAATTCCAAATTTTATATCATCTAAAACTGTAGGTGCTTTATTAAATAATTTATTCACCATCGCAATCATCCTGTTTGTAGTATTAAAAGCTTTGCCTGATCTATTTAAACCACCTGTTTCATCTCTTTTTAAACTATCAGTTAAGGTCATAGCAATCACAGATGGATCAAAATTAGCTACATCTTGAGGTAAATTAAAATCACCAATAATATTTTTATTACCTTCCCATTTTGTTGATCGATTATATAGAGCAAAAATTTCCACTGCTTCTTGCATTTTTCTTTTTTCTTTTGCCCATCTCTTTTCCCAATTTTCTAAGCCTTTTCCGATTGGTTTATCACTAGGTTCTAATAACCAAGATCCTACATATTCATGCTTCTTTAAGTTTTCTACAGTCACATATCCACCAGTAGTTTGTGTAAATGGATAAACAACAGTAAAACTATTTAGGTTTGGGACATCGGTAATCGTATATTCACCTGATATTGCATTACCACTTGTAAAATTTAATTGAATTTTATCGTTTTTATTTAAATTATGATTTTCAAAATCAACCGTAATATTAACACCATTTTGATTATATTTTGCAGCTAACTTCAGTGGCTCATTGCCTTCATCATGAAGTATCGACCACATAGCAGCGTAAATATGTTTGCACCAACGTAGCTGATAATATTGTAAATTTTGAAAAGAATCTTGTTTTTCATCTTCATATTCTGGTAATTCATAAAAGTTATTTATTGTGACATAACCTAAGTCTCTAAATACACCAGGTTCATCTCTTCTTTCATCTAAAGATCCATCATTTTGAATTATATTTCCTGGTTTAGTATCTCGAATTGCAGTTACAGGAAACTTTTCATGATTCTTTTGACTAAATAAATCATAACTATCTCTTCTTGAAAAGTCCTGACAAGAGCAGTTCCATCTTAATTCTGTAGTTAAAAATCTTCCTACTGCAAAACCTCTATGAGCAGGTACAGTTGTTTTAGCTATTGTATCTACAGTTTTTGCACCATAACTATCTGCTTTCTGAAAGATAATCTCATTCGTAGTTGCATCAGATCCAGTAACTGTATATCCCACATAATCGTCATATCTAAAACCTCTAATTAATCTAAATAAAGTTAAATTACCTGAAGTTGTGCCAGTTGGAATTGTTGTGAATTTAAATTGCGTGGGGCTAGTAACTTCGATTGTATATCTACCAGAAATAACAGCTCCTGTGCTTACATCAACGAACACTCTATTGTCTGTAGATAGACCATGAGCAGAACTGCAAGTTACAGTAACTGTGGAACCTGATCTTGCATATGTTGAAGATATTCCAGAATCTCTTTCTACTATGCGATCTGCCATCCTTTCTCCTGCTAAAAAAGCAACTTCTGTTGGTAATGATCTTAGTTTTACCCTTACAAATCTCCAACGAGTATCATTAAATGCTGTTGAATTATGGTAAACAACGTTACCTGAAGTTGTTGCAGATCCAGATGCAGTCAATGTAAAAGTGTTTTGTGTTTTACTTACAATTGTTAAAGTCTCATCTGTTGCACTACCTGTAGATATATCTAAATAAACATCATCACCGGGAAATAAACCATGATCATTTTTTGTTACCACTAAAGTAGTGCCACTCTGAGAATATGTAGCATTTACAGACGGTGCTAAATATCTAACTTCTAATATTGGTAATCCAAATTCATAAAAACTAAATCCATCTGTATCTCGCATTCCACATATATGCTCTCCTAATTCTTGATTAGTAGATGGAAATGTAAATATTCTTGCAGGTATAAAAACTCCAGGAAACTGCTGAAAAGTAAAAAACAACCTATAGTCTCCTCTCTTATCTCTTTCTTTAGCAGTAGATCCTAATATCTGCTGTGTGAAAGTATATAATTCATATCCTCTTCTCCATCTAGTCCACAAAGAATCATGATTGTAAAATTTAATTTCACTTTCTAAAGAATAACCGTCAGATCCTCTTGGATACACACTAGGTTCTTTAGGTTTATTTTCAAAATTTTTAAATTGTTTTTTAAATTCAAAATTCGATTTTTTATCAAATTTATCGAATCCAAATGGCATCGTTCTTAATAGAAACCACCCTGTATATTACAATAAAATCCATTTGTTAATGCAGTAGCACCACTAGCAGCTACATATAATGCTTGACCTCTTCTTAACATTAAACCTCTTTGTTTTGGAGCAATTTCATTATTAGATCCAGCAAAATTTAAAGCTCCTGATTGAACTGTAGGATGATTAATTAAAGGTAATTTTTCTGTAAGTGTTGTACTTAATATTTGATTCTCCGATACTTGTGGAATACTTTGAGTAAATAAGGGGAAGAATTGATTAATGTTTGTAATTGTACCTGTACTAACAAGATAAAAACAAAAATCAACGGGTAAAGAGACATTAACATTTCCATTTGCTGCTGACTGAGATGGGACATCTACATCAAAAGTAGTAGATGTGAAATTTAACGTATCTTTAACTTCAAAGGTATCATCTTTTGGAACTACACCAGTGTTGTATGTAAGAAAATCTAAAAATACTTTTTGTCCAATTTCTAAATTATGTCCACCTGATAAAGTTACCGTACAAACTGTTCCTGTTGCAGAATAAGTACCCTGAGTAGGAGTTACTGCATCAAGTTTTTGTATAGATCTTTTTGCATATGTAAACCAAATTTCATCAATATAAGCACCACTAATTGAAGTATCAGTTAATGCAGAGTCAACATCAAATACTTTTGTTGCATTACCAACAGCTGTTGGAACTAAGCTTGTTAAAAATGATTGTCCCGACGCAACTGTACATAGTGTTGAGGTTGTTGCTGGGCGATCAACCATTAACGGTTGTTTGTTTGAACTACTACTTGCCACGTTATTTATTCATAGGACTTGTTTTAATTATATAGGAAGGCTTTTTACTTATCTTTCTTATCTTCTTTTTTATCTTTAGCTTTGGTAGCTTTATCTAAAGCTTCTTTTCTCTTCTCTTTGTCAGACATTTCCTTACCATCTTCCTTCTTTTTATTTTTATTTTTAAAATATTCTAATAATTGTGGTGGCATTTTACCTTTTTTGTCAGCCATCTTGATTCTCCTCTGGTTGGGTTTTCTTAATTAAGTCAGGGGTAAGATCTAATCTGGGAACAGATAAACGCAAAGTCTTTGTAAATCTAGTTGGTAATTCACTGCCTTTAGTCTGTGCTATAGGCTCTTCACCTGCTCTGAT
>Ga0209348_1000527_pt1 | contig 19732 bp, 21 predicted proteins | sample ETNvirenome_2_30_FD_184065 | JGI IMG/M metagenome (GOLD analysis project Ga0209348, IMG submission 184065) | Marine viral communities from the Pacific Ocean - ETNP_2_30 (SPAdes) (version 2) | ecosystem: Environmental > Aquatic > Marine > Oceanic | place: Pacific Ocean | collected 2013-06-22
AAAGTTAGTTTTAACGTTTCTGTAACAGCACCAGCGGATGCAATTAGAATGCAGTGGGACGCTGACACGGATGTAGTATTTCAAACTTTAGCAGGTGAAATGGAATACGATTATTCATCTTTTGGTGGATTAAAAAACACCGAAGCTACAGGTTTCACTGGTGATGTAAACGTCGTTTTACCAGCTTGTGCAGCAGGAGATACAGGTACAATTGTTTGTGAATGGATTAAAGTTTACGAATCGTAGGAGTTTAAATGGCTAATACTACTTCGGGAACAGCAACGTTCGATAAAACTTTTGCTATTGATGAAATTATAGAAGAAGCTTTTGAACGAATAGGATTAAATTCTGTGGCTGGCTATCAAATGAAGTCAGCCCGAAGATCTCTTAATATCTTATTCCAAGAATGGGGTAACAGAGGCATTCACTATTGGGAAATAGGAGAACTTAATCTTGATTTAATTGAGGGACAAGCAGAGTATAAATTTTTTAGATCAAGCGGTGATGGCACCAGTGCTACTTCTACACCAAATGGTGTATATGGAATATCCGATGTTCTTGAAGCACAATTAAGATCTAATAGAACTCAAACAACACAATCAGATAGTCCTATGACAAAAGTAGATAGATCTACTTACGCAGGTTTTTCTAATAAATTATCTAAAGGTACACCTAATCAATATTGGGTGCAAAGACTTATTGATCACATAAGTATTAGTGTTTATCCGACACCTGATTCTACAAACGCATCTAAAGATATGCATTTTTATTATATAAAAAGAATTCAAGATATAGGAGATTATACAAACGCAACTGATTTACCATTTAGATTTGTACCTTGTATGGTATCAGGTCTTGCATTTTATCTTGCACAAAAATATCAACCACAAATGGTGCAGGCTATGAAACTTTATTACGAAGATGAATTAGCAAGAGCATTAGCAGAAGATGGATCTGCTTCTAGCACACATATAACACCTAAAACTTATTATCCAGGAACATAATGGGAAAGTACGCAACAGGTAAATACGCAAAAGCAATATCAGATAGATCTGGTATGGAGTTTCCATATAGAGAAATGGTTAGAGAATGGAATGGTGCATTTGTTCATGTATCAGAATTTGAACCAAAGCAACCACAATTAGAACCAAAACCACAAAGTCCGGATGGGGTTGCATTATTACATGTAAGAACAGATAGAACTGAACCAGCAACTACTGTTAGAATACCTGAAGATGGTTTTGAAACATATGAAGCAGGTTCAAGAATTATTAATGTTTTTTCTCAAGGTCATGGTTTAGTTAATGGAACCACATACAGATTTAGAGGTCCACCAACAATTTCTTCAGGTGGAAATGTTTTTCAATACTCTAATCCTCAAAATTTTGATGGAATTACAGGTGCTAATATTGCAAAATCAGCAGGTTACGCTATTACAACTGGATTATATAAAAATGATGCAAGAGTAACAACAGATTATTCTACATCTAATTATTTTCATTTTACAGTTGATACAGATACTGCTACAAGTGGTAATATAAAAGGAGGAGGTTACGGTTGTTCTGTTGGACCCGTGACAATAGAGGCATGATAAATAAAATTTGGAATTGGATAAAAAATTTTTTTGTACCAGAAAAACAAGACCCACATCTTGCTTTGTATGAAGAAGTTAAAAACCACAAAACAGATAAAATAAATAGAAAACATAAAAAAGGATCTGAATAATGGCAGGTTTAAGTTATAGCGGATTAGTTACACAAATTAGAAACTATACTGAAACAGATTCTAATGTGCTATCAACAGACACTTTAGAAAATATTATTTTAAATGCTCAATATAGAATTATGAGAGATGTACCTATTGATGCCGATAGGGTTCAACAAATAGGTAATTTAGTTGTAGGTCAAGAGTCAATAAACGCTCCAGGAGGAGCTTTGTTTATTAGAGGTATACAAGTTTATGACTCTACATCTGCCTCAACAGGAGCAAATGTTTGGTTAGAAAAAAAAGATGTATCATATTTACAAGAATATGTGCCGTCAACAGAGTCAGCAAAAAGAGGACAACCTAAATATTATGCAATGTTTGGTGGAGCTACAGGAGATGGAGATACTAATTCTGGTCGTATATTTATGGCCCCGGTCCCTGATGCAACATACAAATTTAGAGTTCATTATAACAAAATGCCGAGCACTTTAGCTTCAGATAATACAACTAATTACATTAGTCTTAACTTTCCAAATGGGCTTTTATATTGCTGTCTATCAGAAACTTATGGATTTTTAAAAGGTCCTATAGATATGTTGACACTTTACGAAAATAAATATAAACAAGAAGTACAGAAGTTTGCTAATGAGCAAGTTGGTAGAAGACGAAGAGATGACTACACTGATGGCGCTATTCGTATTCCAGTAACCTCGGCAAACCCATAGGAGATAAATTATGGCAATATCATCGGCAATTTGTACAAGTTTCAAACAAGAAATTTTAGTAGGCACACATAATTTTACTGCGTCTAGTGGTGATACATTTAAAATAGCTTTGTATACAAGTTCTGCATCTTTAGGTGCAGCCACAACTGCTTATTCAACTTCAAACGAAATTTCAAATACATCTGGATCTGCATATTCTGCAGGTGGTGCAACATTAACAAGCGTTACACCAACAACATCGGGAACAACTGCATTTTGTGACTTTGCAGATGTAAGTTTCACTTCAGCATCTTTTACAGCAAATGGTGCATTAATTTATAATGACGATCAATCTGACAAAGCTGTTGCAGTTATCGCTTTTGGTGGTGACAAAACAGTTTCTTCTGGAACATTTACAATTCAATTTCCAACAGCAGACGCAAGTAACGCAATCATTCGTATAGCGTAAGGAGGAACTCCTTATGGCATCTACCTGGGGTACTAACACTTGGGGATCAAACGAATGGCAAGATGATGTCATTACAGCTATCGTTTCAGGTCAAGCAGCTACATCACAATTAGGAGATACATCATCTTTTAACGAAACAGGTTGGGGAAGATTAACTTGGAATACTGCTGATTGGGGAGAAGGTGCAGATGAAACTGTATCTGTAACAGGACTAGAAGCAACAGCTTCACCTGGATCTATTACTACAAAAATTACAGTTTTATTAGAGATGGTTGGTGCAAACCACTCAATGACTACGAGTGTGGGAAGCCCTAACATAGATGCAGAATTAGGTGTTCCTGTAACAGGAGTAGAGGCAACCTTTGCAACTCCAACTGTTTCTAATGTTGGAACTTTAGTTGGTTGGGGTAGAAATACATGGGGTACATTAAGTTGGGGTGAATCTCCAGATCAAGTTATTTCTGCAGTAGGTCAAGCTGTAACTGCAAGTGTTGGATCAATATTACCTGCAGATGTAGTTGGTGTGTCTGGTCAAGAAGCAGAAACAAGTGTTGGTTCTTCTACTATTAAACTTGATTCTACACCAGAGATTACAGGTCAGCAATCTACATTTAATGTAGGAACGTTAGGTTTAGAATTTGGTCCTGCTTCCATATCAGGAGTATCAGCTACATTTAATGTAGGAACGTTAGGTTTAGAATTTGGTCCAGCAGATATAACTGGTGTAGAAGCAACATCAAGTGTTGGATCAGTAGAAGTTGGTCCTGCGACCTTAGTTGACTTAACTGGTGTTTCTGTAACACTATCTGTTGGTTCTATATCTCCAGCAGATGTTATTGGTTTAACAGGTGTATCCTCAACATTTAGTGTTGGTTCTATAACTCCAGCTGATGTAGTTGGTCTAAGTTTAGATGCAATAAATGCATTACAGGGAGAGGGTGGAGTTGAAGCATATGCTAATATAAATACAGGTTCAAATAGTAGTTTTTCTGGGGTTGCAACTGGATCAAATACATCGTATAGTAGCACATCAACAGGATCTAATTCGTCGTATTCTGATCCATCGACGGGATCTAATAGTTCTTATTCAAATGTTGCAAGTGGATCAAATACAAGTTATACTGACGCTGCATAGGAGAAAAATTTATGGCATCTACATACACGCCTCTTGGTATTGAACTGATGGCAACCGGTGAAAACGCTGGTACATGGGGAACAAAAACTAATACTAACTTAAATATTGTAGAACAAATTTCAGGTGGTTTTACACAACAAGCTGTCTCTGATTCTGGAGATACAACTTTATCTGTATCTGATGGTTCAACTGGTGCAACTCTTGCACACAGAGTAATAGAATTTACAGGAACTATTTCTGCGGGAAGAAATGTAACAATACCTTTAGATGTTCAAAACTTTTATATTTTAAAAAACTCAACTAGTGGTTCTCAAACAGTAACATTTAAATATGTTTCTGGTTCTGGATCTAGTGTAGCTATTTTAAGTGGTAAAACAGTTCTTGTATATGCAAAAGCAGATGATGGTACAAATCCAAATATTGATTCTGTTGCATTAGCAAGTGACCTTGTTGATGATACTTCACCACAATTAGGTGGTAACTTAGATACTAATTCTTTCATGATCGACTTTGATGATGCTCATGGTATTAGAGATGAAAATGGAAATGAACAATTAATATTTCAAACAACTAGTTCAGCTGTAAACCAATTTGATATTACAAATGCTGCAACTGGTAATGCTCCACAATTATCAGCAACTGGAGGTGATTCAAATATAGATGTAGCCATCGTTCCAAAAGGAACTGGTGAAACTAAAATTGGTACAGGAGCTGCTAACGCAACTCTAACATCAAGTGGTGCTCACGATTTAATTTTAGATACTAATTCAGGAACTAACTCTGGAAACATTACTATAACAGATGGATCAAATGGTAATATAACACTTACTCCAAACGGAACTGGAGATGTTGTTCTTGCAGCTGACACAGCAACAGTTGGAGATGCTGGAGCAGCAGCTACAATAAATTCTAATGGAGCAGGAACACTTACATTAACAACGGGTGGAGCTGCTGACTTAATATTAAGCACAAATGGTGGAACAGATTCAGGTACTATTACAATTACAGATGCTGCTAATGGTAACATTACTATTACACCAAACGGTTCAGGAAACATTGTTCTTGATGGTTTAACTTTTCCAAATGCTGATGGATCAGCAGATAATTTTTTAAAAACAAATGGATCAGGTACTTTATCTTTTGCAGAAGTTTCAGGTGGTACTTCATGGCAAGCAGTAAAAACTTCTGATTTTACTGCTGTTGCAGGACAAGGATTTTTTATAAATACTACGTCTGGAACTATAACAATGACACTTCCATCTTCACCTTCAATTGGTGACGAAGTTTCGTTTATAGATTATGCAGGAACTTTTGATTCAAACACATTAACAGTTGCAAGAAATTCAGAAAAAATAAATGGAGCTACAGCAGATTTGACAGTTTCAGTAGAAAGGGCAGCTAATACTTTGGTCTATACGGATGGAACTCAAGGCTGGCTGTTAAAGAATAAATAATCATGGCTACCTATAAAGAAAGTATGGGGACAGCAGTCCGAAATATTGCTGGTAATAGTGGCGTGGTTCAAGGTCAACTTTGGTATAATTCTACCGAAAACGAATATCAATACAGACAACAAGTTAAAAGTAATGCTTGGTCTTCTCAAAATAGAATGAACACTCATAGAGAGGGTTTAAGTGGTTGTGGAACTCAACCGGCAGCTTTAGGATTTGGTGGTGGTACTTCTCCTGGTGCAATTCAAGATGTTAATGAGCTTTGGAATGGAAGTAGTTGGACTGAAGTTAATGATTTAAATCAAGCAAAAACTTTTGCTGGAGCTGCAGGCACTTCAACAGCGGCTTTATCTTTTGGTGGTAGAAATCCTGGTGGTACAAGAATAGCTCTTAATGAACTTTGGGATGGCACTAACTGGGCAGAAACAGCAGATTTAAATACAGCCAGAGGACAATTAGGAGGCATTGGTATATCAACAGCAGCTTTAGCGTTTGCTGGAGAAAATCCGGGAGCAGCAGTTTTAGCAATAGCAGAGTCTTGGAATGGATCTAGTTGGACTGAAGTTGGAGATTTAAATGTAGCTAGAAATTCAATAGCAGGTGCAGGAACAACGACAGCTGGTTTAGCTTTTGGAGGCACAACACCTCCAGGAACTGGAGCAACAGAATCTTGGAATGGATCTAGTTGGACTAATGTTGCAGATTTAAATACTAAAAGATTTGGTCTTGGAGGAGCTGGAACTTCAACAGATGGTTTAGCTTATGGTGGTAATCCAGGACCAGGAGTTGGAACTGGAGATACTGAAATTTGGAATGGATCAATTTGGACAGAATCAACTAATTTAGCTTTTGGAAGAGCAACTTTAGCAGGTTCAGGAAACACAACAGCAGGTTTAGCTTTTGGTGGAGTTTCAAGCACAACTTTTAATGGTCTTACTGAAGCATGGAACGCAGACGTTTCTATCGGAGCGTGGTCAACTAATAATAACATGAATGACAATAACGGTTTAAGAGCTGGAGCAGGCAATACATCAGATTGTGTTATATTTGGTGGAGCACAAAGTAGTAGTCCTTTTGCTGCAGTGACTGTAGCAGAAGTTTGGAATGGAACAAGTTGGTTTGAAGCTAACAATGATATTAATACAGCTAGAAGTGAATTAGGAGGATCAGGAACACAAACTGCTGCTTTAGCTTTTGGTGGAAACACTCGTACAGGAGGATCGCCTAGCTCTGCTCCTTCAGATAAAAATGAATTATGGAATGGTTTTACTTGGACTGAAACTGGAGATATGAATACAGGTAGAAGAGGTTTAGGAGGAGTAGGAACTCAAACTTCATCTATTGCTTTTGGAGGAAATGATCCTAGTGCAAAATCAGGAAAAGCAGAAACTTGGAACGGATCTAGCTGGAGTGAACAAAATGATATGAACTCAGCTCGAAGTCAAATTTCTGTTGGTGGAGCAGGGGCTAATGCTACTTCTGCTTTAGCTATTGCTGGAAATTCAGGTAGTATTAAAGGTGAAACAGAGTTATGGAATGGATCATCTTGGACTGTTAAGAATGACTGTAATAATATAAGAGTTAACTCAGGTTCAAATGGAACTGCAACAGCAGCTTTAATTTTTGGTGGAGAACCAGGTCCTGTATTTACAGTTTCACTTACAGAAGAATGGAATGGAACTAATTGGAGTGAAATTGGAGATATGAATCAGGCTAGACAACAACTATCGGGACAAGGAACAACCACTGCTGGATTAGCTTCAGGTGGTAGTTCTAACACACCTAATTTACATTCAGAAACATGGGATGGAACAGGTTTATTTGATAGAACAGTAACAACAACAAGCGATTAAGGAGGACAACTATGGCAAAAACATATCAATACTGTGTAGCAGAAAACTGGGGAAAGGGATTTATTGATCACATAGAATCAATAAAAATTACTTTCAAAGGTTTTCCTGGTAATGTTTGGCAAGTGCCCGCTTACAATAAGCATGCAAATCTTTGGATTGCAAAAGTAGGTGGAGCTGCTAAAACGTTAGCTGAAGCTCAAGCAATTGTTGATGCAGAGGTCACAGCAGCACAAACTGCATGGGATGCTTTACCAGAAGATCAAAAAGGTGAAGAAAATCCAAGACCAGCTGACATAAAATTGACTGAGTAATAAGGAGAATAATGTCTGAGTACAAAGAGATAAAAGGTGGTAAGGTAAAAAACTATACTACAAATCCTGACAACCCGTATGTGGGACAGGTATGGTTTAACGAAACCGAAGGTGAATTGCGTGTTCGTAAAGCCACTTCTACGAGTGCTTGGGCAACTGGTGGTAATTTAAATACTGCAAGAGAACACATAAGTGCAGCAGGCACACAAACAGCTGCATTGGGTTATGGTGGAGGTGTAGGTACTCCTGGAGCCCCAGCTGTTGCAAATACAGAATCTTATAATGGATCAAGTTGGACTGAACTTAATGATTTAAATACTGCTAGAAGAATAATAGCCTTAACAAATGGCACGAACACATCTGCATTATGTTATGGTGGTTGGGATGATAGTTCTAACACAGATGCGAATGAAAGTTGGAATGGAACTAGCTGGACTGAACTTAATGATTTAAATACAGCTAGAAGAAATTTATCTGGTGCGGGAGCTGACAACACTTCGTCTTTAGCATTTGGAGGTAAAACAACAACTCCCGTTGCAAATACAGAATCTTGGAATGGATCGAGTTGGACAGAAGTAAACGATTTAAATCAAGTTAGAGAAGCAGGTTCAGGAACAGGAGTTAATCCAGCAGCTTTAGCAATAAGTGGAGATGTTCCACCAGGCACAGCAAAAGTAGAAGCTTGGAATGGCACAAGTTGGTTTGAAGTTAATGATGTAAATACAAGTGGAACTGGTCGTGCTGCAGCTGGAGTTGTGTCATCAGCTATGGTTTTTGGTGGAGACATTGGACCCTCAACAATGGGAGATATTACAGAATTATGGAATGGGTTGGTTTGGACTGAAACAAATGATTTAAATGTAGGTAGAAGACGTTTAGGAGGATCAGGAACACAAACTACCTCAATAGCTTTTGGTGGAGCAGGACCTTCAACATCTGCGTTAACAGGAAGCACTGAAGAATGGAACGCAAATTTTGCATATGGTGCTTGGTCAACTGGCGCTAGTTTAAACGCTGGAAGAGAAAGACTGGCAGCAGCTGGAACTCAAACTGCAGGTCTTGCGTTTGGAGGAGAAGGTCCACCTCCAACAGGAGCTACAGAATTATATAATGGAACAGCTTGGGCAGAATTAGATGATTTAAACACTGCGAGACATTTTTTAGGAGGAACAGGAAGTTCAACATCTGCTTTAGCTTTTGGTGGAGTACAGACTGTAATAGATAATACAGAGTCTTGGAATGGAACTGCGTGGACTGAAGTCAATGATTTAAATACTGCAAAAGGTGGATTTGTAGGTTCAGCAGGAGCTGACAATACATCTGTATTAGCATTTGGAGGAGAGATACCTCCAGGAACAAGTACATATACAGATCAAACAGAATCCTGGAATGGAACAAGCTGGACAGAAGTTAGTGATCTAAATACTGGTGGAAGAGAAGGAGGAGGTGCAGGAATAAGTAATACATCTGCTTTAGCTTTTGGTGGAAAAAACAGAGTTTCAAACACTGAGTCTTGGAATGGTTCTAGTTGGACAGAACTAAATGATTTAAATAATGCTAAAGATGATGTGGCTGGAACTGGCACTCAAACATTAGCACTAGCTTTTGGTGGTAGCACACCTCCAACAGTAGCATCGGCTTTAACAGAGTCTTGGAATGGAACTAATTGGACTAATGAAAATTCAATGAACGGTACAAAACCAAGATTAACTGGAACAGGAACAACATCTGCTGCTTTAGCTTTTGGTGGTTCTCCAGTTCCTAGTAAGGGAGCTGGAACAGAAGAATGGAATGGTGACGGATCAGCAACGGAGACAATAACAATTTAATATGACAACATACAAAGAAATAATTGGAACAGATATTCAATCGGTAACTTCAGATCCAACAACTGTTGGTCAAGTTTGGTACAATGAAACTGAAGGTGAACTTAAAACACGAAACTCTTTTGTTGGTAATGCTTGGTCTACTGGTGGTGCTTTGAATCAAGCAAGAATATCTATGGGAGGAGCAGGAACACAAACTGCAGCTTTAGGATTTGGTGGATCTACACCGGTTGGTTCAAACTTTAATAATACCGAACAATATAATGGAACATCTTGGACTGAAGTAAATGACATGAACAGTGGTAGAACTCAAATGGGTGACGCTGGAACACAAACATCAGCTTTAGGATTTGGAGGTAACAGAAGTCCTTTAGCTCTTTGCGAAAGTTGGAATGGATCAAGTTGGACTGAAGTCAATGATCTAAACACACAAAGAAGAAGTTTAGGTGGTGCTGGTGAAAGTAATACAGCAGCTTTAGCTTTTGGTGGTTGGAACCCTCCTGATATCTATGATAACACAGAGCTATGGAATGGTTCTAGTTGGACAGAGGTTAGTGATTTAAATACAGGTAGAAGAAATGGAACAGGTGCTGGTGCCTCATTGGGTGCACTTGCTATTGCTGGTTATTCTACAACAACTGTAGGCAACACAGAATCATGGAATGGTTCTAGTTGGACTGAAGTTAATGATTTAAATACTGCTAGACTTAATACGGGTGCAAATGGAGTGTATTACAGTATAATAACTTTTGGAGGCCCTTCAAATTCACATCTAACAGAATCTTGGAATGGAGCAAGTTGGACAGAAGTTAACGATTTAAATGTTGGAAGACAAACTGTTGGAGCAGCAGGAAGTAGTAATACTTCTTCTTTAGCTTTTGGTGGTGAAAAAGATCCAGCTTCTTCACAATCATCAACGGAAGAATTTAGTGGTAACGTAGCTTTGGGTGCATGGATTACTGGTGCTAATTTAAATACTGCTAGACGTGATTTAGCAGGAGCTGGATCTAGTAACACTTCAGTTCTAGCGTTTGGAGGTGGAACCCCACCAAGCACTATGACAGCAGTTACAGAAAATTACAACGGAACAGCTTGGGTTGAACTAAATGATATGAATACCGCAAGAGATAATTTAGCAGGTGGTGGAATTGCAACATCTGCAATGGTTTTTGGTGGTATGGAACCTGATAGAAGTGCCAAAGCAGAAACATGGAACGGCTATGTTTGGGCTGAAACAGGAGATTTAAATAGTGCTAGAAGACAATTAGGTGGCACAGGAAGTTCTAATACCTCAGTCATAGCTTTTGGTGGAGAGGATGGCTCAACAGCTCACATGACAAATACAGAAACTTGGAATGGATCTAGTTGGACAGAGGTGAATGATTTGAATACAGGAAGACATGTGGACGGTGGGGCTGGAACCACAACATCAGCTTTAATAGGCGGAGGTGAAGGACCTGGAGGAGATCAAAAGGTTACAGAATCTTGGAATGGAAGTAGTTGGACTGAGGTTTCAGATTTAAATGATCCAAGTGGTGGAGCAGCTTCAACAGGATCAAGTAATACTGCTGCGGTAGTTTTTGGAGGACAAGGCCCAAGTGTTCCAGCTGATCAAACACAAGTTTGGAATGGCTCTAGTTGGAGCATGCAAAATAACATGAATACAGCTAGACACGATCTTTGTGGAGCCGGTAATTCCTCAACATCTTCTTTAGCTTTTGGAGGAAGAGGTTCACCAGGAACTTGGTTTACTGCTACTGAAGAATGGTATGGTGATGGTCAAGTTACTGAAAAAATTACATCATCTTAAATCTTGTAATATATTTTAAATAGTATATATAAGATTTAATTATAAAGGATAAAGATATGAAAAAAGATGTAAAAGAAGTTATACAAGGTGAAGAAGCTCACTTAAATAATTTATTAACGACAGAAGATTTGTCCGCGTTCAAAGGTATGGTAGACGAGCTACGTGATACATGGACCAAGAAACAAATGTTTAGAACAGAAACAGAAGCAAGATTCTCTGTGTTACAAGATAACAGATACCCTACTAAAGCTGCAAAGTATTGGCAGTGTGTTAGAGAACAATCTACATACTTAGATAATTTAATGACATTATCATTTGATTATAGAAGAAATGAAGCAAAAATTAAATGGTTAGAAGGTAAGATTGAAAAAGAAGGGGACGATTACAGAAAAACAAAATACGAAATAGATCTTGATGAATGTAGATTTGCAAAAGCTTCTATGGAAAAAGTTGCAAAACACAGAATGAGAGAAATTAAAATGTGGTCTAAATTAAAGAAAGAATTTAATGATGGTTCATTTAACGATAAAGACGTTAATCAACACCAGTTAGAATCTTATGGTTTACATTATGCACAAAAAGCTAAAACATTAAATAACAATTCATCTGACACAGATGTATTTAATGTTATGGGACAACTAGAATCTTTAAGAAGAATTAGAAAATCCGGTGAACTAGAACAAAGCTATACAGAGAAAGAACAGATCACACAACATGGAAAACCTAAAGTTTGATTTTGTATTCTTAGGTCAATCTATTTTAAAATATCAAGTGCCTCTTGATATTTTTACTGCGATTAATCAAATATACGAAAAAAATATAAATAACCTTAACAGGGCAAATTCACAATTAGTTGGTAAAATAGAAAATGAATATTCTTTATTTTATCATGGTGCAGATCAAACAAAGATGAAAAACCATAACTTACTTCCAAGAAATGTTACGGATTATTTTATAAAAATATTTAAACACTATTTAGCTTTTAACAAAATTAAAGATTACGATATGCATATTAATTCTATTTGGGTTAACGAGATGAAACAACATGAATATAATCCAGCGCATGTTCATAGAGGCATGTTGTTTACAGGGTTATCAAGTGTCATGGTATTAAAATTACCATCTACATTCGGTAAAGAATATTCTGCAGAACAAACACCACAAAATGGTAGGCTACAAATACTAGGTGCAGCTAATGGTCAGTTTGCTAAAATAGATTATCAACCACCAATGGAGTTAAGAGATTTTTATGTTTTTCCATATGACATGAGACATTGTGTTTATCCCTTTAATGGCACCAATGAAACAAGAAGAAGTCTTGCTGCAAATTGTGATATAAATTTTGATCCAATAAAAAATAGGGGGGCCATATGATATCTGAACCAAGATGGAAATCTTATATCGTAGAAACAACTAAACCAATATTTACACCTGAACAATGTCAGATGATTATTAATGCAGGAAGATCAGAGCCAAAACAAGATGCAGAAGTTGGAAACAAAAAAGGAATTAAAGGTGGTGTAGTAGATACTAAAACTAGAACTTCTCACATTAGTTGGATACCATTTAAAAAAATGGTTGATATGTACAAAGACATTGAAAAAATGATGAAAGCAACTAACGGTAATCATTTTGGTTTTGAGAATATGCAACTCACAGAACCTGCACAGTATACAGAATATCCTGAAGGTGGTTTTTATGATTGGCATATAGACAATGATGTAAACTTTCAACACGAACCACCTGTAAGAAAAATATCAATGACTTGTTTACTTTCACCTGAGTCTGAGTTTGAAGGTGGTGATTTAGAATTGATGTCAGAAGATAAGATTGCAAAATTAAAACAAGGTCATGCGGTATTCTTTGCATCATTTATTAGACACAGAGTAAAACCAGTTGTTAAAGGTAATAGAAAATCTTTAGTTATGTGGTTTGGAGGCACTCCTTTTAAATGATTAGAGATTTATATTTTCCAACTCCAGTTTACATATTTGATCATAACGATCCATCTTTAAATGTTCAATTAGAAAAAGATATTATTAATTGGTCTAATCAAAACAAAGGTATTACTAGAACAAATATTCAAGGTTGGCATTCTGAAACAGATATGCACAAAAAACCAGAGTATAAAAGATTGGTAGACGGTTTATATGAAGCACAATACATAATCTATAAAGAAGAACATTTAGATAGTGAGCCATTCTTGGGTAACATGTGGGCTAATATTAATCCGCCTGGTGGTATGAATAGAGCACACATACATCCAAACTCTTTGTGGTCTGGTGTATATTATGTTAAAGCGCCAAATAATTCTGGACAATTAAAAATAGAAGATCCAAGATCTGTTGCATTAATGGTAAGACCTAGAATGAAAGAAGGCACACCTGATAAAAGATTGTGGAGAGAAGCAAGCTATGATCCAAAACCAGGTAGACTTATTATGTTTCCATCTTGGTTAAATCATTGTGTAGATCCTAATAACTCTAATGATATTAGGATATCTATATCGTTTAATTTTATGCAAAAATGTTTTAGGGTGTAATATGTTTAAAATAAAGAAATATCAAATTATCAAAAACGCTGTGTCTTATGACTTAGCTAACTTTATATTTAATTACTTTTTATTAAAAAGAGATGCAGTTGATTATATGTATCAAAAAAATATTCATGCTGAATCTCCTTTACTTGGAACTTGGAGTGATAGACAGATACCAAATACATTTTCTTGTTATGGTGATTTTGTAATGGATACTTTGTTAGTCAAGATGTTGCCTGTTATGAAAGAGCATACAAATTTAGATTTAATTCCAACATATTCTTATGCAAGAGCTTATAAACGAGGAGATAAATTAAGAAGACATAAAGACAGACCTTCTTGTGAGATATCAACCACACTTAATTTAGGTGGAGAACCTTGGCCTATATTTATAGATCCCACAGGGTCCAATAACGTTATAGATGAGTATCAAGAAATACATAAACCAAATGCTCCAAAAGGAGAAAAAGTCTTGCTTGATGTAGGTGATATGTTGGTATATAGTGGATGTGAACTTGAACATTGGCGAGAGCCTTTTGACGGGGACATTTGCGGCCAAGTATTTTTACATTATAACCATGTAAATGGCCCATTTGCTGATAAAAACAAATTTGATGGAAGACCTAAATTGGGTCTACCAGCATTTGTAAAATAGTATTATAATGGAGCCATATGTTACAAAAGATAGGATTTCAACCAGGCATTAATAAACAAATCACAGAAACTGGCGCAGAAGGTCAGTGGGTTGATTGTGATAATGTCAGATTTAGATATGGCACACCCGAAAAAATAGGGGGTTGGTCACAATTAGGATCTGATAATCTTACAGGTGCAGGTCGTGGACTTCATCACTTTGTAAATAGTTCTGCTAGAAAATATGCAATCATCGGTACAAACAGAATTTTATATGCATACTCTGGCGGTGCTTTTTACGATATACATCCTATTAAATCTACAAACACTCTTACAAGTGCGTTTACTACAACCAATGGATCAGCAGTAGTAACTATAACTTTTTCGGGTAGTCACAATATAAATGCTTCTGATATTATTTTATTAGATAATTTTTCTACAATAACTAATTCTGATTTTGGTTCATCAGATTTTGATAATAAAAAATTTATGGTAACGTCCGTGCCAACATCTACAACAATAACTATTACTATGCCATCAAATGAATCTGGATCTGGTGCAACAACATCAGGTGGTATTAGAGTACAACATTATTATCCTGTGGGTCCAGCTGTACAAGCAAAAGGTTTTGGTTGGTCTCTTGGATCTTGGGGTGGTGAAGATGTAGGTGCAGCAACAACAACTTTATCAGCAGGTATAAATAGTTCACAAACAACAGGTATTATATTGGTTAACGATGCTTTGTTTCCAAGTGCAGGTACAAGTTTTGTGCAAATAGGAAGTGAAGAAATATCTTATACAGGCATTAGTGCATCAAAAGAATTAACAGGTGTTACAAGAGAAGTAAGAGGAACAAGCGCTGCAACACATAGTTCTGGTGCAACAGTTACAAATACATCTGATTTTGTAGCGTGGGGAGAGGCTGCATCAGGAGACTTAGTTATTGAACCAGGTATGTGGTCATTAGATAATTTTGGTGATAAAGCAATTTGTTTAATTCATGACAGTGCTGTGTTTGAGTGGAACTCTGCAGCAGCAGATGCAACAAACTCAAGAGCAACTATTATATCTGGTGCACCAACAGCGTCCCGTCATATGTTAGTATCAACACCGGATCGTCACTTAGTATTTTTTGGAACAGAAACAACCATAGGAGATACATCTACACAAGATGATATGTTTATTAGATTCTCAGATCAAGAGGACATAAACACGTATACACCTACTGCAACTAATACAGCTGGTACACAAAGACTGGCCGACGGATCACAGATCAGAGGAGCAATTCGTGGTAGGGATGCTATTTATGTTTGGACTGATACAGCGTTATTCACACAACGTTTTGTTGGTCAACCTTTTACGTTTGCGTTTGCACAAGTTGGAACTAACTGTGGACTTGTCGGACAAAATGCTTGTGTTGAAGTTGATGGTTCTGCATATTGGATGTCAGAGAATGGTTTTTTTAGGTATGCTGGTAAACTAGAATCGTTAGCTTGTTTAGTGGAGGACCATGTGTACGATGATATAAATTTAGATTCTGGTAATCAAATGGTATCTGCAGGATTAAATAATTTGTTTGGTGAAGTAATATGGTTTTATCCAACATCATCTTCATCAGTTGTAAATAGAATGGTCGCATATAATTATTTTGACTCATCACCACAAAGACCTGTATGGACAGTTGGAACTTTAGCTAGAACAATGTGGCGTGATTCTGCTGTTTTTGGATTACCACACGCTTTAGAATACGATGCAGATACAGATACATCTTTTGATGTTGTAGGCAACACAGAAGGTAGAACAACATACTATGAACACGAAACAGGGACTGATCAAGTAAAAGGAGGAGCAATTACAGCGATAGCTGCAAACATATTGTCAGGAGATTTTGACATTACACAAGCAAGAGCACAAGGAACAGGACAAGTTACGGGTGTTGCAACTTTTAGAGGAGACGGTGAGTTTCTTATGAAGATAAGAAGATTTATACCTGACTTTATATCACAAACTGGTAATACTAGAGTTACATTAAATTTAAGAAATTTTCCAAATGATACAGCTGCAAGCTCATCACTTGGACCTTTTGATATAACTACATCTACACAAAAAGTAGACACACGTGCAAGAGCTAGAGCTATTGCATTAAAAATAGAGAATACATCAACAAGTCAAAGTTGGAAGTTAGGAACTTTTAGATTAGATACACAACCAGACGGACGTAGATAATGGCAAAGATAGTACAAGTATTAACAAGACCAAGTGAACAATATGATTTGCCCACAGCAGAGGCACAAGTAAGAGATCTTGACGCTGTAGTTGAAAAATTAAATACTACATTTCAAGAAGAATTAAAACAGGAGGTAGAAGCAGTAAACTTCTTTTTAGGATAATGGCAAATAGTTTTATAAATAAAAAAACAGACTTAACGACAACAGATTTGACAACATTGTATACAGTGCCAGCTGCAAGAACAGCTGTGGTTAAATCATTGTTGGTATCAAATGATTCAGGATCTAGCTGCAATATAGATGTAACACTAGTAGATGCATCGTCAAACATATTTAGTTTATTTAAAACTAAAGCAGTAGATACTAATACTACAACAGAACTGTTAACACAGCCTCTTGTAGTGCAAGAAAACGAGGCGTTGAAAGTACAAGCATCAGATGCAAATGAATTACATGTAATAGCTTCTGTGCTAGAAATCCAACCAAGAGAGGTAGTATCGTAATGATAGAGATAAAACCAACAAAAGTAGAAACAACGTATAGACACAAGGAAACTGGGGAGCTTTTTAAGGAAAGAAAAGACTGGGAAGCTAAAGGTTATAAGGCAGAAGACATGGCTCAAGATGTAAATGTCGTGATGCCTAGCCTTGATTTATTTAGTAAAACAAAATAGAATAGTACAATGGCCATAACTAGATCACAACAAGCAAAACAAATGTTACGAGAGGGAGGACGTATAGGTCTTAAAGGTGGAGCTGATGCTTCAACATTTGATTCACCTGATAAACAAGTAAGTGTTTCACCAGCTGGTGATGTTAGAACAACTAACGTATCTCCTGGTCCAGATAATTCTAGAAGAGGACCTGGTCCAGATCGATCTAAAATAACTGAACGACAAACCATAAATCAATTAAGAAACCAAAACAGATATGTTGCAGAAGATCAAGATTTACTTCCAGGTGATACACCTATTAAAGATGTTGATTTTACATTAACTGATCAGGAAAGAACTACAGACGAAAACAAAAATTTATTTATAAACAAACCTGCTAACTATCCTGGATATGTTCCACCAGCTGCACAATTTCTTGCAAATCTTAATAGACAACCAAACAGAAGATTTTTCTATGAGAGAGTTCTTAAAAACAATGCACAAGGTTTAAATTACACAGAATTAGAAAAAGCATATCAAGAGTACATGTCAGGCAGAATGTCTGGTGAAACAGATGCCATGGGTAGAACAATTATTCCAAGTGGACGTGACGATGATGCTCAACAAAATTTACCAATTATATTTCCAGTAAATGCAGAACAAATAACAAATGAGTCAACAGATGAGTCAGTAGAGGAAATACCAGTTGATCTAAGAGCGTTAGCGTTTAGAGCTGATGGTGGTAGAGTAGGTGCTATGGGTGGTGGTATCATGGGTGGTTTAGCCGATGGTCAAATAGATGAGATGGGTAGACAAATGTATGGTCTAGGTAAACTTGTTAAAAATGTTACACGTGCCGTTAAGAAAGTTGTAAAGTCACCGTTAGGTAAAGCTGCATTATTATACGCGGGTGCAGGTGCACTTGGTAATTTAGCAGGAGGATCAGGTTTAGGTGGTATGTTTAGAAATATTATGAGTCCAAGACAATTTCTTGCAAAAGATAGTTTAAGAAATATTTTAAGTAAAGAAGGACTAACAAATATATTTCTTGGTGGTGGATCAGGTGATAATAAATTTTCTGGTTTAATCGGTACAGGTGGAGAATTAGATCCTTTTAGAGCATTCTCAGCAGCAACAACAGTAGCAGCATTAACACCGGAAGAAGAACAAGAAGCAAAACTATTAGCTGACACTACTGGTTTAAATATAGATGAAGCTAGAAATTCTATTTTAGCAGCTAAAAGAGAACAATATTCGATGGACGCTAGAGCAAGAGGTCTTAAAGCAGATGGTGGCATAATGAGATTAGGGTATCAAGAGGGTGGAGACACGGAACCTGTAGCTAAAAAGACTATGCCATTATTAGATATGGATGGTAAAGAAAAAGATTATAGAGAAACAGGTGGTTTTGTGGACATGGGTAGAATGGAAAGAGCTGACGATGTGCCAGCCAGATTATCTAAAAATGAATTTGTATTTACGGCTGACGCTGTAAGAAATGCTGGTGATGGAAATGTAGACAAGGGAGCAGAAGTCATGTATAACATGATGAAAAACCTCGAAGCTGGAGGTGACGTATCCGAAGAATCTCAAGGTTTAGAGGGCGCTAGACGAATGTTTCAAACATCACAAAGATTAGAGGAAGTATTATAATGGCTATTACAGAAACACGACAATTACCACCCCAATTTATACAAGATTTAGGAACAGATTTATCAAAACAAATATTAGCACAAACAGGTGTGCCGACTGTTGCAACTGGTCTTGCTAATATCATAAAACGACCAGGTGAATCAGATGATGATTTTGCAGCGAGACAACAAGCTGCTAGGGAGTTTGAAACTAGACAACAGAGTTTACAAGGACTTAGACCAACAGTTGCAGATCAAACAAAATTACAAAAAGATGCACAAGCGTTAGCAACTCAAGCAGCAGGGACATCAGGAATTGCAAGTTTTGAACCATTTTTACAAACAGCACAAGCACAAGCAGGTGAAGCAGCTAGGTTAGCTGGAGATGCAGAAACAGGACTAGGAACAGCAGAACAAACTTTAGGAACTGGTTTAGGAGTTTTAGGAACTGGATTAGGAACTTTAGGACGAGCAGGTCAAGAACTAACTGGAGCCGGAATTGGATTAGGAACTGCAGGAATAACAATGAGTGGAGTGCCGTTAGGTGCGCAAGCTTTTCAACAAGACGTATCTCAATTTATGTCCCCTTATCAGTCACAAGTGATTGATGCATCATTAGCAGAATTTGATCGTAACAAAGCAATACAAGAACAAAGTATAAGAGATCAACAGGCAGCTTTGGGTGCGCTCGGCAGTGGTCGAGCGGGAGTGCAACTCGCAGAGTTTGGCACAGGGGCTGCGAGAGAACGTGCGTTATTACAAGCCGGTCTCTTGCAACAAGGATTT
>Ga0209348_1000528_pt1 | contig 19717 bp, 22 predicted proteins | sample ETNvirenome_2_30_FD_184065 | JGI IMG/M metagenome (GOLD analysis project Ga0209348, IMG submission 184065) | Marine viral communities from the Pacific Ocean - ETNP_2_30 (SPAdes) (version 2) | ecosystem: Environmental > Aquatic > Marine > Oceanic | place: Pacific Ocean | collected 2013-06-22
TGCTTTTGCATTATTCTGCAAAGCTTCTCGTGTGATTCAATTTTTTGTAGTGCCGATTTTCTCGCCATTATGTTCTACTCGCTATTACTTGTTCTTCAGGAGATAATAGGGCCTGCTCCGTACGTGTCAAGTTTGTTGTTGGATTAATTTGTCGTGCCGTTGGCTGTATGTTAGGCATTGGCAGTTGTGGTAATGCACCGGTGCTAAACGTGCTCATTCTCTCTAATTCTATGCCTAAATTTGGATACGGAGCATCTAAAGATAACCTAGATAATTTTCTTAAGATTAAATTTATTTTATTAAATGTAGCTCTTGATAAAGGATTTTCGTAACCGTTTTCTTTAGCATTTCTAATATATGCTTCAATCAAACCTTTTGGTAATTTAAATGGTTTAAATCTATTTTTTGTTAAAAATCCATAATCACTTCCAAGATTTCTTCTACTAAATATTGTTGAAATTTGTCTTTTTGAAAAACCTAAATCTTCCATAGCTTTTATATCTTTTCTCATATCTTTCATACCTTGCATCCAACTATCATTACCTCTAATATAACCTTGAATTATATCTTCTGGTTTTACATTACCTTCTGCTCTTGGTAAAAATCTTCTACTGTTTCTAAGTTTTACGTTGTAATCAGATATTTTAAAGTTTAATGATCTTGGTACATCTAATTTAATATTTCTAAAACCAAAAAATCCTGCAAGTTCACCTGTTACACTTAAATCTTGTCCTGTATCTGGGTCTTCACCAAAAACAGCTGCTTGACCCAATCTTTGTAATTGTTGAAAAGAAAAAGGTGCTAGTGCTTCTGACAAATGTTTTAATCCACCAAACATTTTATTTCCTTCAAAATCTTCTGGATTCCATAATTGATTGCCTTCTGCTGTTCTACCTTTTCTAACAAACAGATCGGCTATAGCCTGTGTCCAAATAGATTCACTTATAAATGGTTCTACTAATCTACCTGCACCTTTTGCAACACCTGTAACTAAATCAGCCATTAAAGGTCCTTCTTCGTTGCCCTCGACATTTGCTATGACAGATTGAATAGGATTAACAACAGTATCATAAGCAAAGCCATGACTAAAATCTGTATAGTATAAATTTCCTTCCTTATCTTTGTTAGGAATAATTGTAGACTCTCTTGACCATTCAGGTAAAAATCTTCTAATAGCTGAAACTTGATCTCTTGTAATACCATACATACCTCTAAACATTTCTGTTACGGTTGGTGGTATGATTGCTACAGCTGTTCCAAAACCAATTAATCTTCTTGCACCAATACTACGTAATGCAGGGTCTTTTAATTCTCTTATACCCTGTTGAGTTATGTTCATAGATGTTCTAATTATTTCTGCAGGAAATGATACAAAGTTACCAAGAGGTGATCTACGTAAACCTTTTACAAAATCTGACACATACGCATAGTTGGGAACTGTATTTCTAACAATATTTGCTGCTCTTTTTGCAAGTTCTAAATCTGGAACACCACCTCTATATGCATTTTTTAAATTATCAAACTCTGCAAGATAATTATATATTTTATAAAAATCATCTTCTGCAACATACAGATCTTGCGCAGCTCTAAAAGTTTTTGTCATTCTCTTACCAAGTTTTCCAAAAACTCTGTCTATAACATCACCACCTTTTGCGATATCTTTTAAGAGTCCTTGTACGTCTTGAAATGTAGAACTAGAATTTACAACACCTTCATCTAATAAAAATTGATAAAACGCCTGATCTTCTGGTAAGTTTCTGTATAATAGTTGTGGTTGTATAGTGTTAAAAGATTTTTTAAAATTTTGTAAAACAAACGCAGGGTTTTTAAACAAATTACCTGTGCCTAAACTAAACGCAACAGCACTTGTAAAGTTACGCATATGTGTAAACGGACCTAAAACTGTTTTTGCAACTTGTGCAAGTCCTTTTGGTATAGCTATACCATATCGATAAATGTTTTCTTTCATAAACCCATCAAACACCATTTTTTCTGCAAACTTTATAGCTTCTTCATACTCTGATGAAGTAAATTTACCGTTCATAGGGTTAGTATACATTTCCTCACCAAGAGGTGATTTTATTTGCATACCAAATCTACTTCTTGTATATCCAGGTCTGTTTGGTAAATTTAATTGTGCTTGTGTCGGATTATCAAAAACTATCTTACCATTTCTTACAATCGTGTTATAAAATTTATCTCTTGCAGTTATTGCAGACATAGCCTGCATGTTATTTACAATTGTTCTTCTAGCATCTTTTATTTCACCAAATAATTCTCTAAACGCTTTTAAATCTTGTTGTGATGTGATTAAATCTTTTGGATCAAATTTATTTGTAGTTATTAATTTTGCAATGTTTGCTTTTTGAACAACACCATCATAAAAAGCACTTTTACTTTCAAAATCAAACACTGGTGACTTAGTCACTTTATCCATTCTTACGTTTTCTAAAACTTTATCAACATCTAACAATGCATCTTTCTCTCCATAATTTTTAACTCTATTTGCTTTTGCATAGTTTTGAAATACTTGTGCAACAGCTAATCTTTTTTCATCTGTTGGTACATAGTTTGATGATTTAAATATCTTACTGTTTTCAAATATTTTATAATCGTTTGATAATGTAGATTTTAATCTGTTACTAAAAAACTGTAACAACTCATCTTTATTACCTGTTGTAAGGTTACCTCCCTGTAAAAGATCTGTTTGTAATCTGTTAAAAGCTTTTTTACTATTTATTAATGTAGATATTAATTGTTCTTGTTTATCTTTTGGCACCTTTATATTATTTAAAGATTGTTTAAAATCTTTTAATCTTTTTTCGTTAAAACTTGCAAATTTAAATTCTCCATTTACAACTTTATCTTTACTTGTTTTTAATAAACCATCCATTTGAGTTAATAAATCATCTTTATTTTTAATTCTATCGGCTGCAGACATTGATTTATCAAATATTTTTTTAAATGAATTATCTATGTCTCTAACTAAATCTTTTGCAACTATCGCAGCTGCACCCTCTTGTCCCTCTACTCTCATTCCTGCTTCAAATAATTCTTGTGACTTTTTACTTCTAGGTCTAAATGGTGCAGCAATGTATTTATCAATAAATCTTTCAAACTGTGAATTACTAAATGCAAGTTCTTTACCTTTTTTACCTATTAATCCAGCAATTTTACCTGCACCATATGCAAAAGGTGCAATAAGTACACCTTCACCAAAAAATATTGCTCTATTTTGTAATCTACGTAAAGCCTCGTCCTCTGTATCGTTTTTAGCGTCTCTATCTAAAGCTGTAGGACTATCTTCAAATATATCTCCAAAAGTTCCTATATCTTCTACGTCATAAATTAAAGAAGCTCCCGCAGCTCCACCTGTTGTGGTTGCAGCAAATCTACTAACTCCAGCAAGTTTATTTAAACTACCAGCTTGTTTTTGACCTTTTGCTAAATTTTTTGCTGTTTTACCTGTTAATGAAACTCTTTTACCACTTTTAATTTTACCAATTAATTTTGTAGCTATCTGTCCACCTATTTTTGCACCTCTAGCCGCCGGTATACCAACTTGAACCAATGCTTCTGTAATTCTACCCGCTGCAGTATCTCTTGCCTTATCTTCTAGTCCAGATAAAACATCACCTACTACACTATCGTCTATAAATTTTTCTAATCTTGCAACCGCACTATCTTCAATTTTAACACCTTCACCTTGAACTGCATCATAAACCTCTGCAGCAACAGATGCTAAACCAACAGGTATTTTAATTAAACCAGAACCAATACCAGACGCAATAGATACTGCTAAATTTGTTTCGTTATTTTCTTCTTCTTTAGAAAGTACATTAGGATCGTATGGAGATACCATTTGTTCTCCTATCTTGTAACATCAATTTCTTCAAATGGCTGGTCAGCCTCTGGGCCATTATAAACATAAAACTTATCTTGTTCTGCATTATAATAAGTTTTTCCTGCTTCATATGTGTTACCATCAATTATAATTGGATTAACACCAAAAGTTATGTCTTCATTATCTCGTTGTATTCTTTCCCTATCAACTAAAAAAATTGCTTTTCTTCTTACAACTGGTTCATCTTCTAAAAACACCCCATCTGCACTCATTCCTTTTTGAAATAAATCTTCTATTAATTTTTCTCTTTTTTCTCCTGGTCTATCTTCAATACCAAATCTTTTTATTTGTAAAAGTTTTCTAATACCATCTTCTACGCTGTCATACTCTCCAGCTTCAAAACCCTCTTGTGCTTGTTTTTTAATTGCAGAAGCATCATCAGCATTTAAATTTTTTAACATTTGTAATGCTTCAGCACCTTCTTGTTCAATGTCTAATTGCTCTGCAGCTAATGAAACTTGTCTTTGTAAATCTCGTTCTTTATCTAATCCAGCAAATAATTGACCTGTCGGTTCTTTAGCAGCTTGTGCCACTGTTGAAAAAAATCCGCCTGATGGTGGAGTTGATAATAAATTTAATCCAAACGTTGTTAAAAATTGTGATAAATTTCTATTGTTAGGTTGTTTACCTATTGCTTCTAATAATCTTTCCCTTGTAGATTTTTTTGTAATACTAGGTGTGTTATCTAAACTTAAATTCATATTATTTACGTTTGATGTAATTCCAGTTTTATTTCTCATAGCGTCTAACAACATTAAATTTTGTGTGTCTGCTACATTTGAACCACCAGTTCTTTGCCCTGCTGCATCAAAAATTCCTAATTGAGTTAATCTTTTCATTTGAGCATCATATTCTTGTTGACTCCCTGGAAAGTCTACAGGTTTAGTTCCAAATTGATAAGGTTTTCTATCTAGTCCTGATGTAATACCAGTTCCAGAAGATCCTCCCATTCTAAACATCGGTCTTTTTAATACTCTGTTCATTAGTTTCTCGGTCCAAATAAATTTCTTGTTGGGTTAACTGCACCATAAATACCAGCAAGTGTTGTACCAATACCTAATGCTGTTTGTAATGGTGTTGGATTTGGTACATTTGTTGATTGGAATTGTGCAGGGTATCCACCCATGATTCCTGTTACTTGTGCAGCAAATCTATCTAATTGTTCTTGCGGTAAAAATGTTGCTTGTCTTGCCGCTTCTCTTTGTGCATCTAGATTAGCTTGAGCTTGCGCTTGGTTCAGTGCGCCCAACTGACCTAAACGTGTAATATCTGTCCCTTGTAGTGCTTGTTGTTGTGCACCTAATCCTGCTTGTTGTCCTGCTAGTGCAGATCTAAATGCACCTAAACCTTGTGTTGCTCCAGCAATTCCTGCTTGTGCTTGACCTAAACCAAATCTGTTTTGTATGTCTTGTTGCCTTGCAGCCATTGCCTGTCCAAAACCTTGTTGTCTTAGTTGAGCTTCTAATAAAGCTCTTTCTCTTGCTGCCCCTGTGCCAAACTCAGCGAGTTGCACTCCCGCTCGACCACTGCCGAGCGCACCCAAAGCGGTTTGTTGATCTCTAATTTGTTGTTCTTGTATTTCTTTATTACGATCAAACTCTGCTAATGTAGTTTCAATTACTTGTGATTGATATGGTGACATGAATTGTCCAACGTCTTGTTGAAATGCGGTTGCTCCTAATGGCACGCCACCAAATGTTGCTCCTGCAGTTCCTAGTTGTCCTAAAGCTTGTGTTCCTAATCCAGCAGCAACGTTTGCTTCTGTTTGTGCTCTTTGTAAAGCTGGTTCAAAAGAACCTAATCCAGACTCTGCTCTTTGTTGGGCTAATGTTTGTAATCTATCTTGTTGAGCTACTTGTGGTGCAAGGCCAGCTAAACTTTGTTGTCTAGTTGTAAATGCTCTGGCTGCATCTTGTCTTGCTGCAAAATCTGCAGCAGATTCTCCAGGCTGTTGTGATATACCAGCAAGACCTGTTGAAACAACAGGAACACCTGTTTGTGCTACTACCTGTGTTGCTAAATCTTTACCTAAATCTTCAACAAATTGTGCGGGTAATGTTCTTGTGGTTTGTACAGCCATTATAATACTTCCTCTAATCTTTGTGATGTTTGAAACATTTTACGTGCGCCTTCTAAGCCTTGCGATTCTTCAGATACGTCACCCCCGGCTTCGAGGTTCTTCATCATGTTATACATAACTTCTGCGCCTTTGTCTACATTTCCATCACCTGCATTTCTAACTGCGTCTGCTGTAAATACAAACTCATTTTTAGATAATCTTGCAGGCACATCGTCTGCTTTTTCCATTCTACCTATTGGTACAAATCCACCTTCAGCTCTTAAATCCATTTCTTTACCACCCATATCTAATAGTGGCATTGTTTTCTTTGCTACTGGTTCTTTCATAGAACCACCCTCTGCTCTAAATCTCCTTGCTAAAAACTGATTAGGGTTAGCTCTAATAGCATTTATATCTAAACCTGCACCTCTAATTAATTCTTCTGCTTCCTCTTCTGATTCATCACCTGTGCCAATACCTAATAGTGGTAATAAAGATGCTGCTCCAATTGTTGCAGCTATGCCTTTACCTGTTAGAGCCATAGATCCACCGCCTGCTGTTAAACCTAAATTACCTAAAAAGCCCATTGTTCCAGAAGACCCTGTTCCAAGTATACCTTGAATTGGACCTGGAATCATGGTTTTAGGTGTTCCAAATAGTTTTGCAAAACCAGGGAGATTGGAAAATTTAAATCCTTCTCCTCCAAACGCTTTACCACCGCCTAATTTATATGTTGCTGCTACTATTGCAGCTTTACCTACAGGTGACTTTGCAATTTTCTTGACGGTTTTTGTAACTTTTTTTACAAGTTTACCTAAACCATACATCTGTCTTGCAGATTCAAAATCAAACTCACCACCTACAACATCAGTATTCATAATACCACCTTCAGCTCTGAATCTTCTAAATAAAGCATCTTGATTTTCTGTAACATTAGTATCTGTCATATTTGTTTCTTGGTCCGTGATGCTTGGTGCTTGAGCCATCATAGGTAATGGGAATATAATATTATTATCTTCATTTCCTTCAGATGTAACTTGATCCATTCTATCAGCCATAAATTGTTTATAGTTTTCTAAAGTAAAAGGACCTTTAAAATTTTTTTTAAAATACTCTATATTTTTTCTTAAACCTATATTTCTTAATGGACCTAAAATATTTAATGTTGTTCCAAACACTCCAGGAAATTTAGATTTTTTAACACCTTCTTTTTCTAATCTATCTAAGGCAGCTATTCCTGTGCTTTCTTGAACCATTCTTCTGTTTTCTGCTACTCTATCAGGATCAACTGTTACAAACCTATCTCGACTTGTAAAAGCTGGTTCATTTTTTGTAGGTGCTATAAAGCCAGCTCTATTAGCTCCTTCTCCAGGGTCTCCTCTTTTACCAGGATCCGCCCTTCCTGATTGTTGAGCTCCTGTTGATCTTGCTGCTGCATCACCACGATATCCAGGTCTTTTTTTACCTTTCATCGGTGGGTTTACAAGTTGTTTGAATTGTTGTGCGTTTGTTATGGCCATTTATCTATTCTATTTTGTTTCTCCAAATAAATCAAGACTAGGCATAATAACTTTGACATCTTTTCTTATATCAGATTCTGGTATACCCTTGGCTTTCCATTCAATATCATCTTTATAATGTTCGCCTGTCTTCATATTTGTTATTGTTGTTATAATCTCTTTTGGTTCTATTACTGGTAAATCTTTCATTATGTCGTTATCTCCTTCTTAATGTTTAAGTAACTAACTGCTACGTCAAATGAACTTGTGTTACTTGATTGTACAGTTAAGGTATTACCACCCTCAACCACTAACGGTTGAGAAAGTAATTCTGTTGTAGTGTTAGCAGTTAAAGCTGCTGACTTAATAGCTGTAATACTATTATTTGTAACTGTCACAGTAGGTGTACCTTCTGATGTAACTAATATAGATTTAATTACATATGTTTCACTTACCAAAGGATTACCAGTTCCAAAAGGATTTATTGCACTTCCTGATGTACTATTGTCTGTCCCTACAAATTTAAATTGATTAGCCATTAGTTAATAAAAAAGTTAAACGCTTCAACTTCATCTTTTAAATCTTCTTGAAACGTTGAGTTAAGTTTTTCTACAATTGCATCAAGATCTCTTACTTGAGCTTCTGCAGTTTGTAGATCATATTCTTGTGATGGTCTAGTTATTACTTGTGCAATTTTTGCCATTACCGTCTCCCATCCACTTGTGTATCTAATCTAAAAGTTCCTAATTTCCAACTTTGACTAGCCGCTGTATTTTCTATTTTTAACGCTATTGCTCTTGCTCTAGCACGCGTATCTATTTTTTGTGTAGCAGATGTAATATCAAAAGGTCCAAGTGCTGAACTAGCTGCTGTATCGTTAGGAAAGTTTCTTAAATTTAAAGTTATTCTAGTTGCTCCTGTTTGTGATATAAAATCAGGTATAAATCTTCTAATCTTCATTAAAAATTCACCATCTCCTCTAAATGTTGCAACACCAGTTTGTTGACCTGTTGCAGCTCTTTGTGCTGTAATATCAAAATCTCCTGATGTAATATTTGCAGTTACAGCTGTAATTGTTCCATTTCTATTTTGATCAGTGCCTGTTTCATGTTCATAGTAACTTGTTCTGCCCTCTGTATTTCCAACAACGTCAAAAGATGTATCAGTGTCTGCATCATATTCTAAAGCATGTGGTAAACCAAATACTGCAGAATCACGCCACATTGTTCTAGCTAAACTACCAACTGTCCACACTGGTCTTTGTGGTGATGAATCAAAATAATTATAACATACCATTCTGTTTACAACACTAGATCCTGTTTCTGGATAAAACCACATGACCTCACCAAATAAATTATTTAATCCTGCTGACACCATTTGATTACCAGATTCTAAATTTATACTGTCATAAACAAAATCTTCTACTAAACAAGGTAATGACTCTAATTTACCAGCATATCTAAAGAAACCATTCTCTGACATCCAATACGCAGCACCGTCAACTTCTACACATGCGTTCTGTCCAACAAGTCCACAGTTAGTTCCAACTTGCGCAAACGCAAATGTAAATGGTTGACCAACAAAACGTTGCGTGAATAATGCGGTGTCAGTCCAAATATAAATTGCATCACGACCTCTAATAGCTCCTCTGATCTGTGATCCATCAGCCAGTCTTTGTGTGCCAGCTGTGTTAGTTGCTGTAGGCGTGTACGTGTTTATATCTTCTTGATCAGAGAATCTTATAAACATATCGTCTTGTGTTGTCACATCACCTATTGTTGTTTCTGTTCCAAAAAACACTAAGTGTCTATCTGGCGTAGATACTAACATATGTCTTGATGCTGTTGGTGCACCAGTTATAATTGTAGCTCTTGTATCTGTTGCATTTGATAAACTAGAGTCCCAAGAAAAAACAGCACTGTCATGAATTAAACAAATAGCTTTATCACCAAAATTATCTAGTGACCACATACCTGGTTCAAGAACTAAATCTCCTGATGCTGCTTCACCCCATGCAACAAAGTCAGATGTATTTGTAACAGTGTCTCCGCTATTGTGCGCCGCTCTTGTTGTGTTTCTAACATTTCTTGTAATACCTGTTAAATTATTTCCTGATACTCCTGTGTAAGATATTTCTTCTGTTCCTACTTTTATAAAGTTTGTTCCAGAACTTGGAAAGTTAGTAGTGCTTGTTAATGTAATTGAAGTTCCTGATCCACCAGTTCCAAATGCATCATTTAATAAAGCACCATTTAATGTTGTTGTAATGGCACCTGAAGCCTCACCTCCCCAAGATCCAAGACCCCAACCAAAACCTTTCGCTTGAACAGCTGGACCCACAGTGTAATATTTTTGAATTCTTATTCCTCCTGATGTTGTGGCACCAGATCCACTTTCATTACTTGGCATTGTAATTGTTAGTGTTGTATTAGTTGGTGTGGTAACAACCATAAATTTTTTATCATCAAAATCAGATGCACCAAAATTAGAATTAGTAATAGCTGAAAAGTTATCCATCAACATAATATCTCCAGGGGTCATGTTGTGCGCACTAGAAAAAGTTATAGTTACAGTTGGTGATCCGTTGCTCGTAGTAAATGCATTTGTAAGTGTTGTTGTCGTTTCAATAGGATGTATGTCGTAAAACACACCCCCTGAATATGCATATAAAATTCTGTTTGTTCCAATAATTGCATATTTTCTACCTAAACTATTAACAAAATGATGAAGTCCTCTACCAGCCCCTGTTAATTCATTTTCATTTTGAGTGCCTAATTGGTTCCAACCACCTATTTTTTCAGGTGTGCCATATCTAAACCTAACATTATCACAATCTACCCATTGACCCTCTGCTCCTGTGGGTGTAATTTGTTTATTAATACCTGGTTGAAATCCTATTTTTTGTAACATAACCTTTGTATAACAGACTATTTATGCGCTGTAAATATTGTCTATTTCTCTATGTAATTAATATTAATCAAAATACGCCTATCTTGATCGGTTTGACTGACTGCTCTATGTTTTAAAGAAGCATCAAATATAACTATTTTATTTTGAACAGATTCTATTTTTTCACCTCGTTCAAACTCAGTGTAACCATTATTAGTGTTGATATAGAATATAGCTGTCTTGTGATTATATTTATTTTCTCCATCAGCATCATCTGTGTGATAACAAGACATATAAGGCTCATGTTTTTTTACATATAAGTTTGCTCTTGCAAACATTAAAGATTTAACATTATCTAATGAGAATAATAACGGCTCCATAATACTATTGTAATATCCAGATCTAGGTTGATTGTCTGAATAAAACAAATGAGAAAAATAAGGGTCATCTTTTTTTTCTTTATTTTTAGTTTGAGAAATTTGATAAAACCATGCAAAATTAGGAGAAGTAATTTCTCTAAATATATTTTCAAAAACGTTTGGTAATAAAAAATTTTCTGTTGTTTTCATTTGGGTTCTGGCTCTGCTTTTACGGTATAATTAGCTGCTATTGAAATACGTTCAATATCTGATTTAAAAGGATAAACTAAATGTCTAAGTGAACCAGGAAACATAAAAAAATCTCCTTCTTTAGGAAAAAATGTTTTTTGATGTATGCTATACTTTGATGGTTCTCCTGATAAAAATTGTATACAACCTGGTCCTGAAGCAGTTCCAATATATGCTTCATTTTCTTTTTTTAATTCTTCAGGAATATCTAAAAATAATACGCTAGAAAAATCGCACCCAGTATGTATGTGTGGTGGATTAAACTCACCTGCTTTCATGTAATTAACCCAGGCAGAAGTTACAAGAATGTCCGCGCCTTTTTTAAAACTATACCACTCTTTAGCTGCTTGATTAAAATCACTTAAATAAGGAACCATTATTTCTAAATAATCTCTTAACTCTATTGTATATTCATGTTGTATAATACCTGCTAAAGATTTTCTGTGATCTAGTTTTGGATCTTTACGACAAATACTTCTAAGTTTTTTTAAATGACCTGGTAAAATTGTTGTGTGAAATAATAATGGACCCCAATAAAAAAACTGCCAAGTCATATTTTTCTAACCACTCTTTTACTTATAAGTTGCTCATTACCTTTTCTAAACCAATCAGGTAAACCTATATGAGACCTACCATCAAATTTGTCTCTTTCTGTAAAAGTTCCTTTTTCATTATAATGTAAAAAAACTTGAACACAATCATCTCCTTCAAAAGGTTTTCTCCAATGTTCTAAATCACATCCACGATAAACTAACATATCGCCTGGATTCAAATTAACTTCTATTCCTTTACTATTTGTTCCACCTGTTGGATCTAAATAAATAGGGTAAGGTTTATCAAAACCTAAAGCCATAGTTGTTGATATAGCACAACTAGGTCTGTCTTTGTGTCTTTCAAGCACATCCCCTTTTCTATAAATACGAGCATATGAATACATAGGAGATAAATCTAAACCAGTGTGTTTTTTCATAACTGGATACATCCAAACTAATAATGTTTCCATAGCGACATCTGAGTAATGAGAGTATGAACCTGGTACTTGATCATCATCCCACCGTCCCCATTCGGTAGTAGTATTATCTGTAACTCCATATCTAAACATCGTGTGTGATACTTCTCTTTTTAACAAAAAATAATCAGTAAGAAATCTTGCAATTATTTCAGGGACAGCTTCTTTTATAATTATGTATTTATCTTTTTCAAAGTTCATGTTTTGTATAAAGGTATATAGTTGTGTAAAAATTTATGGGTAAACTCATGATATCTTCTTAACACACCAACAGGTATAATATCAAAAGCTATAGTTACTCTATGATTTTCATTTAACCATGGTGAGCTTCTGTGTTTGTCCCCATCTGATTTTCCAAAAACACATAATCCATCTTTACTTGTAATTCTTAACACATCCTCTTTATTAGGTAGTTTGTAATCTGTATAAGAGTCATGTTTACCTTCTGTATGAACACAATAAAAACCATGATATGTTTTAAATTCAGATTCCCAATGACTGTGCCAACCTATATTTTTTTCTTGTGCAAATAAATTAACCCAACATCTTACGTAATATTGTTCTTCTGGATCTATAATTTTATTAATACTAAAGGAAAGAATAGTATATAATTTTTGTAATTGTTGGCATGGAAAACTAAATAAATTATATTCTGTGTGATAATAACTTGAAAAACAACCATACTTGTTATCTCCGATAGGAGGAAATTTTTCTTTTAATTCTTTTTCTACTTCATAACAAGTTAGGAGTAATCTTTTATTATTTATACTTGGGTATTTAAATAACCATAAATAATCTTTTACAGCATTTTCTACTTCATAATTAGAATAATTATATTCCATATTCCAACCACCCTGTAATAATATATTTGTCTTTTGTTAAAGGAGAGTTACCCCTATGTGTATGAGTAAACCCACTAGGCCAAATTAAACAAGTTCCTTGAGTTGGTCTATATCTTTTTTTAAGATATAAAAACTCAGTTTCTCCGCCCTCCTCTATGTCGTTTAAATAAACTGTAAAAACTAAAATTCTATCTCTTGTAACTTTTGATTCGTGTTCCGTGTGCCATACATGATATCCCTCTCCAGGACGAGTTTTCTGTAATTTAAAATCATATATAGCGTGTTTAGATACTCTATTTAATATAGAAAATTTAGATGCATATTGATCATAAAGAGGAAAAAATATGTCACTAAACTCTTTCATAAAGTACAAAGGTAAATTTATAGATTCTAAATTATCTAACACAGATCCTGGTATACTAATACTTTCATCAGTTATTTCTGTTTTATTTCTTCTAAATGTTAAACCTGATTTTTTATAAGTTTCAAATACGTTTATGTATTTTTCACAAAACTCTTTTGAAAAAGAGTTTTCAAATATTCCTATAAAGTTTTCTTCTTTCATCATACAAAGGGCTTTCCGCAAGACCATATTACCAAACTATATCTGTTTCCTTTAGTGATTGGTTTTACTCTATGATATAGGTGACTTGGAAATACAACCAACGTACCTGCTTTTTTAATTTCTTTACAATCAATTATTCTGTCAGATTCTTTTAAAGTAGGATTTCCATTATAAAATTCTAAACCACCTCCTTCATATTCTGAAGCATCATTTAAAGAAAGAATAGCAGAAAGCTTTCTTATCTTACCATGTTTGTGTTTGTTTTCAGGAATATTATAAGGCTCGTCCCAACAATCAATGTGCCAATTATAAAATTGATTTAAATTGTATTCAGTAAATTGCATAGGCTCCGTATAATCAATGTGAAAATTCCATTTAGTATTAATATTAGCTTTTGCCATTAATGGTAATATTACATCGTACACCCAGCTATCACTAAAAAAACTTACATTTGAATTTCTAGTTTCTTTTTGTAACTCTTTTTCTTTTTCAGTTAACGTTTCTTTACCACTAAAATCACCAGTTCTGCCTAAAAAAGTTTTTTTACTTTTTCCATGTTCAATTACTTTTTGACAAAACTCAGAGGTAATTTGTGAATCAAAGAACCAATAAAAAAATTTTAAATTCATAACTTTCTATTAAAAAATTATTGGTACTATAAACGATCTGTATAAAATAGCAATATGTTAGCTAGACCAGTTTCCTGCTTTTATGTACGAGTAAATATTTCCTAGTCTCCAAACACCTGAAGTGTTTTGCAATACATTAAGTTCTTTAATCAACACTACGCCAGAGCCACCTAGACCATTGCCTGTAGGTGATCCTCCAGGAGAACCGCCTGCTGCGTCTCCTTTTCCACCACCACCGGTGTTAGTCATACCATCTCCGTAAGATTGATTTCCTGCTCCGGCTCCTCCTTTTGGTGATCCAGCACTTCCTGCTGGCGGTCCACCTTGTGGCGGAAATCCACCACCAGATCCTCCTCCAGAATAAGATCCAGAATCTCCAAAATCACTAGGAAACGCAGGTATAGCTTTTCCTGCTCCTCCAGTTGTGCCTGATCCTCCGCCGCCGGCTCCACCACCGCCACCACCGTATCCAGTAGTGTCAGGAGTTGTTCCGCCTGCTCCAGGATTACCAAAACCATATGTTCCAGAATCTCCAGGTTGGTTTGGTTGAATACCTGGACCTGGAGGTCCACCATTTCTTCTTCCACCGCCGCCTGATCCACCAGGTGCTCCTTCTTGGTGACCTGTGTTAAAATAATTTCCACCGCCACCACCACCTTTTGCGACTAGTGCAGTTCCAAAAGATGAATCTATTCCGTTACCACCTTGGTCAGCATCTCCTGGTGGTTGAACAGGGTGAGGAGTAGATGGTCCGCCACCACCACCAACAGTGATTGTAGTGGCTGTTGAAGGTAAAGGATAAGATGAAGGTGTTAAAATAAGACCTCCGCCTCCTCCGCCTCCAGCAACTTGTGATCCACCTTGTGCTCCACCAGCTACAACTAAAACCGTTCCAGTTGTTGCTGATCTATTAAATGTTCCTGATCCTAAAAAATCTGATATTAAAGTTCCTGCAAAAGGAGTTCTATCAACTCCTATAAATCCACCGTTAGCCATTATGCTTCCTCCCAAGTGTTAGTTTCTGTGTTCCAAATATAATCTTGATCTTCACTTTTTCCATTCCATCTTTGATTAGCTTCATCCCAAGCAGATGCTACATAAATATTTCCATGTATAGAACTAGGTCTTGGAATAGGTGGTTCGTATTGACATGTTTCAGTATTTAAAGTCCATGAATCAAAATATTTTGGTCCTTCAAATCTATCTTCGGCAGCATTATATGTGCATCCTACACCTGGATATGTTCCTCTATGATTTTTATTATAAGAACATTGTTTCCAGTATGTTGTTGAAGGATAACTTCCTCCATAAATTTCTTTTATGCTTTCGCTTTGAGCATCAGGTGCAGACATTAAATTAGTAACCCAAGTTTCAGCACCTTCAGAATAATCACCACCATTAGCATCAACATCTTTATTATTAATGACAATTACTCTTAAAACTTCGTGTGTGTCTGTTCTAACTTCAGCAAAGTGAGCCATACTTTACGACCCTCCTTAACTTAGTTCCTCGTAGTTGATTGTGATAGTCGCATCTGAGTTTGCACTTGCTCCGGCTTCAATGTTATCGCCTTCTTCAAGATACAAATTAGTGTTCTTATCAATAACAACTAGAGTTGCGTCTGCTGGCACAGAAACTGTGCTAGCTATCGCTATAGGTGATCCACCGCTTTTAGTTATAAAAACTGAAACGTCCACTGCGGATGAACCATCGATGTTTGCAATTATTATACTATTAACTTTAAAAACTTTTCCAGAGGATGATGCGTTTGCAAGAATCTCAGTTGTAAGCGTTGTGTCTAAAGCTGCTTGTTTAGACTTAGCTGTTATCGTTGCTACGTTTACTAGATTTGGTGCTGCCATATTTTATTCTCCTTTTTTCTTTTAACCGAAAATGAAAGCCATTGCAATAGCTTTTCCTGTGTTTATTGGTGTGGAATCGAACGTTAATTGACCAACTGCCGTCGTTCCTGAACCTGTTATACTATCTACTTTTAAAAATGTTCCTGCTGTTATATTTCCAGTAGGAAACTTAATCTCATACGATTGAGAACTTGAATGAGGGGGTGATGTAAGCTTTATACCATGACTGTTATTTTCACAATTAAGCTGAATTGAACCTGGGTTTGATGCACCCATAGCTTCGATTAAACCAGTTCCTTTTGGTCTTAAACGTAAGTTAAGATTTGAGTCATCTCCAACTGCACCAATTTGTGCACCAGCTCCTGTTGCAGCATTTGTAATATCTATGTGGTTAACTGCAGAACTAGTTGTTTCAAAAATTAATTGTTCTGCTCCATTTTCATCTCTGATACCATGAGCATCATCAAAGTCTATCATGAAAGAGTTAGTATCTAAATTACCACCTAATTGTGGTGATGTATCATCTACAACATCTCCCCCAAATGCTTGAACTGTCATGTTTGGATTAGAAGCCTCACCTTGAGCAAGTGCTAAAACAACTTTTCCGTTAGGAACTGTTGCACTTGTTCCTGTACCACTAGCATATTTAAATACTACGTTTTGTGATCCTGAAGTTGAATTTTTTAATATGTAAAAATTTTGAACATCATTAGGTATTGTAACATTTCTAGATGCTGTAAGTGATCCTGTAAATTCTATCATTCTATGTGCAAGAGTTGCACCAGTAGATCCATCTGAAACTGACAATGTTGTGTCAGCACCATCAGTTACTGCTTGAGTTGTAAATCCACCAGTTATCTGTTCAACAATTTCTAAATTTGTATTAGTTTTAGTTCCCCATGTACCAGCGTTTTCACCGGTTGCTTGTAATTCTACCCCTAAAGGTGTGTATGTAGATGCCATAAATTTTTTCTCCTATGCAGCGTCACTATAACTTGTATTTGATCCAGTTGCAACATCCGAATATGTATCATTCGAACCTGTTGAAACATTACTATAAGATGTATTTGAACCAGTGTCAACATCACCGTAAGCAAATATATTTACTGTTCCTATATTAAATGTTGCAGATTGTCCTGTTAATCCTACTTGTATATCAGCAACAGTTACTGAGCCAATACTAGCGCTAAATGACTGACCTGTTAATCCTAAAGTCATATCATTAGGATCCATAGCACCAACACTGCTTGTCATAGCTAGACCACTAGGTTGAACTAAAGCGCCGCCTAAACCTATGATAGATCCTTGACTAAATGTTGCTTCAAGGCCAGAAAGCACCACAGCATTATTTGGTGCAATAGCTGTCCCTAAAGAAGATGTTAAAGAAAATCCTGTTACATCAACTTGGTTATCAGATGAACCTATCGCTGTCCCTTGACTTAAAGTCATAGACAGTCCAGATATAAGAGCTGTTGCGTTTGGTACAGTTACAGTGCCTATACTAAATGTTGCTTCAACACCAGTTAAGCCTAGTGTCATATCATTAACAGTTACCGTGCCTAAAGAAAAAGTACTCGCTATTCCTGTTAAAGAAACATTTGCATCTGCTTCAACTGTTAACGATCCAATACTAGATGTAGCAGAAACTCCTGATGGTTGTACAACTGCTGAACCTTCAATTGTTGCTGATCCAAGTGATGAAGAAAAAGAAATACCATTAACTTCTACATCTGAACCAAGACCTGTAGTTAAAACAAATTCTCCCCATGCACCAAAGTCATAGGCATTATTACCCCAGCCTTGTGGACCTAAAGTTGTTTCAATTTCAAAACCAGTTAGAGTTATTTCTACATCATTAAGATCACTCCACTTACCATCGTTCCAAGATTGTGCACCCCAACCTACATTAACAATTGTAGATCCACCCCATTGAGATTGATCCCAGGTTAAACGGCCCCATCCTGAAGTAACCGACATGGTCGGCCTCCTATGCTAATCTGATTATTGCTGCTGTCGCGTCGTTTGTAGGAAACTCTATTTTAAAAGTTCCGTTACTAGCTGTCTTGTCACCACCAAAAGCTATGATAGCAACTGCATCAGTTGTTCCTGATCCACCAGCTGTTGTAGTATTATATATCATTGCACCATTTGCTGTGAAAGAAGCTGAAGTGTATGTTACATCACCAAAATCTGTAAATGCTGTAGTTCCTGTTAAACCGACTCCTGATCTTGTAAGAGTTGCACCACCTGCAGTATATGCAGTTCCTGATGTGTTTGTTATTTCGTTTGATGTTGAATAATCTGTTGTAGATGCACCTAAAGATGCAGAGCTAGTAAATAAAGCTAATTTAAAAGTGTGCCCACCTGATGAAGCAAAGTTATGCTTACCTTGTAAAAGTTCTTGTTTAAAACTTGAACATATTGCTGATGTTATTGCCATAATCTATTCTCCTACGGGTTTGCTGAGTTTATCGGTATACGAACAGCGCCATCAGTATAGTCATCTCTTCGTCTTCTGCCAACTTGCTCATTAGCAAACTTCTGTACCTCTTGTTTATATTTATTTTCATATAAAGTCAACATATCTATCGGACCTTTTAAAAAACTATATGCCTCTGATAGACAGCAATATAATAGTCCGTTTGGAAAGTTTAGACTAATATAATTAGTATTGTCACCTTCTAATAATGCAGGCGCTGCATTAAAATGAATTCTAAATCTATATGTTGTATTTGGTGTTGGAGCAAAAAATATTCTTCCAGACGTAGTATCAGACTCTCCTGTAGCACCACCAAACATAGCATAATATTTAGGTTGACCTTGAGCTGCTGATGTTCCTGTAATATCTTGATACTCTTGAAGATATGTTACATCTTTCTTCTCTAACCATCTATTAGCTCCTGTAATTTCAGACCCTGCTGTATCATAAACCTGTATGCCTCTAACAAATACACACCCTGCCGGAGCGTTAATTGTTTCTTGTCCAGCAACAAGATTACCTAATTGTTGTTTTCTATCAGCATCAATAGGTATGTCTCTAAAAATTCTATATTGTGCATTTAAAATAATATTTTCTAAAACAGCATCTGTTAAAACATTTGAATCTGTTTCAGTGTAACTTTTTATTTGTGTTTTTAATCCTGATGCACTTAATCCAGCCATTATGCTACTGCCTCTCTACATGCTAAACAATTTTTTCTAAATCTATTATGTTTTGTGCAGTGTTCTGGTTTTACATCATTTTCATTTTCAAGAATTAAAATATCTGATTTTTTTGGATGCAACATTACTTCATGAGGATCCATTTCTTCTTTTGGTGTAAACCAACTTTTAATAGTATTAATTATATATCTTATCATTTTATAATATTCCTCTTAACATTGGACTAACATAAATGTTTTCTCCACCACCTGTTATATTACCAACTGCGTTATAAGGCAAGGTTACAGTGAATCCAGTATTAACTGTTTTTGTAGCTGGCATAGCTCCAGTTTGTTCAGTTCTTGTGGTTACCGATTGTATTTCTAAACCTGGAAAAACACTAGCTGCAACATGGGCTGTTGCTGTTGTGCTTTCAAATGTTTCTCCTCTAAAAGGAGCATTTGTTCCTCTAGTTAAACCCGTTAAAGTTGCTCCCCCAGATTTGCCTGTGTACTGAATAACTTCTCTTTGAATTACAGGTACGTAATTTGGATCTGTTGCTGCAGGCACAGTTGCACTTTGTACAAAGTAAAAACCTGAAGTAGGAAAATTAGTATTAGAGTCAAGTGTTGCTGTTGTTGCTGAAGCTGTAATTGAAGTTCCAGCTGCAAAAATAGGAAAAAGATTAGAGCCTATATTAAAACTTTGAG
>Ga0209348_1000529_pt1 | contig 19676 bp, 19 predicted proteins | sample ETNvirenome_2_30_FD_184065 | JGI IMG/M metagenome (GOLD analysis project Ga0209348, IMG submission 184065) | Marine viral communities from the Pacific Ocean - ETNP_2_30 (SPAdes) (version 2) | ecosystem: Environmental > Aquatic > Marine > Oceanic | place: Pacific Ocean | collected 2013-06-22
TAAATAAAAAAAAAAACAAGGAGCAAAAAATGTTTGAATGGAAACACCCCAACTATTACAAAGAACTTAAAAAGTTGAGAGAGGAAGCAGAGAAAGAATTAGAAAAAGAAGAAGAGCAAGAACAAAATAAAGAAGAAGATTAACGTTTCTTTTTATAAAGCGTATGCAGCTTCTTACCATCAAAATAATATCCTTCAATTTCTCTTTTATTCTTTTGCTTGGCCCCAGCTCTGACCGATTGCGACATCAACTTTAAACGGGACTTTAAGATCTTCGATTGCATTTTCCATCACCTCCTTAATATCTTTAATATCATTTTCACTATTTAATGAAAAGCATAATTCATCATGAATTTGTAATAATGGTTTAAACCCTTGCTTGTAACAATCAATCATAGCTTTTTTAGTTTGATCAGCTGCGGATCCTTGAATTAATCTATTTAAAGCTTTATATGTAAAGGCCCTCCTGATGTTATTACCATAAATGGCCTTAGCCTCCTCGTATTGCATTGCTTTGTTCATTCCGAAGGTAGCAGGCTCCCACATGTCAAATCGGCATTTACGACCCATTACAGTTCGAATAAAGCCATACTTTGAGGCAGATCCAGTCACTGCTTCAGCTAATCTCTTAACAAAAGGCACTCTTGAATTGTATTTATTTAAAAGATTTTCAGCAGCATCTCTTGATATACCTAGTTCCTTCGATAACTTGGCTTTACCCATTCCATAAAACAATCCTAAATTAATTGTCTTTGCATTATTTCTACTTATTCCAGCCATGTCTGCAACTATTTGGTGAAAGTCTGCAGCTTCATTTTTATATGCTAGAATAAAATCATCTGCTCCATCAAATTTTTGATCAACACTTGCAGCGTAATGAGCAACTAATCTTGGTTCTTGTTGTGAATAATCAAAAGAACCCCATTGTTTACCTTCCTCAGGTAAAAATAAACTTCTTATTTTATCTCCATATTCTTTATTTCTAGCTGGAATTTGTTGAAGATTTGGATTTGAGTATGAAAGTCTCCCAGAAACAGTTCCTCCTTGATCACTTCTTAGTTGATTTATCTCAGAATGTATTCTACCTTTGTGTACATAACGTTGAATGGAGTCTATGAATGTTGAATGGAATTTATTTATTTCTCTTGCTTCTCTTATTAGTTGCGCTATCGGGTTATCACAGTTTACTAACCAGTTTTGCGTAAAACTAGGCTCATCACTTTTTGCAGTTCTAGGATATTCAACACCAATTCTGTCAAATACTTGAGCCACTGAACGTGCAGCCCAAATGTCTACATCTAAAGTTGTTTCTTTTTTTATTTTTCCTAAGACAATAGATTCTTTTTGTTTGAATTCTTTTTTTAAACCTGCTGCCTTCTCTTCATCAACTCTTATACCTCTCATACGAGTATCTATTAGTATTGGTAACAGTTCCATTTCCATTTCCCATACATCATTTAAACTCTGTTTTGTAATTTCGTTTTTAAAATGTTGCCAAAGTTTCAAAGTTAAAGCTGCATCTTGCTCAGCATAAAAACCTACGTACCCTGCAGGTAACTTCCACAGGTCTGCCTTAGGATCTATTCCCCACTCTTTTGCTTTTTCATTTAAAAAAGTTTCATTTTTTAATTCACCCAAATAATCTTTAGCACATGCATTTAAACTAAAACTAAATCTATTCTCATTTACAAGAGCTGCAGCAATCATGGTATCAACAATTGGTCCGTTAATATTAAATCCATTTATTTTTAACCAACCAACATCATAACTTGCATTATGAAAAATTTTAGTCGAAGGAGTATTTAAAACATCTTGCATCCAAGCAGTTGTAATTGCCAGATCCATGTTACCTCCAGCATCATGTTGAACAGGAAAATACCATTGTTGGCCAAGAGCTGCTACTGCAAAACCTATTATAGCTCCATCAAATGTTGCCCAGCCTGGACCTTTAGTTTTTATGTTTGGATCTTTTGTTTCTAAATCAATAGCTATCTCTTTTGCTTGAGATAGATCTGGATATTCAGATGGGCATACCCAATCGGAGTCGTTGTATATAAAATTAAGCTGGTGTGTCATTTCTAAATAATAAATTACCTGACATTGTTATTCTTTCTCCTTCGCTAAAAAAAGGATATACACAATGATTTAACTCAGATTTAAATATTAATCCTGTCTTCTCCCAAGTTTTGTCAACTTCAAAAGTTTGTTCCTTAATTCCACCTCTTATATCCGAGTGTGTATACAAAAAACTTAATTTACCTGACATATCTCCATTTGAGTTGACTCCTGGAGACAACAATTTCTCCTCTGCATTTGTAAATGGTATTTGTAAAAATAAAATAAAACTAAAAATACCACCGTGATTGTGTATAGGATTAAACTCATACTTCTTTTGATAATTTACCCAGAAATTTTGTAGCATTAAATTTAATGGATTAGGATGAAAAAGTTTTAAATTTTTTACATAAGTAACTAAGGGTTCAATTTTAGATAATTCTTTTATAATGAATGGTTCTACAACGTCACAATATTTTAATAACCCATATTCTTCTACCATGTTTCCTGCTAAACTTGAGTTATATTTTACAGACTTATCCTTGGAAATTTCTAATAATTGTTCATAAATGTTTTGTGTTATATTAAATTTATAAATCATTTTTTCTTTGTATCTTTTAACTTAAGTATTTCTAAATCACAATAGTGTTTGATTTTCTCCAAATCTTCTATTGCAGAATTTTTAAATTTATATCTACATACGTATTTAATAACGTTACCTTGAAAAAAAGAGAGATCATTTTTTGATATAAATTCATATGGTTGAATGAAAAAATGTTTATAGTGAGATCCTCCAATTTGTTTTTCTTGAGGGAATGCATCCTCAAACATATCTTTATCTGTCATAATTTGCCTCGTATAGTTTAAAATATTTTCCTAATGGAAAATTATATTGATGATAAGTGCCTAATAAATGTAGGGTTTGCTTAGATCTGGTGGCACCCGTATACCAAACTCTAAGCTCTTTTACTTTCTCTTGTAAATTTTTTTTATCAAAGTGTGATGGAAAATTACATTTACTTGCTAAGACAACATTATCAGCCTCACCACCTTTTACTTGATGTATTGTATCTATAATTATTTTAGGTGGCTGCATTAGATCTACACCCTCTTTCATTAATTTATCGAAATATTTTTTATCTTTATCTTTAAATTTTCTTTTAAATACTTGATTCCAAGTGCCTTTTTCGTCTCGCATACCACACCTTAAATGTAATTCATCAAATGTAAACACTTGATTTGGATGAGCAAAACTCCATCTTTTACTGTCCGCTGACCGGTATCCGTGATCTATGTTTAATAAATACTCATACATCACGCAGGCTTCCTCTCTACTAATACTACCGCCCTCACAAATTTTTTTCCAATACTCGATAGCTAAAAACTGATTCGGATCAAATGATTTGTTACCTTTTACATCTTGATAATACAAAGATAGGTTACGTGCCTCCTGCTGCAGCTCTCTCTTTACATCATTTATTCTAGCAAGGACCATCCAAGATCCCGCTAGATTGAAAGGTATTTTTTTTAGTGCAGTCCATCTATAAATAGAACCGTCTTTACCGTTAGAGTGAAATTCTTTCTGAACTCTGTTATCTCCCATACTATTTAGTAAACATTTGGAAAAGAAATGTATGTTTTTGTTTAATCTTACTGATTTTTTTAACACCAAAGCTCTACCTGGAAAGCTTTGAAATAGGTCAACATCTGCACCATTCCATTCGTATATTGCCTGGTCATCATCTCCAGCAATATAAACTCTTTCAACAGCTCCTGCAATTTTAACAATCATATCCCACTGTAAAGGAGTAAGATCCTGAGCTTCATCGACCATTAAAACTTTAAAAGGTATGACTAAACCATCAGTTATGTATCTCTCAACCATGTCCGTAAAGTCTAATCTGTCCGGTGTCCGTTGTCCTGTAGGAGTTTCCATGCTTTTAAATTCTTCGTAACCTGCGATGATAGATTTAAACTGCTGAAGTCTGACTGACTTTCTGGCTTGTTGTTTGTAAAGTGAAACAGGATCTACTTTCATATTTCTAGCCCTGTCGTAAATTTGTAAAGACCAATTGTTATAAACTTTTTGATCATCCCAAGTATCTTTATAACCTATCTTAACAGTGCCGTATTGAGTATGAAACATTAACAAATCTGCTTTAGGATCTAATACAGGTATCTCTGCAAATTGTTGTCTAGCCAAACTATGTAACGTTCTAAAATATTTAAAAGCATCTTCATCATATCCTTTAAATTTATTTCTAACTCTAGTTACACATTCATTAACTGCCTTGTTTGTAAAAGAGACATAACAAATTTCATCTGGTGAATAACCTTTTTCTAAATAACGTTTAACACGCTTTAATAAATTTTCTGTTTTACCTGTGCCTGGGGGTCCAAATATTTTAATTGTCTTCCCACGCAGCTTTTGGTTTATTGAATTTGACATCTTTATTCTTATGCTCTGTTTGTTTTGGTAGACTTACGACCCAATGTCTGCTGCTTATGTTTTGAAATTTCTTTTTAGGTTGTGCTCCACCAGTTTCTAAAAATCTTGTACACTCCTTTTCGTTCCAATTGTATCCCATTTTTTTCATGAATGATCTAAAAGTTTCTAATTTAAATCTCATTTCGGTCTCGTCCCTCCAGATGTTACCAGAATCAATTTGATCAAATTCTGTAGTATCTTCTACATCCTCGAGGAATCTTGACATCCTAGAATTAAATACATCTTCTCGTTCTTCATGTTCGTCATAACCTTCCATGTCTTGCTTGTTAGTAATTAATTCATCTAACCAATCTCTGTATGGATCTGGATCTCTTTTAGATGGCTTCAAAGGTCTCCAAACAATATCATAATTTAAAAGCTGCTCTCCTAATAATTGTTGTTGATATAATTGTTTTGTTGAAAGTCTAATTGATTTACCCTGAATAGGTAAAATCCAATAAGGTTCTGGATACGAGTTTACTTTTAAAAGTTTCCCAACTTCAGGCAGAGCTTCATTAGCTCCTATTCCTAATTTTCTTTTTATACATTCAGAGGATACGCAATGCATCCTAGCAATTGATGTCTTACATTTGTAAGTGTATTCTTTATTTTCAACACCTTTAAAAATTGCTTGTAGTTCTTTAGGATGTAATTTTTCAGAACAAACCTTAGTCATCATATCTCGTGTCCATTCCTCATACATAACAGGATCTGGATTAATTTTTTTGGCCAAGACTGCTACGTTAAACATAGCATCATTTCTTCCTTCCCCTTTTTGTACTTGATTTTTCATAAAGTTTACTACGCAGGGCGGATAATCTTTTGTTTCATCATCTTGAAATATTTTTATTTTTTTAAAAGCTGCTGGTGTTAATCTATATTTAGATACGAAAGAATATAATTCTTGAATTTTTATAGAGTTACATTCATCATCCATTGCAACTCTTGTAGGTAGTTTAGCATTTTGATAAGGAAGATTTACAAAATTACCTTTTCTTTTATCATCCCATTTTTCAGGAGTAAGATCTACCTCATCTTGCGCTGGAAAAATATCTGTTGTTGTATCATTAATTCCTAAGTCTGAAGCTATTTCAATTAATTTTTTTCTCATAGAAGATGCAGGAACAACACCTTCAATAAATAAAATTAAATGGAGTCCGTTGGATTTTGATCTGAATGGGACGAGTGGGTATTTTCTTTTACGAATAATGGATATAAGGTCTTGATGGCGTATATTATAACGATCAACATCGATGACCCCCCAAGAACATGTATTATCATCTCGTATGGGAACTGATCCATAGTAAGATTCTCCTTTTAAGTGTTGCACCCAATGATCTTTAGTCATTGGAGAAGGCTCTAACCAATGTTTGAATTCTGATTTACCTTTAGAATTTTTATTTCCTGTAGGTTTTGATACACCAAAATATGTTTCTGAGCCCTGGAAGAGTTCTACAAACTCCCCCAGGGTCTTGTCAAGTAGGTCCATAAATTAGAACGGTGTTTTAGCTGCCTGTTCTTCTTTATTATGATTAACCCTCACTGATCCTTTTTTACAACTCTCGTAAAAATCAAAAGCTGCCTTAACAACTTCTTCAGTATCCGCTGGTCCTTGATGTTCGATCTCCCAACCAAACCAAGATCCCAAGTTGTTTTTCTCTAAGACAGTTCTAAGAGTATACTTTTGAGTAAATGGTGCAGGTTTAAAAAAACCTTTTCCATCTTTTCTCTTCTGTCTTAAAGACATCATCATGGAGTTCCACTTTTTAGATTTTTTTCTTTGAGTGGATTTCATAGTTAGCAAAGCCGTAGATGTTTTTTCTGGCTCAACTACTAAGACATAATGTGAGGCAGTCTCTTCAATGTAATTACCATTTTCAAGTCTGTCTTTACCATCGTCCCCTCTTGTAGTTTTACTCATGATGTCTGAGTCGCTTGTGTAAACATTAACTGGTGCAACAGCTCCCTTTTCTCTGTCTCTCCATTCAATGTACTCAAGCTTGTAGTAACATGGAATTACTGTAATGCCTTTAGCACCATCATATAATTCGTCTGTTACAGTGTTATAAATCATTCCAGCTTTTGCTTCTGAAATAAATTGACTATCACCTTGTGTTACTTGTGGTGATAGTTGTCCTAACACTTTTAGGAATGGTAATGCTAAACTCTTAGAGTCTACATTCTCAAATCCTGCATCTGCAAATTGCTCAATATTTAAAGCAGCAACTGCACCTTCTTTTTTAATCGTGACTTCGTTCGATTGTCCGTCTTTTAGTTTCATATGTTCTCCGTTATTTGTTGTTTGTTAGTATTTGATGTTAACGTGTCCGCTTACACCAGCATCGGCAGCTCCAGCAGTTGACCATATTTTTAAGGTCACTGTTGTGTTACCTATGTTCGTTTTAAGGGTAAAGTCCTCACCCTGTCCTGTTGGTACATCATTCTTAGTCTTATCAGTACCAGCAGATGTCTTGACTTCAACATTCCAAGTTTTACCATCTGGATCTGTTACAGTTCCCGTAACATCTACATTCCAACCACCTGTGTTGAAATTTTTCTGCACTTTAGCATAACCATCATCGTCTAAAGTAAACTTCATGTTTGTTGATCCACCTAATAAACCATCAGGTAAATCATCTATTACTCCACTCATTGTTCCTCCGTTATTTGTTATTTGTTATTTTTGTTTTATTTGCGATGTACACACCGAACAAATCAAATGGTAATTCCTTACCACCTTCAACTTGTTCTCTAACAAAAGCCTTAAGAGTCATAGGTTCAACTTTTTCTTTTTTATTATAGTTGAATCCATTATCTTCACAGACCTTTATTAATTCAGAGACTTGATTGTCTTGTCCTCTAGTGAAAGAAGCAGTAACAGTGTTCTTAATTAAATCTTCGAACCCTTTACCTCTCAACCAACTGAAGGCTTCTTCAATTCGTGACTCAGGAATTTTTGCTGCATAGAATGGTTTAACTTCTACAGTTGAACCATCAGCTAACTTCAGCAACGATACACCAGCTTCCTGCATCATCTCTGGAATTATTCTCTCTTCCATATCTCTAGCTTTATGTTTTAAAAGAGATATTTTTTCTTCTTCTTCTTCGATTGTTTTTTTTAGATTTTTTAAAGTATTACATTTGTCAGATATTGATTTCACATTATCTTGACTAATGTCTATTGATGACATTTTTTCTATATCCATATTTTTCCTCCACAAGTCTCTTAAAATATCCACTTGAACTTTGCAAGAAAAAAATATAAATAAATTTTAGATGTGGAAATATCCTTATAAGACTCAGCCGTATGAGCATCAAAGAAATGCTCTAAACGAATCAGCAGAAAAAATACAATGGGCGTATTTTATGGAGATGGGTACAGGCAAAACAAAAGTAACAATTGATAATATAGGATATTTATCTTTTAAAGGCACAATTAATTCTGCATTAATTATAGCACCAAAATCTGTTTACACTATTTGGGAAACAGAAATTGAAACTCACATGCCAAAAGCAATTAAATATAAAATTTATAAATGGAATATAGATAAACCTAGAGAATATGATTTACTTAACAAATATGAACACCTTAGAATCTTTCTAATTAACGTTGAAGCTTTATCAACCAAAAGGGGAATGGATGTTTGTATTGATTATTTAACTAAAAATAAATTAAACTTTGTAGTATTGGATGAATCAACCACCATAAAAAATAAATCAGCAAAAAGAACAAAAAACATTTTAGGATTACGAAAACTGTCGCATATAAGGCGTATCCTAACAGGATCGCCAATAACAAAATCTCCATTAGATCTTTTTACACAATGTCAGTTCTTAAGTCCAGAATTATTAGGCTTCAGCAGTTATTTAGCTTTTAGAAATAGATACGCAGAAATGACTGATATACCTGTAGGATCAGGTAGATATATATCTGTACCTAAATATTACAAGAGATTAGAAGAACTTGAAATAAAACTTAAACAGTTTGCAACTAGAATACGAAAAGACCAATGTCTAGACCTGAAGCCGAAGGTAAGACAGAAAAGATACATTGAACTCGAAGGTGAAAGCAAAAAAATATATAATCGTCTAAGAACGACTGCACTTGCAATTGTTGAAGATAGTACAATATCATTTTCAAATAAACTAACAGAAATAATAAAATTACACCAGGTGTGTAATGGTTTTACTAAAGATGATGATGGTAAAATGCTTAAATTACACGATCATAAACTCAAAGCTTTGCAAGAAATTATAGATGAAACAGATGGTAAGATAATTATTTGGGCTAATTATCTCTGGAATATACATGAAATTAAACATTTTTTAGAATCAAGATATGGAGAAGAATCTGTGGTATCTATTTTTGGTGAGGTCAGTGTGCTAGAAAGAAGGAATGCTGTCGAACGTATTCAAAAAGATGATTCGTGTAGGTTTCTTGTTGGTAACCCAACTACCGGGGGTTTTGGTCTTACTCTTACTGCTTGCAATACTGTCGTCTATTATTCAAACAATTACAACCTAGAAGTTCGTATGCAATCTGAAGATAGGGCTCATAGAATGGGTCAAGAAGGTACGGTAGTTTATGTCGACATTGTGGCCAAAGATACTTTAGATGAAGCAATAATGAAATCTCTCACCAATAAAGGTCAAATTGCGGCAAAGACTTTAGGTGAAGAAGATCTTAAGAGTTGGCTTTTATGATCATTTTCGGACACCCTATACATCGTAAACATCATAAAAAAGTTGTTAAAATTGTGGCTGCAGTAATAATTTTGATTATTGTTGTGATAATTTATTAAACTGTTCTAGTCTCTCTAAAAATTTATCGCCATATTCAATCAAATCAGGCTCTGAGAGCTTAAACTCCTGATATTGGAGGTCTCGGGTGCAAATACTTATTACCCCTTGTTCTATGGGCCCATAATTAGCCGTATGGGCAAGATAGTAAGCCCCTAGCTGATGTTTATAGTCATCGACCCATTCTTCCTTCTTTGGCCTATTAGATTGCTTCCAGTCTACAATACTTGGTTTTCCATAAGCCATAGCAGTCAAATCACATGTGCCTGCAAATTGATTTTTATATTCTAAGCTTACCTCATTCCCCCAAACCTCATCTAACACTATGTTGTCTAATATTGTTTTGGCCATCATTCTTGGTTTCGCACCCTCTTCCATATCATTAAAATAACCTTGTCCTGTAAGATGATACTCTAAAACCTTATGCATTTCTGTACCTATAGATGAAGCTTGATTCATTATCCTATTTGCCTCCGATTCTCCGACTCGCCTACGCCAATTATTAAGTTGTTTCATATCTTTAGTGGCACTTAATATGGTGGTGACAGAAGGAACTTTTATATTGTCAACCAGATACTTACGCCCAGTTGTATCTGAGAATCTATTGTAATGTTTATATGGATATTTTTTATTTAATTTCACCAGGTTTTTGTAATTAATACTAATATTATTCCTGCCATACCAGTAATTAATACACCTGCCGATGTCAACATTATTTTTTCTATTCTTGCTACTGCTTTTTCTAAATTGTGTATTTTATCATGTGTTTGTTTTTGCATAATTCTACACAATTTTTCATGTGATTCTATTTTTTGTAACGCTGAATCAGATTTAGGCATTTCCTTTGTTTCCTCTCCCTAATGTTCGTCTTTGAGCTATTGCAGCTCCTGTTGGATCGTTTGGAAATAATGCTGAGAACTGTTGAGGGTTCACATTTTCAATTTGAGCTGGTTCTGGTGTTCCAACAGATTCTAATTCTACATCACCCATCACAGAAGCGTTAGCTTGATCCTCTCTTGATTGTTGATCTGCATCTGTTTCTATTTCCGCTCTTGCAGTTTGTCTTACATAATCTACCATAGAATTATCTACATCAACATTACCTGAGCTTCCTGTAAAATCTTGTGCAAACATAGACTCAGTAGTTATCTTTGGAATATTTTCTTCTTCGTATTTTGGCACTGTATTTTCATAAGGCATTCCTAATAGTCTTTCTTGAATAGCTTGTGGATCTACAGTTTTAGGATCTACTCTTGGTGTGTCTTCACTTTCATCAGCAAAATAATTCATCAATCTAGCAAAAGCTTCACGTTTTTGTGTTAGACCTAGTGCAGTTAATTTAGGAGTTACAGATCTACCGTATTTTCTTCCTCTTATTTTTTGTCCTTTTAAAATTTTTAATTGGTCATCAACACCTAGTGCATCATTCATATATCTTAAAGCAACAGGATCAGTTAACATTCTCCCTGCTTTTCTAGCTAATAATAAAAATATTGCTGGAGCAAAAGGATTGACTGCAGCCATACCACCACCAATAACTACACCAGACAAAACACCTCTACCTCCAGATAAAGTAAATCTTCTTTGAAGGAAAGTAGAACTATCTGAAATCGATACATCTGAAATTGCTTTCATGTAATCAGTAAATTTATAAAAATCTTCTGATCCACCTTTACCTAAAAGTTTCATCATTTTATCTCTTCCAAGATCTTCAGTTGCCTTACCTATTCCTAAGTTATCCATAAATTTATTTATATTAAATTCTGCAAAATCTTTTGGACCAAATCTTATTTTTGATACATCATAAATTCCATTATTTAATCTTACATCATCAATAGAAAAACCTCTGTAGCTTTGTAGTGCGTCTGTTCCTAAATCTTCCATTGCATCTACCATATATTTGTTAGAAGATTTTACTCCAGCTGTTTGTGCAACATCATTAAAGATTGATTTTGCTTGAGGACTTCCTGCTGTGTCAAATGATTTTAAAAATGCATTAAACATATATCTAGCTTTTGCAGCATCAAATAAAGCTTTACCATTACCAGTAGCATTCTTTCCAGCTGCACCAATTATAACTTTGAATTGTTCTATGGCTTCAGGTGAGTTAGATGCAAAAACATCTCTTTCCATAGTATCAAAAATTTTATCTCTTGGTAAACCTTCTCTTCCTAAAATTCCATTCACACCTTTATTTGTAAATAAAGTAGAATCAAACTTTCTTAATCTAGTAGCCATTGGTGCTTTTTGATAAAAACCCATAATCGAAGAAAAAGTTGCATTAGCTTCTTTTAACTTGTCATATAATTCTTCACCCTGTCTTATTTTAAAAGCAATGTCTCCATCAGCAAATTGTTTACCGCTTTGAGCAACCATTGCATCATAACCCTCTTTTATAGTTGAGTCGTTTAATAAATTGTTTTTAGTTAAATTACTACCAAACGCATTTAAATCTTTTTCCAAAGCTTCTCTCATTGACCAAACAACTCCTGTAGGTAGATTTAAATTAGATCCCTCTATAGCTCTATTCAACATTCTCATTACACCACCATATTCTTTAGGTGTAATTTTATTGTTGCCTATTAGTGCCATAGTTTTTACAAATAAATTTAAAGGGTCTCCGGTGTCCGTTAAATATTTTTCTACTGCCTTTACATCAAGATCACCAACACCTGGTCCATATGAAGGTATTTCAGGAAACATAGCTTTGTTATTTTCAAAAAGTTCTCTTGCATATTTTTGTGTAGCATCTAAACCGATAACTCTTGGGTTACCCATTGCTTCAGCAAATGTTTCAAATGCTTTATATTTACTTCCAATAACAGCAGCATTATCTTTAAATACTTTAGCAGCTTGATTATAAATTGATGAGGACAAAGCAGATGTTTTCATTAAGGGTGCATACTTAACAAGGCCATCTAAATATTGTTTACCAGCTTCTTGTTCAGCTACTTGTAAAGCTTCTCTTCCTATTCCAGAAACAAATGGAAATACACCAACAGTTTTAAAATAATTACGACCTAAATCTGAAAGTACACCATCTTCAATACCAGTCATCAAAGGTAATGGTAATCCTTTTTCTTTTGCAAATTCAGCCAGTCTAGCTGCCTTTTCTGATTTAGCTCCAAATAACTTTCCAGTTAATTTACCTAAAGGACCCATAATAAATGGTGTCAAAGCTGCTGCTCCTGCATTCCAATAAGCTGCGTTTCGTGTAGCTCTAGCTGCGTTTGCTAATATGTTTTGATCAATCTCTCTATCTGGTAAATCTCTAAATTGATCTGTAATTGAGTTTGCAATAGTTAATCCTGCTTGTTCATTTAACATATCATAAGTAATGGATCCTGTACCTGCACCTGCAGTACCACCTAATACAGAGTATAGTTCAGCTCTACCTACAGGACTTTTTAAAACTTTACTTGGAACATCAGCAGCTCTTGCCACTAATTTTAAGGCACCACCAATTAATTTTAATCTTCCAGGTAATCTATCTGCAACTTTAGAAGCTGCTTGTAAAAATTTTCCTGGTCCTTTTTGCCAAAGTGTTCCGTTCTTTGCAGCACCAAATATCTTTTTTCTCATAACAACATATGGTGCAATTGATCCTGATAAGTCACCTGCAAGCTCAGCAGTTGGTCTTCCTTTAAACATTGAATCTTCAGCTGCTAATGCTGCACCAATAGGATCCTGATAAAATTGTTCTTCCTTTGCAACTTGGGCTGCTGCTACATCTCTTTGACCCTCTAGTAAATTCATTTTAGGGCCTTTTAATTTACCTCTATCAATTAGTTCATCTATGATTGCTCTTTGCTTATCACTTAATTTTGATGGATCTAATGATTTATCATCGAGCTTTTTTTGTAATGATTCTAAAGTAGCCATTATTGTATTGTCCCAAATCCCTCTAATAAGTCTTCTTCACTTAAATCCTTATAAGGGTTTTCTATTGTTGGTTGTCCCATGCTTGCTTGACCAGTAACAATACCATATCTTTGTCTATATTTTCTCATTGTAGCTGTTTCACCCATTAATGATTCAATATAATTGTTTTCTAAAGAACTAATGTCTCCAAGAATAGTATTGTTTACAGATCTTAAATCTTTAATTACTGACGCTTGACCTCTTAATAATGGGAAGATGTTTACAAGATCTTTTGCCATTCTAATATCCATAGCTGTCAATCTGTCTTTAGATTTTAAAGAGTTCGCTAGTGCATAAACCATGACAGTTTCATTAATAGCTAATTGTGATAATGCTTGTTTATCTTTTTCACCAGTGTATTCAGAAATAGAATTCATTATTTTATCTTTGACTACTGAATCACCTAATAACTTATCAATTTCTTCACCTGCAGATTTTCTATCGTATCCTTCATTTGATTTTAACCAATCATTAATTAGAAGATCTCTATATTCATTTGCTTTAGCCTGAGCTTCATCTTCGTTTGTAAACATTTTCATACCAGTCATATCAAACATTGCATCACCAAGTCTTGATTTAAATAAATTAAATCTACCAAGCGGACCAGCTCCTGTTTTACCTTTTTGTTGAAACTCTTCTAATAAATCAATTGATTTTATACCTAATGAAAGTGCTTTGTATTTACCATCTAACTCAGACAATACTTTTAATCTTTCTGGATCTAACTTATCATTACCTACAAATCTGTTGTATGTTCCTGGAGCCATAGATCTGTAAACTCTTCTACCAAAATTATCTAACTCGCCAGGCATAGCAACTTGAACAGTTCCATCTTTTAATTCTAATGCTGCCATGTTCACGGTGTTTCCATTCTCATCAAAAAATTGAACAGTTCCTGGAGTGCCATCTGGATACTCTGGTACTTTAACTTCTAAAATTTCGTTTCTTCTTTCTATTTCATCTGATGCAAGTTCTAATGCATCTGACATAAATTCATTTTCTAATTCATTTTCTTTCAGTTTAATTGTTGCATAATTGTTAACTGCAGGGCCAAGTGCAGCTCCAAATATTTCAAGTGCTCCACTCAAACCACCTTGTTGTGTTTTACCTGACAATAAGCCTGAAGCAAGATTAGCAAGGAATACAAGTTTAGCTTGTGACTTTTGACCTGCCATTAATTCTTTTCTGTAAGCTTTTGCTAGATCAATAACTTCTGTGTTAACTTCAGTGCCATCCTCAGCTTTTATATTGCCTGGTTTGTCTAAATCATTTTCTACTTGGTCTGTTACAATTTTTTTATTAGCTTGCTCATTTGTAATTTCTTTATCTATTTTAGGTTGATCGTCACTTAAATCTTTTTTTGAAGTTTGTTTAACTTGTTGTTGATTATCTCCACCCATGTTTGTTGAAAGATTAGGTGGCAATCCATTTGGATCTACATTGTTTTTGACAACTTTATCTATATCTACTGCACCATCGACAACTTTTGAATCATTCTCAGCTAATGTTAAATTATCGTTGATGTTTTTTCTACCCATTCCTCTAGGGTTTTTAGGTCTAATTTTTTTTACTTCACTTTTGTTAACAACTTTATCTGGTGCTCCTTCTGCTCCCTCTACACCAATTCCATCCATAGAAGCTTCTCCAGAAATATCAGGTAAAACTCTTCTTTCACTTACAGGTGTGTCTCTGAATTTTTTTATTGAAGCTGCAACTGGTTCATAAACTTGTTCCTTTGCTAAATCGAAACCAAACTTACCTAAACCAGCAGCTCTTACATATGGATTAAGAGATGCAAGACCTGAAATACCATAAGATACTAAATCTCTTGGTATACCTTCTTTCATATACTGACCAACAACAGGGTCTACAACAGAGTGTACACCTTCAACACCTAATAATCCTGGTATTAATCTACCTGAACCTAGAGTTCCTTTAGCAGTAAACTGTGGGCTTTTAGGATTCATTATTTGTTGAATACCTCTTCTTGACTGAGAAAACTCTCTACCTAGTTTTCTAAAAAAACCTTGAGGTTTTACTTCTGTGCTAATTTGAAATCTTGGATTAGGTGGTCCATAATTTATATTAGGCCCTGAACTTCCAACCATTACACCTGTATTTGCATGAATTGGTTTTAGGTCACCTCTTTGAAGAGCAACTTTTCTAAACATAGGTCTGTTTAAAACTTTGTTCATTTAATCTCCTATGCCTGTTGTGAGCCTTGATAAGCTGCGAATGCTCCTATACCTGTTCCTACTGCTTGTGCTAATGGACTTGTAGTCGGTGTAGTTCCCAAAGTAACACCCGATTGTGTTTTTGGTCCAGCAGCATAAAGATTAGCTAAAAATTCTGCTCTTTGGTAAGGCTCATATTGTTGTTGTAATGTTGATTGTCTTTGCGCATCTAACGTTGCTTGAGCTAACTGCCTTTGAACACCACCAGCTTGCATCAATTGATTAATATCTCCTTGAGCCATTTGTTGTTGAGCTTGACCAATGCCAGCAGCAGTTTGACCTAATTGACCTAACTGTTGACCAGCTGCTAAACCAACTTGTTGCTGTCTTTGTGCAGCTCCTAACGCAGTTGTAAATCCTTGTTGATTAGCTCTACCCATAGCTTCTAAAGCTCTGTTTTGTAATTCTGCTTGTTGAACACCTTCTCTTCCTCCACCAAATGCTCCTGAACCAACAGCTTGTGCAGATAATTGATTTTGCATTACCTGAGCTTGTCTTCCAATTTCATCAGTTACATAACTTTGATATGGATTTAAAAATTGATTTATTTGTGCTTGACCTGGAGCTTGTGCAGCTAAAACAGTTTGACCTATACCAGCACCTAAAGTACCAAGTCCAGACGTTACTGCTGGAGCACCTACACCAGTAGTTCCTGCTTGTGTAATACCTTGTTGTTCTAAACCTGATAATGGAGAAACTTGAATTGAAGGTAACGTTATTGGTTTATTCGCAACTTGTCGTGCGATATCCATCAATTCAATTTTTCTCTCCTCTATACCAGGAGCTTCACGCATTATTTGCGTTTGCGTAGACGGTGTGCTAGGTGCACTTGATCTTCCTCCTCCAAAAAAACTCATTTATCTATCCATTTCTCTAATTGTACATGTCTTTTTTTCCATCCCCATTTCTTGGAAACTCTTTCCCAACCAGGTCTTGCCATGATGTTAAGACGTTTACATTTGTTGTGTTTAGCAAATTCAGTTACTTCTCTTATTAATTGATCTTCCCAAAACTCTCTTCTCTTACCAGTACAAATTGTAATTTCATATTGTGAATAATTAGGTAGTTCAGCTATTCTACCAATACAAACACCAAAAACTTTGTTCTCTTCAGTTTCATCTGAACCAAACATAATCCAACATTGCATCATATCTTTTTTTAGTTCTCTAAAAATAAATTCTGGATCTGCATATTTACCAGAAAAAGCTAAAGCTTCTGCAACCATAAATTCTGCTAATGGCCAAAATCTTTCAATGTCTTTTGGTTCGATAGGTAGTATGTTGACTAGCGGTTTAATTTTCTTTTTGTGTACTGTTGCCATTCTTCTCCTTCAATAAATCAAATACTCTTTTGTATCTTTTTTGTTGTTCGTAGAAGTATTGTGCGCCTTTTTCTCTCATGTCTTTCATGCTATTAGGATTCCCTCCAGCAATGATACCAGCACCTAATACTCCATCTGCTCTTGTTACAAACTCACCGTCTGCTAATTGAGCTAACATTGTATCTTCGTCTTTATCTCCTGCACCTGATCCATCTTCAACATAGCCCATGGCTCTTACATAGTTAGTTGAATCATTTTCATCATGTGAAATTTTTGATGGTAAATAGTTTACACCACCTTCGTTAAATTTTTTTACAGTGGCTAAACCACCTCTATATAATCTTTGAACATCTAAAGAGTATGGCCCCATTCTTCTACTGCCTTTTCCTTGTTCTTCTGGTTTGTAAATTTCTTCGTATTCTTTTTCTTGTCCGGTAGCCGGGTCAATGTATTTGTAATTACCCCTTTGCTTAGCAAGTTCTAAGTAACTCATATTATATCCTGGCATATAAATATCTGCTGGAGCTTGATCAAACGCACCCATTAAATATGGAACACCACCAGCTAATGCAGAAATTTTTAAAGGATCATATTCACCTTTAGCATTTTTTAATAAAGTTTCTGACAGTGTTCTACTCGCTTCTGGTGCTACGTAATTAGGATTTGCAACCATATTACCAAATTTATCTACACCTAAATTTTTTGGATTAGGTCCTTTTACTGCTGCTTGTCCGCCACCAACTTGTGGAAATATACCTGAGCTTAAAAATGCTGGTCGACTTTGTAAAAACTGAGCTTGAGTTGTAGGACTTCCAAAGGCACCAATACCACCAGCCCCTAAAGAGTATCCAGTATAAGCACCTGTAGCGGCTCCAAATAATCTTCCGATGCCTGATGCTCCTGAATCCTTTGCTGATTGATATCCTTTATATCCACCGTATGCTGCTAGTGCGTAGGGTAATAGGTGTATCATTTATAAAAATTCTCCTTTTAGATCTAAAAGAAGAATATTACCATTTTAAGCATTAATTATCAACTCATCGATGAATTTACCTGAGTATTGATGTTCACCAATATGTACGATCTCATCAAGCACGTAAGCATAACATGTGCCTCCTATGTCCTTCCAAAGCTTACAGAAAGCAAAATCCTCACCTAGATAGGTCTTTTCTACAGGGTCATGTAAACAGTCAAAAAAGTTCCACATATGCTTCCTAGGCACCATTTCACTATTTATAATAGTATTTTGTACAATTTTTTTTTCTGGATAAGCTTTAATAAGTTTATCAAAAACTGACCTCTTAATTAACATGCACCCCGTTGGGCTATGAGTAACTTCTATAACGCCTTTGTTTACCCTTATATCTTCATTATTAGGAACTCTCATAGGATAAGTGTTCATACTTTCAGCTAATTGTTCAGGACTTTTTATCTTACCCTTTTTAATTAAATCAAAAGCTTTATCCCACATAAAAGACTTTAGTGGGTAAGGAACTGATATAATCTCTTTGTCACAATCAATCATCTTAAATATTGAGTTTGCATGAAAAAAAATATCAGAATCAATAAACAACATATGTGTACAATTAGATTGTAAAAATGCAGATACACATAAATTTCTACCTTGTGTAACTAACGAAGATTTTATAATAGAAAATTCTATATTAACCTTTTTGGAATTGCATAACTTTAATAGTTGTATAATTGCTTGAACATAATGTAGAGATACTTCTGAATGACAGGGAGTGGCTACGAACAAACTTATCTTACTTGGTTCAGATACTGGTTTTGCATCTTCTTTCCAAATAGGTTCTATTTTCTTTTGATAATCATCTACCAATGGTCTTTTGTATACACTCATTCAAACACTCCTAAGGATAATGTTATTCTAGGATTAATACTTATTCCCTGATGCACTTCTCCTTTAAAAATTCTAATCAATTCACCTTGTTTAATAAAATATTTTTCTTTATCAATTATGTACATTGTTTCTCCATATAAATTATATAATAAAACATCATAAGGATCCGTGTGAACTGGCGAACTTGAACCCTGAAGCATACCTAAAAATAAATATATGTCAATTTTCTTATTGAATAATTTAAATTCTTGTATAATTTTTTTTAAGATTCTATCGAAATAAGGATTTGAATGAACATCTTGTACCTTAAAATTATTATTTAAAAGATTATTACTAGTGGGATTACCGTATATTTTACTTACATATGTATTATCTGAAAGAAGACTAAACAAGCTATTGTAGTCTAATGATAAGTCATCGAAGGGCGCATAAACTCTATTTGCTATATTTTTCACTAATGGCTCCTTGTAAAAAACCTTCCCACTCCATAGCTTTCTTTTTCCAGTTGTAAAATCTTTTATAGAACTTTTGTTGTTCTTCTAAATGTTCTTGAATAAAATCTTCATGTAGATATTTAGCAGCAACTTTAATTGCCATAGCTGTGTCTTTAGCCATGGTTTTGTAATCATTGTTATAGTTTATATATACAGGCCACTCTGCACAAGTTTCATATAATGCACCGTAGTTGTTAGTAATAACATGAACTCCTGCTGCTAGAGCCTCTAGTGCAGAAGCACAAAAAGTTTCTTCAAATATACTTGGATAAACAAACATATCGTATTCCGTCATATGTTCTAAGATGTATTCGTTTGGCTTATAGCCTATGTAATTTACATTTGGTAATTTCTCAGCTTGTTCATATAATGGTTTGTACTCATGATCGTTATGCTCCTTAAATGCATCTCCGTATACTTGACAAGAACTGTAAACATCTAATGTTATGTTAGGATCATCAATCTCTTGCATAGCACCCAATACAACATTTAATCCTCTCCAA
>Ga0209348_1000530_pt1 | contig 19632 bp, 41 predicted proteins | sample ETNvirenome_2_30_FD_184065 | JGI IMG/M metagenome (GOLD analysis project Ga0209348, IMG submission 184065) | Marine viral communities from the Pacific Ocean - ETNP_2_30 (SPAdes) (version 2) | ecosystem: Environmental > Aquatic > Marine > Oceanic | place: Pacific Ocean | collected 2013-06-22
GAGAGGGTAAACCATCTATAAGAGTAATAACAGTACCAACCAGCTCTGACCAGCGAGAGCTGTTTGTTATGAAACAACTACATGGAGGTAGTAATGCGTAAAAAAAATAAAACAGATCATTCTTATCTCATAGCTAAGAATATTGCTAAGACATTAATACTTCATAGAGTCTGGAAAGGTTATACACAACAGAACATTGGTGATGCTGTTGGACTTACTTTTCAACAGATACAGAAGTATGAGAAGATGATTAACAGAATATCAGCAGAAACTTTGATTGATATATGTAAGCAAAGAGACTGGGATATTACATTGTTTACAACTAATAATCCTGCAGCAATACTAAGTGAATGGATACTAGAAGTAAATTTAAATGATCCAGATAGTGTATATCATTTGAGACTGGATCAGATTAACAAGTCATGGGCTAAGTTAGACAGAGTGGGTAAAACTAATTACTACTTTGTAAACAATCCTATGGCAAAGAAACTAGTTCAAATATCAAACGATCTTGAAGATCAAGGTATTGATCCAAGAGATACAATATTACCAATAGTGAAAGGAGAGTAATGAATGGACTTATTAATTTGGCTCGCTTTTTGGCCTTTAGTGTTGCTGGTATAGCAGTAAGAAAAGGTTGGAATTGGCTCACTTCCGATGTTGATCCAATTCCTGGAACAAAAGAATTTGATGATGAATATCGTCAAGTTAAAGCAAAGTACGTACGTTTAACCAAAAAAAAGGAGGACTATGATGATGCGTCTAAAAAAATTAGGTGACGTTGTTTTATCAACAGCAACGTATCCTATTAGATTCTGTATTGGTGCTTACAAAGCTATCAACAAGCACATACCTGAGTCTATTGAGTTACCAATCGAAATCAAAGTAAAGGAGGATAAAGATGGAAACACAAGAAACCAAGCTGTCTCTACAAGAGAGGGTTAGTAAGAAGATGCCATTAGCAAAGTGGATACATGAGTTATATTATCAGAATGCTGCTTTGTTTATGTCAGATCCAAGATACAAATCATTACCACAGTATCTTCAAACATCTGGTATCTCATCTTCGTTTATTGCTTTGAAAGAAGCATTAGACAAGAACAGAGAATCTAGATCAACAGAAGAAACTGCTGAGAAGATGATTGAAGTATCTAACAAAAAATCTACTAAGAAAAAAGTAGCTTAACATAATATGGCAAATGCCCGGTCACTATCGACTGGGCATTGTGCCTAACAGAAAGGTAATTATGGATAATATGAAACTACATGAAGCTCAAGATGAACACAACAGAAAAGTTGTTGATATTATACAAAGCATTGGTTCTCACATGAGACAGACTGATGAGACTGTTGAGAAACATAGAAAGATTATGCTTTTTATGCTTGGTATACATTTTGTTACAATACTTGTAATTCTTTTTGAGGTTGTAAGATGAAACAAAAAGAACAAGTTGAGCTGCTAGATAAAGCTACTGACAAAGCTATCAAACAAGTTGAGAAAGAACGTAAGGGTAAGAGACGTAACTTTATCAATGAGTGGTTTAGATATGTTGAGCTTGTATCTAACTTTATTAAAAAACAATTAAACTAGGAGTAATATGTGGATAGATAAACTAGCTGTATACAAATATGATAGACCATACAGCGAAAATAAAAAACAAAAACCATTAAAATTGCAAAATCATTTGATAAATGATGAGATGATGAAAGTTTCAAAGTTATCATCATTACTTGAATCATTACAAGAAGCATGGGGATGTACTTATGATGAGATCCAAATTCAAGTAAGATTTGTACCAGAAGGTACTGATAGGGATGAACAATGAGTGATGAACTATATGATTTAAGGTATGCAATACAACAGTTTTTAGAAGAAAAACTTCAAGCCGAAATACATGGTGCTGGTTTAACTGTAGGAGATATGAGTAATAACCAACCAGGTAGAATGGCAGATATTGAAGTATCTGTTGGTGAAAGTAAATACTCAATAACAATAGAGGAGCTATAATGTATAATGTAATACTTTGGAAAGACAATGGTAATGAAGATATACATGTCTTTGATAAGAAACCAACATTTGATCAATTGTATGGTTTGATTGGTAATGGATGTTCTTTGATACAGATAGTATCTGGATATAATCCTGATATATCTAGTAGAACATTTGATATGTATTGTGATGAAGAAAGTAAATTCAATGCAGAATGCTATCCAAACAAACGTGCAACAAATGCTTGGTATGAATGGCAAAAACGTACCAAAAGACAATGTTTGCCAGGTGATTATATTTCTGGTAATGTCTGCATAGTTAGAAAAGTAAATGTAAAACTAAAGGATGCAGCATGAAGAATAAACCAGAAGAAACTAAAATAAAAAATCCAGAGCCTCGTAGTTTAAGCGAGGTTCTGAAAGATTGTCATGATCTTGTTGATGAGCTAAGATCTAAACTAAAAGAAAAATGTAATCAAGTATTGGATCTGCGTAAACAATTAGATTATGCACAAGAACAAACTCAATTAGCTGAGTTAAAATATGATAAGCTAAAAGATGCTATTGGAGATGAGTTCAATAGTAGACTTAACAAATCAAAACAGGAAGGTATGTAATGACAGTACAAGATGAAGCTGTTCAAGAAGTTCAGTCAAGAAACAAAGCAAAAGCTCATGAGATTGAAAAAGTACAAAATGAAATGAATGATGCTATGGAAGCGTTGACTATTTTAGATGGTGCTATAAAATCTACATATTTAAAAGACAAACATTCAATGATATTACAAGATTGGTGTAAAGAATACCAAGAAGATATTAATAGGTGTAGAATGTTTATACAGGAGGCTAAATGAAAAATACTAATGTTGAACAATTATTTAAAGATTGTGTCAAAGCTGGTATATTTTTAGATGATAAAAATGGTGTTACAGCTTTTGCAAGATTGTTAATGGTATTAAATACAAAATATCCAGGTTGGAGGAACTATGTCAAATAGAGAAGATCAATTAAGAGCTTTGGTTGCTACTAAGCAATTAGAGATTGATAAACTAAAAAGAGTAATAAAGGAGTTTGAAAATGATAACACCAGACAGCGAAGTACTTCGGATAGAAAAAAGAATACGAGGACTAAACAGAGTGACGTCAGCGATAAATGATTTGTCTATCTATGGTATATTTTATGGTAACTATCCACAGTTAGTTAGTGTATTAGAACATGCTAAAGATCATGTTAAAGAAGAACTAAAGTTATCTAAAGAAAGATTAGAGACTTTGTATTATCCTAAAGAAGATCAAGGTGCTGAAGCAGTAATACAAGAGTATATTAAAAAAGGTATTTAAATATTCCAGACGTGGAATAGGTAAGTTAGTGACCTGTATGCGATTAGATACTAGTCCTCATTGCAGCTAAACAACTACATTTAAAAATTCTATTTGTGGAGGAGAGATCTCTATAAAAAAAAATCCCAAGCAAAATAGATACACCCATCAGGGAGACTTGGTGGGTTTTAAATCTTGCGTAAGTCGCTGGAGGCCCTATTGGGTAAAAAAACTACCTCCCGAAGAAACAAGCCCTTTGGTCGGTGGGGTATATCGACTAAATTTCTGTAATTTTAACTATCCAAGATTTAGGTATCATAGTACGATCACCAAAGGTTATTGTACCATCATCTTCTTTATCATAACTTGCAAATAATTTTATTGATTTACGATCTTTAGAGAAGATCCAACCTTCGTTTACTGGTGTAGCCAGTTTCATATTTTTAAATTCTTTTTCTGATGCCCAACCTGAATCACTAACACAGTCTACCCATTCAACACGTACTTTGGTATAAGGTATGTCGTTAGAGTCTTTATCTTTAATAGACTTCTTTTTTTTAGTGTAACTTCTTTTTGTCATGAGCTAACCAAATAATAGATTCTATTTCTTCAATTGAAGGGTATTGAGAGATCTTTTCTTCGTTGATGACAAGATCAAGATAGGTATGATATATCATAGCTAAAGCCATAGCATCAGCTGCTCTAACTGTAAGGTGAGGATGTTGTTCTTTTATAAAGTCACCAATAACATCTGGTTTAACAGTATTAATAAATGACTCAGAATAGTTTTTTCTTTTCTTAGGAAATTTGTAAATTTTGCTCATAATAAACGTACCTCTAGCGAGGATAACTATAATATTTATTTGGGTTGCAGTAGGAAATCAATATTTTTCTTAATTTTAGGTACAAGTTTGTTATATACTTTGATCCATAGCATAGAATCATCATAAAAAAAGGCTCCACCCCACATATTCTTATAATGACTATAAAATTCACTACATATTGGTAGTGGATCTATGTCTATTTTTTCCCAAAATTGACGTTCAGACATCATACAATTGTGTAATTGATGATGATGTTTAACACATAATGGTATTGTAAATTGGTCTCCAACTTTCTGACCAATGCCTCTTTTCATAGCATATTGTATATGATGAGCATTACAACCATACTGTTGGCAAATAATACAAGGATTAGATGCTACCCACTTTAGATACTTTTTGTCTTTTATTCTTAGTTCCTTGTCCTCTGATAGTGTTATGCACTTTCGTGTAGCCATAATAAATTGATAATCTTGCTAGTCCTTCATGAGTTCTATTTGATGCTTTACGTTCTGTCAATCCAAGAATTTTTGCTATTTCGATTATTCCATAGTTGAACCAACAGAATAACTTCATACACTCAGCAAGTTGTGGACCAATTTCATCATCGCAGTCTTTAACAGAAAGAGCTGCACCTAATGATGATGTGATAAAATCTGTACTAGATCCGTCAACACGTTCTTTCATGACGTTGCCAGTACCTCCACCCATAAGTTCACATGCTAGTCTATATCTAGATCCAGCTTCATATTCTTCAATAGATATGAGCTTACGATGAAACATATACATAAGACGTGATTCTCTTATGTTCAACCAAACTTTTTTCTTATCTCTAATTGTAGAAATAAGTTCTGGCTTTTCAATCTGACGCATAGTTATTTTTATAATCTTCTGTGTATTTATCAACAAAAGATTTGAAGTTGTCGTTTTTATTATAAAACTTACTGAGTCGATAGACTCTATTTTTAGAACATCTATGATGTCGAGCAATAAGGCTTTTACTCCCATACACTTGTGTAGGGTGTAAAAACCAACACAACAAGATTGATAGATTATATATCTTATAATCTAATTCAGTTCTTGGTGTCTTTTTACCTTTTAATACATCTATTGATATGTTAAAGGTCAAAGCTAAATACTTTTGTATATTATAAACCATAAGGAGATGATTATGAAAATTAAGTATCGACATTCTGCCTCCAAAACTAATACGTTTATTGACAGTCCAGCTTTCTGGATTATCAATGAATTATATGATTTTGATTCTGGGCCGAATGCAAGAATGGTAATGGGATTAGCAGCTGAGGATGCAGCTAATCATGCATTACAAAACCAAATCACAGATGAAAACACTATCACAGAATTTGCTCAAAAGAAATACCTTGAGCATGATGGTATCAATGGTGATGAAGATGAGTGTGATTGGTCTGCTATTATTGCAAATAAGTTTGTTCAAGAACTACCACAGTTTGGTGATGTAGTATCTTGGCAAAATGAACTTCAAGTACCTGGTAAAAAATGGGGTCTTGAGCATGATGTTATTTGCAAAACTGACTTTGAGTTCAAAGATGTAATAGTTGATACAAAGGCTACTGCATATATTAAAAGACTAAAGTCAGGCAAGGTTGATGCGAGATGGTATCCAAAACCTGCAGATATAAGACAACAATGTTTATATCGTGAAGTTTTTGGTAAAGAAACTATGTTATTGTACTGTTCACCAACAGATCAGTATTGTGTAGATATGGTAGGTCGTGATGAACTAAAACCTATGATCAATGCTATGAAACATATTGAACACATACTTAAGATAGCTCCAACAAAAGAGGACATTGTCCGAATGTTCCCTTTGACATTGGACAATTTCAGATGGAAAGGATCCAAAGGATCTGTGGATTTCGCTGAAAAAGTATGGTCAGAATGTTTACAATAGTGTATAAATACTTATGCAAAAACTAGGTAAAATAATAAATCAGATAAATAGGAGAAATATGGAAGCAGAAACATTTGAATGTTCGTTCAAAAGAGCATTTGAGAAAGATAATGGTGGCGTTACAGTATACGTTACCAAAGATGATGGTACTGATATGACTGTCTATGGTGAAGCTCTTGGAGCAAGTCGTTGGCAAAAAGGTGCTAGATTGAAAATCGAAGCATTGCCTGTAAGAACTAGTAAGACAGGTAAGCAGTATCAAACAGCAAACTCTATTGAGTTATTGGATGGTGAAGTAGCAGTGCCTAATGGTGCTGCAACATCAGTTCAAACAAAAGATCCTAATGCTCAATGGAAAGAAAAATACAGATTGACAATGAGTAATCTTTTGGCTGCAGCTATTCAATCAGGAAACAAAGTAGACTTTGATGAGATTGATGGTTATGTGCGTAAGATCTTACAAGCCAAGATGGATGTAACAGATCTGCCAGATGATGCTCCATTTTAACCGAACACGTCATCTCCCTTAAGTTAGTTACGTGTATAGGGGTGAAGTTAAGATCCAGGCTTTGCCCCTACTAAATATTATGAAAAATGAAAAACAGTTATTATTTATTCAAACTCGAAATCGAGTTGATGGGTATTGATACATATGGTAGAGATTACTTGGTAAGAGATTTGTATAATAAATATTTGAAGGAGAATCAAAGTGATTACAGAAAAAAGATTGGAAGATTCGTTGAAGTATCTTTCAGAAACAGACGAAGAAAATGCTAAAGCAAATGCTCAAGTTAAATATTTGGATAGGCTTCTTAAAAGAAAGAAAGCTCTCCATATCACTGGTAATACTGCTGATAAAAGCATATCTGCCAAAGAACAAACATACTATGCAAGCGAAACTTATAAGAATGCTGTGGATGAACTATTTGAAGCTGAGGTTACAGCGAGTACGCTTGAGAACAAAAGAGATAAAGAAGGACTTATTATCGACTTATTCAGAACACTAGAAGCTAGTAGACGTAAGAATAACATATGATTTATAAATTTCGTATATGGGTTTACAAACCTGTTACTACTGAAATATTTGTTGACGCTAAGTCAGATGATCATGCTAAAGATATAGTTAATAAATTAGATTCAAGTACATTTAATTGGCAAGACTGTCCTATTACTCCAGATAGAGTAACTTATGAGGTTATTGAATCTGATGAGAAGTCCTGAACAAAGAATGTTTCTTAATGTAATTACTCAAGCTGTGCATGATGCAGCATACAAAGGTGTAGATAGATACTATCAATATCATAGAGATCAAGCTGTATCTTGGCTAACTGGTAATTCTAGAGACTTCAGAATTATATGTAGACTAGCAGATTTAGATCCAGATTATACTCATGTTAAAATGATTAAAGCTATGAAGTATGATATAAAACAATTGAGAAGAAACTATTACAAAAAACAAAAACCAGATCGAGAGTATCGACCTGGTCGTTATAGATTAAAATTTTAATGACTCACAAGGATATATTTAAAGATATGACTTATAATACACTTAATAAGCAAGTTGATGGTAATCATTATAAAGATATGAAGGTTGAGCCTGCATACTTTATTAATGAAAACAATCTACCTTATGCTGAAGGTAATGCTATAAAATATATTTGCAGACATAAAAAAAAAGGCAAACGTAAAGATATTGAGAAAGCTATTCATTATCTTGAGATGATAATAGAAAGAGATTACGATTGATCTAGTATTAACTTCTTAATACTTTTTTGCCCCATATATATTTCTACTTCTGCTTTAGATATTATACATCTATATTCTACGTTATCTCCAACATTTCTATTTGCTATACGTTTACCACGTAAGCATTCAGACATAGAAGGTTGTATTCTATGCTCTTTTATTTCATGATCTACAATCATTAATAATGCAATTACAGTCTCTAACATTAATGGTTTCCGTTTAATTTTTTTTGTAACATATCAACTTGTTCTTTAAGATGATCTATGTTTACTTTGTTATATCTACTATTTTCTATTTCTTTTTCTATAGATTCAATTTGACTAGCCAAGTGTTCAATGAGCATATACATTTCTAAGTTCTTGGGTTCTTGTTCTGCTTTTTTGAGTAGGTCAGCTTGAAATAAAGTATCAGCTGTTTCTAGTCTGTTAATTCTTTCAACAATACCAAAGTATGCCCATACGCCTAATGCAACTCCTGCAATTATTGCTATAAGATTTCTTATTGGTAGTGCTACGTTAGTATTTTCGTTTATTTTCATGAAATATAGGTAATGATTTGCCTGACATATAAAAACATTTTAGACAATATTTTACTCTATCAAACATAACATATCTGTTTGTTATTTTATTTTTACACATGCTGCATTTAGAGTGTTTAGGTTTACCTATGTAAGCTGTCATTTTTTTCTCATAATATCAGCACCTTTAAGACCATATATTGCAGACACTACTCCAATGAATATTGCCTGATACCAATATGGTAAGTTCTTAAAGTATTCAAAAAACAAATCTAGTTTATTACGAATGTCAGGATCGTCAGAAAAGACAGACCAACCCAATAAAAGAATAGGCAAAGATACGAGAATAAGGACAAATTCGTCTTTCCAACCATTATCATTGCTCTCAATAACTTTCGCTTTATATTCAAGTTCGCCTTTCGCCATACGTTCAGCATGTACTCGCTGAGCATCTGACATCAATTGTTTAGTTTTTTGTTTGTTCTGATATATATGAGATGCTGTTTTTACACCCAAAGATAGTAAATTCAACCACATATTATTTTAAACCTTTCTATAAAGCTGTAGCTTTTGTTGGCAAACCTTCCCATGCACGATACATGCCTTCTACAAGAAGTTCATCGTCATAGGGCTGCTGACCATTTTCCATTTGTATAATAGATTTTACAAGTGGTAGATAATGTTCCATACTATTATCTAGTCGATCCATAGGTTTGATATTCATTCTTTTGCAAACAAAATCTATGTAAGCTGATGTATCATTTTCTGATGGAGGGGCCCATCTTGAGATGATTTCATCAACTGTAGCTTTATGGTGTTTAAATCTGTAAGTAAGCAATATTCTATGTAAAGCACGTATGCCCATAACTGCTTCATCAAATATACAGAATGTTGGATCAGTTTGTTCTGCTGCCAAACCATCCCAATCTGTACCTAATTTTATATTTCCTGGATTTTTATTTCTTATTCCTCTAGGTAATTTTTCCAATCCATCTGCCATTTTTATTTAACCTCATTGGTATTAGTTTTGGCAAACCATCTATTATCATACCTGTTCCAATTATTGGTCTAGCTCTTTGAGTTTTGTTATATCTAAAAGCTAGAGAGTCTTTGTCTATTAAACATCCAACTTGTAAACCAAAGTACAATCCTAATGAATTGCCATAATATTTTATAGAGTAGCTACTATGATAGTGTCCTTGAACGCAGCTCATTCCCATAGATTGTGCTAGTTTTAACACATCAGCTACTTTACCATGACAGAAGTAAACTGGCCCATTTGGCGTATCTAACGTCAAATCGTCATGCCACTTCCATCCTTTTCCAACTTTCAGAAAGTCATTGTATTTTTTAAGATATGCTTTTGGTATTCCATATTTTAAAGCACGTCTAAAAACTAGACTTCCATGATTAGAATCTAATAGATCCATTGTTGGAAACAACTTCTCTAATTCTTTAATAATAGGTAATGATATTTTTAGTTCATCACCTGCACTTGGTAAGTCAGGATCTGAATCATGAAATGATAAAGCATGTTTATCTACTTCATCACCTATATGTACTATTTTTGTAGGCTTGTATAATTTTTTTATAGCCTTCAAAAAAGGGAATAAATCTTTGTGATGATAAGGGATATGAGTATCACTTATAATCAATATTGATTTATGCATATGCAACTTATACTATAGAGGACTATAGTTTTAAATTATTAAGTACAACTTTATGCAGGTGTTTTTGGTTTAGGTTTAGGTATTATAAATTCAATAGGTCTACATTCAAACTTAACAACTATTTTGTTTTCTTCAATATAGTTTCTATCAAATCCTTCTACTTCTTCTAATGCTCTAAATGTTTTTTGAGAAAAAGCATAACCTGCATTAGTACAATCAAAATGATTGCTAAACTCATAACCTGATAAAGTACTAGATGGACATTGACCATTGGTCATACTGCACATCCATAATACTAATAAATATTTTGTCATAAAACCTTGTTTAAAAGTACAAATAATTCACCAAGAACTGCAATACCTACTGCTCCTAAAACCCACAAAATTCTATCTATATCTTTCTTAATGTGAGCTAAGTGATTGTTTTCTAAAGTGTCTAGTTTTTGATGAATTAAATTTATTTCACCATGTACTCTTAAAAGTTCTTCTTTGTTTTCAGTATGTCTACTCATTAGAATAATGTCTCGTAAGGATTTCTTACAAGCCCTTTCGTTTTGTATTGTGTGTATCTAGGCCCTTTATAACGTGGGTGTCCTAGTTGACCAAGTACAAAGTCTACTGCTGTATCAGATGCTTCATCTAATGACAGACCATCACTTTGTAGTTTTTCAGCAATATCTCTTGATGCTGATTGTAGCCATATAGGTAAAAATCTCATACCAACATGACCACCTATTTTAAGACCCTTTTCAATTGCTTCATCATCTTTCTTAGTAATATTTGGACTCCACTTAGTAGTTAAGTATTGTTTGTTAGTTAATACTTCTATAGTAGTTCTTGGCAAAGATCCAATCTTTTTAAGACCAGTTGATTGTGGATCAGTAATCCAATGAAAAGGTTCCATCAATTGTTTAGAAAATGTAAGTACTTGTCCATCTCCTAAATCAATTCTTGTTGGATCTGTATTGTCTAGTATAGAATGACCACTAAATATATAGTTTAGTGCAGATCCTGCTACTGCATATGTAAGTGCAGCTCTTGCAAAATAGTATTGATATAATCTACGTAATGCTGGATCAGACTCAAAGTTAGGTAATGACTTAGCAATAATCCTAATATTTGATAATGTCCAGTCAGGAGCAAAGAGTAATAACTGCATATATCCTCTAGATCCTGGAGCAAATGCTGTTTGTGTAAGACGTTTAAGAGTATCGTTTTGTATTCTATTTGCTAACTGTTCCCAGTTTTGTCCACCAAATGCATCATTAGTAAAAGATGCAGCTTTAGTTGCTTTACCATAGATTTGTGCCTGAGTATCTCCAGGCATAATTCTTAATGCATTAGGTTTACCTAAAAGAGTAGGTTTATCTAATACAGTTAAAAATGTATTTAATTTAGCTGCTGTAAATATTCTATCCCAAGTAATTTTATCAAACCATCTAAATACTTTTTCTACTCTACCTTCAGTAGATACACCAAAGTGTCTTTTTAAGAATGGATCAAATCCTCTTAAATTATAATAAAATCTATCAAATCCTGTATCTTCAGGTACAGATATTTGTAATCCTACACCTTGACCAAATCTAACTACATCATCATAACCTGCTGTACGTAGTTGGTTTATAGCATGATCAAAGTCTTTGATATATGCTTTTGGATCACTAACTGATTTTAATATTTCTGGTTTTTTTCTTGGATCCAATGTCTTTTTGATAAAGTCTGCTTTAGCTCCTGCAAACCATAATGATTCTACCAATGCTCCTGCATGAAAGAATGAAAAACCTACTGCAAGTCTTTTCATCATTAGGTTTGTAGTAAAGAGTGCACCCATAAACTGACCTTCATCAGTTGCATCAAATACCATTCTAAGAGAGTTTATCATTCCCTTATGTACTAATACTGAGTCACCTTTATCTATAAAATATGGATGTTTAAATTCTGTGTAATTAGTATCATCAAAAGTTTTTTTGATATTATTTCTAATTAAGAGTGGTTTGTTTACTATTTCTGTTTGCTCTAAGTTTTTTACAATAGCTCTTGTTGATAATGCTTTACCAGCTGCAAATGCATATATTCTAACAAGTTCTGCAGGGTCATCCATACCTGCACGTATTGTATAGCCTTTTTGTAGTCCATGATTTATATCACCAAATATACCACGTCTTGCAAACTGAAACTTAGTTGATGGGCCTGTAACAACACCTGTATCAAAGTCTTTTACAAATTTAAAAGGTTGTTGTTTTGGATTATATTGATTCCATAACAAGGGTAGATAGTTTGTTCTTTTGTTAAAAACTAATCTACCTTCTTGACCAAAGATATTATAGTATTCATCAAATACTTTTTTAATATTCTTAGCAGCTTCTAATTCAGCTTTTGTAAGTTCATTATCTGCTATTGGTTTTAATCTTGGATTATATTGAAATGTTTTTCTATCTACTTGTGCTTTTGTTAAGTAATAAAATATTTTAGGTCTAGAATCTATAGCATCTGGTATAGATTTTTTAATAACATTTGATAGTTCTTGTGCAGCAGAATTAAGTTTTACTGTACTCATTTTAGCTGCATCTAATGCAGCTTCACCTGATAATGCTGCTTCACTAAATTCTTTAGGTATATTTTTTATATTTCTACCAAGTATTCTACCAGCTCCGTATATTGCTGCACCTATACCAAAACCTTTTGCTGTAGCTAATAGTTTTTCATCTGGTGATGTAAGAAACTGAGCAGCACCAACTATACCACCTACTGCTGCACCTCTTTTGAGTGCAGTAACAAGTGCCATATCTTTGCCATTTTCATTGATTGTTCTTAGAGCAGAAGTAATATCTGCTTTGATAAGATCAAATTTTTTAGGATCAGCAATGTCTCCAGATTCTTTTCTTATAATTTCTATAAGTTCATCTACACCTTTATAGATACCATTTTCATTAGTATCTACTAGTTGTTCAGGTTTTAGTTTGTATTTATCAAATACTTTTCTATGAGCTGCTTCTATTCTAGCTCTTGGAACTCTTGTTAATCTACGAGCTAATTCACCTGTACCTGCAAAACCTACAGAAAACAAAGCTCCTGCTGTTGCTCCAATTGTAGTTTCTATTGTAGTTCTTTTTGGATCTAGATTAGCATCTTCACCTAATTGAAATGTACTAGAAAATACTAGAGGTGTAGCTAGTGTAGCTGTAGCACCTACTTTTAGATCTGATGCTATCTTTGATTTAATTCTTTTGTATTCTAAATTTTTACCACGTTTAAGTTTGATAGCATTTACTACTCCTCTACCAAGTCTACCCCATCCTAATGGCATAAAAAGTAGCCAAGGATCAGCTACTATCATATTTACAAGTTCAGCACCAAATAGTTTAGGATTTTGTTTTACCATATTCCCAACTTCTTTGATGTCTATATTCATTGGGCCATCTTCTAAAAGATAACCAAACCTATTTAGTTTACGTTCTGCTTCTTTATATATTCTAGTTCCAGCAAGATTAGGATTATTACGAATGTAATCTAATGCTTCTTGTGCTTGTTTCTTTTTGGTATTACCTGTAAGCCATTGATATAAAGATGCAGGTAAAGATTCTTCTCTAATGAGATCTATAGGGTTACGTAAAGATTCTAAGAATCCAGGTACTTTTGCCTGAAGTGGATCATTTAAACCATCAGGTACATTTCGTATTGGATCTCTTAGTTTTGGATCGTTAAGAGGTATTCCATTAGACATTTACTTTCTTCTTTTTTTTCTATAAAAACTTGCAACTGGATCTATTGGTTTAACATCATATGTTCTAAATGTTTCAAATTTTTTAGTTTTAGGATTAAATTTTTCTGCTCTAGCATATTGATCAATACTCTTATCAATACTTGTCATAGGTGTTTTTTTACTAGATTTAAAAACTTCTCTTGGTGGAAAACCTAATTCTCTTGCTTCAGCATCAGATAATTTTTGTACAAATTTAGATTTTTGAGATCCATATCTTTTAATACCAACACCAAATTCTTCACTTCTTTTTTGTAAAGCTCTTAATCCTGCTGCTCTAGCTGTTTTAACTGCTTGTGTTTTAGCTTTTGTTATTCTAGCTAATGCTTGTTTTCCTTCTGGTGTTTGTACTTTAAAATTAGTACCAAATTTAGTTTTATAAAATTTAGTTCCTTTAAATTGTTTTATAGCTGTTTGTCTTACTTTTTTTAAACCAGATTCTAATTTAGATGCTTCTACACCTCTAGCAAATTTAGCTGCAGCTTCTTGTTTAAATGGACTACCAATATCAGGTCGTCTTACAAATATAGATTTAGCTTTTGTATCATATCTAAATTTATCACCTGTAGTTAATTTATTAATTGGTACAGATGGTATTTTTTTAGTGCCTTTAAATTTTTTACTAAAGCCTCTAATTAATATTCTTTTAACCATAGTTATCCTTCAAAATATTCAGGGAATCTAGCTCTAAGAATCTTCTCAGCTCTTTGTCTAGATACCTGTTGTAATTGTGGGTTAGCCGCTAATAACATAGCATAAATTTGTGAATCATCATTTGTAAGTACATTGCCATCAGATTTAGGTATAATTACTTCTGGCCCTTCTTCACCTACAACATAAGGTTTACCAGCTTCTACTGGGCCACCATGTTCTCTTTTTTGAATAGTAGCATCTGTAATACCTAGTTTACTTAAGAAACTTTCATTTTTTTGTATTACACCAGATTTAACTAATTTTTTTAAAATTTTAAGTTTATCATCTTTTCTTATAATTGTTGGTTTACCAGCTGCTTTAAGTTCAGCTTGTTTTTTTGCTATTTCAGCTTGATATTGTACTGATATTTCTTCTACAGCTCTATCGAAGTCAAGTCCTGGAGTTTTACTTCCACCTTTACCAAATATAGCTTTAACTTTACTACCAAAGTTTTCAAACCAGTTACCCTCTGAGATACCTATTTTACTTAATAACTCTTTTGTTTCTGATATATCAGCAGCAGTAGCTTCTATTGGTGCTTGTTTTCTAGATTCAATAATATTTTTATATTGTTGTGATATACCTGCAGCTTTTGCAACACTATCAAGTGCAGCATTACCTATACTTTTTCCTTGTGCTCCTGCTTGCATAAATGCAAGACCCATAGTAAATGCAGGGTTAGCCATAAGACCTTCAAAACCACCTTTATCTTTCCATGTGTTTGCAGCTTTGTCAAAATCTATTCCTGCAAGGTTAGATAATTTAGATAAAAAATTACCATCATTTGCAAACTGTGCACCCATACCACCAGTAGTTATTGGATCTGATGGCATATTAGCTTGATCAGGTGTTCTATTTATATTGTTTTGATTTAGTATATTTTGTGGAACTATAGATGTTGGAAACATTTGTCCACCTGGTTGTGTCAATGGAGATCCACCTTCTCTTTCTCTAAGCATAGGATTTTTAACACGACCTGATGCATCTGTTTCTGGTGGTGTAAGATCAGATGACATACCTGAAAAATCTTCAGGAGTTTCTATACCTCTTAATCTTTTTAAACCATCTAAATATATTTGATATAAACTTGACATTATAATATTCCTTTATCTAAACTATTGTCTTTGAGCCAATTGTAAAATGGACTTTCATTTACAGCTAAGTATCTAAAAGGACTAGGTGATCCTAGTATACCTTGTTGCTTAGCTTTGGCACTAGCATATGCACTTTGATATGCAAAGTTATTTTTTATATTACCTAAATTTTTATACCATTTAGCAGCTACAGATTCTACAGGTTTAGTTTTTGCTTTTGCAAAAATAGTTTCACTACGAAACAAATCAGATAAATTATCTCTTTCTGAATCTGTTAATGCATTAGGATTAAATGATGCATCTAATGGATTTGTTGCATCACCACTTCCATATTTTTTTGTATAATCATTTTGACCAAACTCACCTCTTTCAATAGCAGCTATATCTTTTTGTATATTTTGTATTTTATAACCATAAGCTCCTGGATGAAAATCAGCTCTATTTGATAGATCACTTATCTTTTTATTCAAACTAAAAGTCATAGCTTTTTTTTGAATATCTGATGAAACACCTGAAAGACCTCTTAAAGCAGCTCCTAAAAATCCACCTTTAGAATAAAAATCAACAACTTGATAAAAAGGATTTTGTTTTCTTTCTCTTTCTTTTCTTTCTCTTTCTTGTTGTTCTCTAAATGCTTTAGCTTTAGCAGCAGCTTGTGCTTTTACTTTTTGTTGTCTAGCTCTTTGTGCTGCTAGTTCTCTAGCAGATGTACGGTTTTTTGGTGGAGAATACATTCTTGGATCTCCGCCACCAGGAGGCCCACCTGTTTTTGTTGGTGTTGTAACTCTTGTTCGTGTAGGTGTTTGACCTCTATTTCTATCAGGTATCTCATTATTCCTACCACCTTGTGGCCCTTGTCCACCTGAGTCTTGTCCAGATCCACCTGGCCCTTGTCCTCCTCGACCTGGTGGTGGATATGCAGGTATACCTTCAGGTGTCATTGTTTTTTGACCACCTAAATTTTCTAATGTCTTTGCTTCTCCAGGTGTTATATAAGCAAGCATATGATCTTGACCTTTGATTTTTTTCATAGGTCTCATATTATCAGATACTGATCCTCCTGCTCCAGACATTTATTTCCTTATAATATTGCTAAAACAATAATGATAACAGCAACTACTGCACATGTTGTTTTATGTTCTTTAATAATATGTGGTATATGTTCTTTAAGTTTCATTATAATAAACCTCCTAATAATCCAAATCCAGCTCCAATAGCAGCTCCCATAGGGCCAGTTGCTCCTAACATGGGCCCTAATGCAGCTCCAGATAATGCTCCACCTGCAGCTGATGTTATAGGATTTGCTCTTGGTTGAGTAATTTGTTGTTGTTGTGTTGGTAGACCAAATGCAATTGGTGCAGCAAGATTATAATATTGCTGTAACGCTTGCACAGGTGCTAGTTGTCTTTCTCTTTGAATATCTTCAAGCTGACCTCCAACTGCAGTTAAACTTGGTACTTGTTGTGCAGTCTGTAATTGTCTAGCTCTTTCTCTTTCTAATTGTCCAAATGCCAAAGGTAATGCTTTATCTGCTACTTGACCAATTACTTGGCTTTGCATCATAGGTGATCCTGGAGTTCTTCCTGCTCCACTAAACTGACCAGCAACATTAGAATATATATCTTTACCAGCTTGAGCAATCAAAGGAGATAAGAAAGGGTTGGTAAATTTTCCTTGTATAGTATCTAAAATTTGTTGATTAGCAGCTTGAGCCATAGTTTCTTGTGCTGCAATACCTTGTAATGTTTGTTGTGTTGGTGCTACAAATCCTGCTGCTGTTGGGCCTTGACCATATATAGTTCCAGCTTCAGATAATATCTGAGCTAGTGCAGGTTCTGCAGGGCCGTATGGTTGAGTTTGGGTAATGTTAGTACCACCTCCACCTCCTCCTCCAAATGACATATTTATTTCTCCTTGTGTTTTTCTAATAATACATGACTTTCTTTAAAACCAAATGGCTTAAGTACACGTTTCCATCCTGGTCTTGCAACAAGCTCTAATAAATCACAATTGTTCTGCCAAGCATAATCTTCTATGTGTTTTATCAAATGCTGCCATTTTTCACGATACTTACCAGTCATGATCTTAATATTTAAGCATCGTTGTAATGGTCTTTGTATAATTTCTGTAATAACTATACCATAGAGTCTTTGATCTATATCTGCTTCTTTATCCCAAAGAAACCATAGTTGCATGTTACCATCAGAAATCCATTTTTTAAAATGACTTGCATTAGCATAGTTATTTGAACTTGCCATTGCATCTGCAATCATACCCTCACATTGTTTCCAAACTGTTTCAGTATTTTCTTTTGGTATTTGTACCAATTGAATCATGCAGACTTTTCGTCAAATATTTCTAAGTAACTTACTATACCTGCTATATTATTAGCAGATGCAGCTTTTAATTTTAATATATCACCTGATTCTAAAACCATACTACTTTTTATTAAATTTTCTACAGTTTTAGATCCTAAACTAATATGTGCTATTTCATATTCTGCATTAGAATCAGATGAATCAACAGTAAATGCTTCTATTTCAATATTACCAGTATGTATGTTTGTAATCTGTATAGATTTAATTATAGCAGTTCTGTTGTTTGGTACTGTGTATACAGTTGTCTTGTTTGTCGTTGTAAGATCAAACATAGCATTTTTGTATATATTAGCCATTTTTTGGGTGTTTTACTTTTACAGCTTTAATAGCTTGATAGAACTCAAAATATTTAGTTTGAAGTTCTCCATCTTGATCTATTGAGTGCCATAACATATCTAGCTGATCTCCGATGCTTGGATATACTCTATCTCTTTGATATTGTTTAGCATCATAGTCAGCTTGTAGTTCAGTTTGCTTTGCTGAAACTTCAGACCAAGTAAATGTTTGCGTATCAGAAAAAATAGCTGAACCATTTTCATCTGCACCAGAAACGTATTTAACTTGTGCTTGATATTCAGCTTCGTTAGTTGGCGTACCATTAATAACGAATTGAGCATTACTGTCTAATGCTTGGATTGCTTTTGCTATATCTACCATATTGATTTACCTCCTTAATATTATCCTGCTATTTCTAATGCAGTTAGTGCCGCATAACCATTTGTTGTATTTGAGTGGTCTGGTCTATAATTAAAAGTACAATTACCACCAGATGTATGTGCGCCAAATATTACTTTGTATGTTAATGCTGATGTTGATGATGGACTATCTAAAACATTCATTGTCACTGCTTTAATATCGTAGTGACCAACATAAGGTGAAACTCTTTGTCTACCTAAATCTGTGCTATCTCTCCTAATTCCAGCGAATACCCAGTAGTCAACATCAATAGAAACTGAACAATCTAAGGTTACTAATATTTTATTTGAAGTAGAGTTAGGTGTGATTGATAAAGTAAAACCAGAAACTTCAACTGGAAATGCGGCAGTTGTTAAAACTCCACTTGTAAAAATTGTTTGTTTAGCTTGAATTACAGTACCACTAGGTAATCCAGTTGATGTAATTGCTGATATTGATTGATTATTTAATTTAATAAGTGCCATAATTAATTTCTCCTATCCAGCTATTTCCAATGCTTGAAGATTTGAAAAATAACCTGCGTTAAAATTTACTGTTTGTCCATTATTGTAAGACCTTACTTGTACTTTATAAGTTACTTGTGAGGTTGTACTTGGACTATCTGTATAAGTATAAAAACTTTTACTGTGCATTTCTGTCAATCCTTCAACATAATGATTATATGGTTGTCTAGTTTCATAAATTTGTGTGCTGTCTCTAAAAAATTTTAATCCAAAACCTTCTGTGCTGTGAAGTCTAAAACCAATATTTGCAAATAATAAAATTTTATTTGATGAAGATGATGGAGTTATATTTAAAGTAACTCCTGTTAAATCCGTATAACTTGAAGATGATACATCTTGTGTTGATGATGCTTCTACAAAATTTGATATTTGAATGATTGCACCAGCACCAAGTTTTGTTGTAGCAATTCCAGCATTTGAAGCAATAGAACTGTTAGTAACTGAACCAGCACTAGGAGTTTGTAAAGTTATTCCTCTTTCAGCAATAATAAAGTCTATGCTATCAGAAGAAGTT
>Ga0209348_1000531_pt1 | contig 19616 bp, 22 predicted proteins | sample ETNvirenome_2_30_FD_184065 | JGI IMG/M metagenome (GOLD analysis project Ga0209348, IMG submission 184065) | Marine viral communities from the Pacific Ocean - ETNP_2_30 (SPAdes) (version 2) | ecosystem: Environmental > Aquatic > Marine > Oceanic | place: Pacific Ocean | collected 2013-06-22
GGGATAATTGCGTATACCATGAGATGTATTTTTGCGTCAAGAAAAAAAAAATAAAAAAATAATTTGACAGATATTTTTAGTTAGGTGTATAAGAAACCCTGATCATAAATATAGGAGATAAGATATGATTTATTTAGAGTTATTCTCAGGTGGTAGTGTAGCTAGGCAATCTGTAAAAGAGTTAGGTTTGCCTGTCACTAAGTGGTATTCATCAGAGATCAATAAGTATGCTATTCAGATAGCTAACGATAACCATGATGATCTTATTCATCTAGGTAGCGTTGAAGGCGTGTTAGATAGGCTAGTTTCACACAAAGACATTGATGTTATTTTTTGTGGATCGCCTTGTCAGGGATTTTCGGTGGCAGGAAAACAATTAAATTTTCAACATGAACAATCCAAATTGTTTTTTACATTCCTCGATATCTACAAGGCTATCTATACTGCCAATCCAAATGTCAAACTACTTTTTGAAAATGTCAAAATGAAAAAAGAATGGGAACAGATTATCCTATCTAAACTACAAGAGATAAATCCAAAACTAAAACTACATATCATTGATAGTGCTTTAGTATCTGCTCAACGTAGAGTTCGCATGTACATTACTGATTTAGAATTTGATATGCCTGAAGATAAAGGTATCGTACTTAAAGATATTATCGAGTGTGGTTGTGTAGATAGAAACAAGTCATACTGTCTAGATGCAAACTATTGGAAAGGTGGTAACCTGAAGATGTACTTTGAGAAATCAAGAAGACAGTTAGTATTTGGAGATGGTTGTCATCAGGTAGGAATAGCTGATCTTAAAGGTTATGACATTATCAAGAGAGTGTATTCCATTCATGGTAAATGCCCCACTCTAACTACTATGCAAGGTGGACACAGAGAACCTAAGATACTTTGCAACTCTGCATCAATCACAGGTAGAAGATTAGATAGTAATGGTGTTCGTAAGGATGATGATACTAGTCTACCTATAGTTCAAACATTAGAGGTATCGGACTCAGGTAAGTCAAGATGCTTATCTACCTTAACTAAAGACACGGTAGTTTCGCCTTTGCCCAAAGGTAGATATCCTGATGCTTATGGCGAACATAAACTACATTGGCGAAAGCTAACTGTTAAGGAGTGTTGTAGGTTGCAAACTTTACCTGATGATTACTGTAAGTCTGTCAGTAATTCTCAAGGTTATAAGATGCTTGGTAATGGTTGGAACAATGAAACTATTAAGTGTATCTTAAAAGGTTTGACAACTGAAAATAAATTTGGTAATTCAAAAAAATACGAAACTATGGAGAGATCGTGATGACTAAAAGTTCTAGTGAAGTGTATAAGAAATATTATAAGCAATTAGAGGGATTTGCTATTCATAAATATTTGGGAGAAACTGATGATGGTTTTCCTCAATTTTTATTGAAAGCACCAAATCAAGAAGATATTTTGATTGAAGTAAGTGCTGATCCTGAAGGTAATTATGGTGGGTTTTTATTTATAGGAGGTGCAAACCAATGACTAAATATTATTCTAAAAGTAAAGGCAAGTTTATCGACATAGCCAACATGCCTGATCAATATGTAAGAAATGCTTTTGTCAAGATGTGTAGCGAGGAATCAAGGTGGAAGAAACTCGCAGAAGATAACTTTATCGCAAGTGTAGATGATTTAGAAGAGAATGAGATCATGGTAAATAGTCTAACTAAAGAAAGAGATGATTTAATTAAAGAGAGAGATAAATTAAACGAACACTTATTGGATATGGTGTCAAAAAACGCTTACAATATCATGTGGGATAATTGTCAACGCCTTGAAAAACAACTCAAAGAAAAGGATGAAAAAATATCATTCTTAAAAGGGAAATTTGATTATTGGCACAAGGCATATAATAATGTCACTAGCGTTAAGGGAGATAGGTATGTGTTTAGCGAGATACCTAACGACAGTAACGGCAGAAAATTTGTCAGCTTATTGAGGGAATATTTGAATAATGTCAGCTATAAACTCAGGGTTCGTGGTCAGTATCTCAATGATGAAACTAAGAAGAATGAGGGTTGGAAAAGATATAGCTATGGTCAGCCAATCGAGAAATCCAAATGTCTTAGAGTTTATCTAGATATCAATAAAGATATTGACTAGGTAGTTTATCTATAGTAATTGTTTGTTTCATTTTAATTTTAGGAGATAACAAATGAGCAGAGAACACTTTCACGAAAGTCAAATCGAAGACAGAGTAAATCAACTTATGGAAGAGGGCATGTCAGATGAAGATGCTATCCAACAAGCTGAAAGCGAATATGATGGTCAAGTTAATCTAGTTGAAGAGAAAGCACTTGAACTACATAACAAAGAAAAACAATTAGAGTTCTATCTAGATCAGCTTAGATCAGGTGTTTATCCAAGCGAGATAGTTTTAACTAAAGTCTTAGATAAGTTAAAAAAGCATCATAAAGATGAGAATGAAATCCGTTCAACTAGACGATTTTGTTTTGATTTAATTAATCTAATTGATGAAACTGTTTTGGAGGTTTGGAATGCAGAATAAGATTGCTCGTATCCATGTGAACCAACATGTAATCAAAGCCAATGCAAAGAATGGCGAAAACAATCCTGTCTTTACAATCAAACAAGGTGGCAAGAATACCTATGCACATAATGTCAAGGTCAATGGCGAGATGGAGTTAGTCTATTCGCCTGATAAACCACTTAGTTGTGGTGCTAAAGTTTGGATAGAAACTCGTGGCGATATTACAGTTGACGGCAAAAAAATGTCAGCCATTGCTTTAGATGATACCAAGCCTGTAGTAATAAATGTTCCTAAAAACATTTCTATTCAAGGTTTAGAAAAAGTTGATTTTGAATTTTTAAGAAATAAACAAAGGCAGATTAAAAACAAAAATAAACTTCTTGCTATTTAATCTAGATAGTTTAGAACTAACTTAGCTACTAATTCAGGTAGCGTAACCAAAAGGCTTTTAGCCTAGAAAGAGAAAAAATTATGGATAGCATAATTACAAATCAAGAAACAAACTTGAAATCAAATACAATTCACGAACATAACAATCCATTTGATGTTTCATTATTTTCAGATAATGCAAAGATAAAAAGAATAGATCTTTTTGCTTATGATGAAGATGAAAATGGAATTGGTAATCAAGTTAAGCTTGAAAGGTATTCAGGTTTGTACAATGAAAGTTTAGGTCAGGTTCTACAATCTAGACCAATAGCAGATACTTACAAACTTGTACCTCATCAAGATTTGTTTTCTTTACAAGCTGATATTCTAGATAAAACAGATTTACCTAAGCAGAATATTAGAGTTGTAGATAAGCTAATCAATGGTGGCTTACAAGCACAAAGAACTATCTATTATGATGATCTTTCTATCCCTGTTTCTAATTCTAAAGATATTGTTAAAGCTAGGATAGATGTGTTTAATTCTGTAGATACTTCTTGGGCATTCCAAGTTTTCTCAGGAGCATATAGAAACTTATGTAGAAATACTTTGGTGTTTGGTGGTGAAAAATCTTATCATCAAAAAAAGAAACATACCTTAAATTTGTCGCCTAGTGCAATGATCCAAAAATCAGGTTTGGGTTTATCTATGTGGCATCATCAGAAAGATTTGATGTTAAATTGGAGAAAGATACAAGTAACAGATCAACAATTTGCTGATATGTTAAAACAAACTATCTGTCTTAAGAAAACCAAATCTGCTGAAGTTGGTGTCAATCCTGTAAATGAAACTAAGCTAAATTACTTGCTTGGTTTATTTGATGAAGAGAAAAAGGAATTAGGTTCTACTCTTTGGGGTTGTTATAATGCTCTAACACATTGGTCAACTCATACTGATCATAAGGTAGAAAGATTTAATCCTGAAACTCTTAAAGTTGAAACTATTAATGGTGGCAGAACTAATGCTAATAAACCAAATGTAGAAAGACAGAGAGCAGATGTAGTCAGAGAATTATTGACATCAGACGCATGGCAAAATTTAGAAATGGCTAACGCTTAATGGGTGAATTTCTAGCAAACGTATCTCGAATAATGGTCATCTTATTGGTGATCATTATTTTAGCTTTAATATTTTAATAGGAGAAAATATGTCTATTGATAAATCAAAAATCATTGAATGTTGTATCTGTAAAAAAGATATTGAACCTCAATTTTTAGGTAATGATGGAGATGGTAAACCTGTTTATTGGTATGGTGGAAATAATGCTCAACCAATCCATGATGGATGGTGTTGCAATCCTTGTAACCAAATCGTACTTGCTGAAAGAATGGCTAGTATCAGAATTGCACAATGGGAGAAAAACCAATGAGAAGACAACATCTTACTAAAATGTCAACATTGCTTGAAACATTGGAAATTGTATCTAAGAACGCTAAGAACAAAGGTCATAGATCAGGTCATAGATGCCACGAACTTGCCAAACAATTAGCAGATCAATTTGATGTTTTTGTACCTACTTTGGATAGTATTATTACTAACAAAGAAAACAAAAATAATCCTACTTTAATCAAAGGTAATCAACCAATGACTAAAGGAGAATTTAGTATATATCAGGTCATCAGGAAGAATGATTATATCAAAGTGATTGATGTATACGCATTAACAGATATAAAAATGTCAATATATACTGTTAGGCAATATGTACATTGTTTAAAGCAAAAAGGTTATATTCAATCTGTTAATGTTAAAGGTAAACATTACAAATTATATAAAGCTTATCCTTTAAATTTTAATACAATGGATCGTAATTTGGTTAATAAATTAACTAGTTGACATTAAAAAAAATCTAAGATTATAATTGAACCATCCAAGCATAATGTTTGGGTGGTTTTTTTAAACCTCAACTTAAGTAGAAAAGGAAATCCAAAAATGGAAACAAAAACTTACTTAATCAATCATGAATATGATGAAAACAAAAAAGAAATTATTCATAAACCTTGCAAGGTTGAAATGCGTTGGAAGATTTACGACAGCTTTGCTTGTTTAGAAATAATAGGTTTTGAGAAAGACAAAGAAACAATAAAGCACTTGTTGTACTGTCATAAAGACCAAACAATAAACATTTTAAATACAATTAATGAGCAAGTACAATATGAAGATGATTTAGAACCTTGCAAAAAAGATAGGTTTTACTTCAATGAAAATATTGGTGTTCAATGGGGCTTACATGGTCAATTAGATTTAGAAGATTTAATTGCAGATAAGAAAGGTAATTAAATGGCTTACTTTTTTAAATGTAATATATGCAACTATAAAGAAACCTTTGCAGATACTTTTAACATGCCTTTAGAAGTATTTGAGGGAAAACTACAAGATTATGAAAGCGTAATTTGTGATAGTTGTGCTACCAATAAACAGAAACTTAAAGGCAATCAAATTATAATTCAAAAAGGATTTAACAATGCAAACATTTAATTTAAGTTTAGAAAACATGCCACACAGAGATAAGAAACTTCTTAATATTGCTAAGGTTGAAAATATGCGTTCACCTCGAAGTAATAAAGAAGTAGCTAATCAATATGTAATTACTTTGCAAAATGGAATAACAATATTTCAAAGTTATAATTCAATTATATGTGTCAAGGCTGACGGTGAAACATATTTAGATTATGATAATTGGAATTACTCTAATACTACTTCAAGGTATAGAAAGTTATTCTTAAATGAAGACACCAAAACAACACAAGACAAAATTAATCGTGGTGTTTATGGTTGTGTAAGACTAAATAAATAACTTAAACTTTCCTCCCCTGAAAACCTCATAGATTAGTTTCTATGGGGTTTTTTACTTTAAGGCTTAATATATATGTAATTGATTGTTTCTGTTATGTATTCGCTTGTCATGGCGTTTGGGTATTCACTCGCAATATAACGAGCAGTAAACACCTTTTAGGCTTACATTGTACAATTAAAAAATATCATCCTAGTTAAAAAGAGATACACATAACGAGAAAAGACCGAGCCAACACAGATGAAAACTAACTTTGCCTTGTTGGGTGTTATATTAGCCTATGGTATTGATCAAAGATAAATTTTGCGAAAATTGGGGTGCTAAGGGTCATGGGGGCCCCCCACGTATACGTTAGCAAAGTCGCCATATTTTTATGTAAATGAGTTACTTGTACAGCCTATTTGCATCCTTTTAGGATATCCTGTGTATATAGGTGTATTTCCCCGGAGGTGTTACTCCGATTATATCCATCATGCCGAAAAAGTCAAGACATTTGTGCGTAAAAATTTTTTTATTTGACATATTTGTATTATATCCGTATAATTTCTGTATCAAGACCAGTTTCGAGCAGCAGCAACCACATTGAATTTCGTGCTTTGGCTCAAGCTGAACGGTTCTTGGTACAATCTAACAGGAATTTTAATCATGTATGAAGCATTTGTACTCGTATGTTTGGTAGGAAAACCAATATCAGACGCATATTGTAATCAATTAGCAGATATAAGAGGTCCGTACATGACGCATGATCAGTGTTTAGCACGAGTATACGAAATTCAAAGGGATTTACCTGTGTATAAGCCTGATATGGAAGCAAGAGCATACCGTTGTGACAAATTTACTCCCAAAAACGAAGAACTCACGTGAAATATCACCCCAACAAGAGCAATTTCTAACTAATTTATTTGAAAATGGTGGAAATGTTACTGATGCAGCACTTGCAGCAGGCTATTCTAAGGGTAGTGTTACGTGGTTGAAGAACAGTTTAGCCGATGAAATAATAAATCGGACAAAAAACGTACTATCCATGAACGCATTTAAGGCTGCTACACGGTTAGTAAGCACAATAGACAATCCTGTACCTGAAAGAGGAGACGATTTACGCTTCAGGGCTGCAGAATCTCTATTAAATAGGGTAGGCTTGGGTAAACAAGAAACAACTAACGTAAATGTACAGGCAGTACACGGAATAGTTTTACTGCCACCAAAGAAAGAGGTAGTTATAGATGGCTAATGAATTATTTAAAGTGTTAAACTTTATAAATGCTCTGACATCAGACAGTCAGATGGGCAAAGCTCTTGATGATAAGATAAAAGGTATGATGAAATCTCTTACTCCGTCTGAAAAGAAACAAGCTAAAGATGCTTTGAAAGATAAAAAGAATGAAGATAACGGTATGAGATACGGTGGCAAGGCATCTAAAGTATATACAAAAGGTTCAGGTACTCGTAAAGTAAATGTCTGATGCACCCAAACGTGGTCGCCCAAAGAAAGACCCCAACGCACCGAAGCAAAGATATTTTCTGTCCAGAGCCGAACAAGCTAGACGACAGACACAGAAGAGATTACGTGACGCAAAGAAGCGTGCAGATAAAATAACTAAGGTAGCAGAAAGTAAAAGAAGATATGCCAGAAAGCTTGAAGAGAAAGTTGGTAAGGTTGAGAAAGCTCTTAAGGGGGATGCAACTACCATTGTCGATACAGGGGATTTATCTAGCCTTCCTCCACCTGTACAAGAAATCGTTGGAAATCGTGAAGTGGTGTTTCAGCCGAATGAAGGACCTCAAGAAGAGTTTTTATCAGCTAGTGAAAGAGATGTCCTCTATGGAGGTGCGGCAGGTGGGGGAAAAAGTTTTGCACTTCTCGCAGACCCTCTTAGGTATTGCACTAATAGCAACCATCGTGGGCTTCTTCTTAGGCGTACTCTGGATGAGCTAACAGAACTTATTGATAAGTCACGCCAACTGTACCCCAAAGCGTTTCCCGGTGCAAAATTTAGAGAGTCAAAGTCAACGTGGCATTTTCCATCTGGAGCAACAATCTGGTTCACTTATCTAGACAAAGACAAAGATGTAACTCGATTTCAAGGACAAGCTTTCAACTGGATAGGTATAGACGAGATAACCCAATACCCAACACCTTACGTGTGGGATTACCTAAGATCAAGACTAAGAAGCACAGATCCAGAACTACAACAAAGTTTGTATATGAGGTGTACTGCTAACCCCGGAGGAATCGGAGGGTGGTGGATTAAAAAGATGTACATCGATGTAGGAGAACACAATAAGCCGTTTCCTGCAGCAGATGTCGAAACAGGTAAACCATTTATGTGGCCGCAAGGACACGAAAAGGAAGGTCAACCTCTGTTCTATCGTAGGTTCATTCCTGCAAGATTGACAGACAATCCGTTCCTTATGGCAGATGGACAATATGAAGCTATGCTTCGTTCACTGCCAGAGATAGAACGGAAAAGATTACTTGATGGGGATTGGGATGTAGCCGATGGTGCAGCCTTCCCAGAATTTAACAGAGCAAAGCATGTTGTGGAGAGCTTCGAATTGCCAACCAATTGGCCCCGTATCAGGGCGGCTGACTATGGGTATGCGAGTCCTTCTTGCGTTTTATGGGGTGCTATTGATTGGGATAATAATATCTGGATTTATCGTGAATTATACGTAAAACAGTTGACAGCAGAACAATTAGCTGATAAAATACTAGAAGCAGAGCAACTTGACCCTCTACCCCACTATACAGTATTAGATTCTTCCTGTTGGAATAAAACAGGTTTTGGTCCTTCCATAGCAGAAACAATGATGAGATGTGGTGTTCGTTGGATTCCATCTGATCGTAACAGAATACAAGGTAAGATGGAAATACATCGTAGGCTTGCAGATGATCCGAGAACAAACGAACCGAGACTACGAGTGTTTTCTAATTGTAGCAACACTATCAAGCAATTGGCAGCAATTCCTCTTTCCAAAACTAATAGCGAAGACGTAGATACTAAGGCAGAAGATCACGCATACGATGCTCTGAGATATATGTTAATGACAAGAATGACAGGATATGCAGCAATTCATCAAACGCTTAATGGTATTAAGGCTCAGGTCTATCAAGTACAAAATGAAACATTTGGATACTGATAAATGGATTTAAAATTATTTATAGAAAAAGTAGATGATGGCACACTAACTGTTGGTGAAGCTTTTGAGTTTGTTGAAAACAATCCCGGATCAAGCGAAGGTCAAAAAGACAAAGCAGGGAAATTAAGAAGAAACTTACCATTCTCTATGGATAAACCATACTTTGAAGTTTATCAAACAGAGGAGTTTATAAATTCTGTTCAAGGTCCAGTAAACAGATTTAGAGATTTTAGTAGCTTTGAGTCAGGATTACAAAAAGGATTACTTAGAACTGAAACTTTTAAAGATAAAGATTACAAACTATTATCAAGAAGCACTGGAATTGCAGCTAAAACAAAAGAAGGTGCAGGAGTACAAGACAGAACATTAAAGCCGATGAGAGGTACTATATACTCAACGGATTTAGATGAGATGTACCACAGACATTTACAAAATGATAGTTATCCTGTACTAAATAAAGATGGCGAACCAGTAATTGACAAAAAAACAAATGCACCCAAAAGAATTTTTATAAGTCAAGATACCAAAGATTATATGGTATATGAAAAAGCTACTGGACAAAGATTAGAAAGTAATATTGGAAAAGATGGAATTAAAATATCTGATGTTACAGTTACTAATAGACCAGATGGCAGTGTGATTGTTGAAATAGCAGAGAAAAAGACTGCTACAAAATTTAGACCGAGAATAAAATACGAAGGTGAGTTTGCATTATTTTTAAAACACTTGCACACTAAAGCAGTAACAAGAGCAAAAGGAGCAGATTTAAAAACAGTTGATCTTTTCAATACTACTCCTGATAAAGTAAATGGAGTTTGGAATCATTATTTCAGACCTGAACTTGAAGCTAGATTTCCTACACAATTACCACAAGGAGAAAAAGCTACACCTAAAGTTATAAGAAAGATATTAGCAAGAATCTTAGAAGATGAATTTGAGGTTGATACAAATTTAGTTGACTCTTGGATAGGTCACGCAGGAGGACAAGATGAAGCATCTTCTCGTCTTTCTGCAAAAGCATATGCAGGTGTTGTATCGGACAAGCGAATTGGACCTCTCATAAACAACATCATTCGTAATGATGCTTTTAACACTGGAACATCAGTCAATGATCTCTTTACACAAAGAGGAGTAGCCGTTCCTGAATTTAATGGCGATTTCACGTACCCTGCTAACAAAGAACCTTTCTTGTATAGTTCAGATACAAACGTAATACCTAAAAAACAAAGACGAACTAAACAAGAAATAGCAACTGCAAATCAAATATCAGCAACAAAACAAAAAAAATCACGATTAGAAGAATTAGAATACGACAAACAAATACTTGAACAAGAAGCTATAGTTCAAAAGAAAGCTTTAGAAGTTGCAGACCAAGAACCAGCAGTAACAAAAAAGATAGCAGAAGGTAAGGCTGCTCAAAAGAAAGCTCAACTAGAAGCAGATATCGCAGCAGGATTAAAATCTGCACCTAAAAAATCAGCAAAAGGTGGCATTGATTTGGGCGAAGTATTTAGTTCAGAAGAGTGGAAAGATTTAACAAAAGGTATTAAAACTCTCGCAGTAGCCACTGGTGTTGCTGGTGTAGTTAGTGAAGCTAGAGCAGATTTTTTAAAGTATAAACAACGTGGGTACAGTGACATTGGTGCAGGATTAGGTGCAGGTGCAGAAACAGCAAGAGATTTAGCTGTTGATGTAGTCACAGGAATGAACCCACTAAAAATAGCTGCAGATTTTTCATTACAATCAAGTCCTGCAGGTCAAGGATCAGACATGGAAGCAGGAGGAGAATATAGAACCGTATCCGAAGATGAGTATGCAAACATGACATCTATGGGATTAGAAACTTCTAAACAAGACATGGCTACGACTAGTCCAATGAATTACGCAATGGATCAGCAAATGAGTGATCTACTACGTAAAGATGTTCCTGATCCACTAAGAATACGTATTGATAGTGGAACAGTAACAATGCCTGATGGTTCAACAAGACCATTTGGTCCTAACATATAATGGTATAGGAGACAAAAATGCCAGACAAAAATTATAACTTTGGTGCTGCATACATAATGGGCAGTGACAAAACTTCAGTTGATGACCCAATGGGATCAAATCAATTAAATAGAGAGGGAATGGACTTTGATATGACTAACACTGGTAACAATGAGTTACAGGTAGACATGCCAAAGAAACAGTCAAAGCCGACTGTTGAAGCTTCTCTTTTTGCAATGGCAGACGACAAAAACTACTTTAGCTAGGATTTATCAATGGCTGATAACTTTTTAAACTCAGATGAAGAGTCTGATTCTCCTCTTTCTATGTCCAATGCGGCAGAGATTATGCCCGGACTTGCAGGGTACATAAAGAGTAGGTTTGAAGATTCTGAAAACGGTAGGCGTTCCCATGAACATAGATGGCTACAAGCCTATAAAAACTTTCGTGGCATTTATGATTCTACTACACAATACCGTGATTCTGAAAGATCAAGAGTATTTGTCAGAATAACTAAAACTAAAGTTCTTGCAGCATATGGACAAATTGTTGATATATTATTTGCCAACAAAAAGTTTCCTATTGTTGTAGAAGATACACCTGTTCCAGAAGGCATAGCAAAGTTTGCCCACTTAGAAACTCCTGCAGATCAAGTATCGCCACCACCACAAGACCAATATGGTTATGCAGGTGATGGTATGGAATTAACTCCGGGAGCAACACGAGCAACTCCAACTATGGATTTCTTGGGGGGTATGGCAAATAAATTTGCAAATGCACCACTTGTTGAAGGACCTGCGAAAGTAGGAGAACCTCAGATAAGTCCGTCAGGTGAAGCTGCACGTAAAATGGAACAGATGATACATGATCAGTTACTTGATAGTAATGCAGTCAATGTTTTTCGTCACGCTATATTTGAAGCATCTCTTCTTGGTACAGGAATAGTTAAAGGGCCTTTCAACTTTAACAAGAAAGTACATAAGTGGCAAAGAGATGACAGTGGCAACAGACAATACATGCCTTACGAAAAAGCAGTGCCAAGAATAGAGTCTGTATCCGTGTGGGATTTTCATCCTGATCCAGCAGCTACAAGTATAGATGACTGTGAGTATGTGATACAAAGACATCGTATGAATAGACAACAACTTCGTGGTCTTTCACAGCGACCTCACTTTGACATGGAAGCCATAGAAGAGTGTCTTGCAAAAGGTCCTAACTACGAAGACAAGTATTACGAAGATACTATTCGTGAAGATGAGACTGAGCCATACTATCAAGAGAACAGATTTGAAGTTCTTGAGTATTGGGGTGTAATAGATGCTAAGTTTGCTGATGAAGCAGGATTAGAATTACCTACAGGTATTTCAGACTTAGATCAAATACCTGTGAACATATGGGTGTGTGGCACAATTATACTTAGATGTGTTCTTAATCCATTTACACCATCAAGGATACCTTACCAAGTATTTCCATACGAAGTCAACCCATATCAAATGTGGGGTGTTGGCGTAGCAGAAAACATGGAAGATGCACAGATGCTTATGAATGGTCATGTGAGAATGGCTATTGATAACTTAGCACTTGCAGGTAATCTTGTGTTTGATGTAGATGAAGCAAGTTTAGTTCCCGGACAGAACATGGACATCTTTCCCGGAAAGATATTTAGAAGACAGTCAGGTGTAACAGGAACTGCAATCAACGGTCTTAAGTTTCCAAACACAGCAGGCGAGAATATACAAATGTATCAAATATCTCGTCAACTTGCAGATGAAGAAACAGGTATACCATCAATCATGCACGGACAAACTGGTGTAACAGGCACAGGTCGTACAGCATCAGGATTGTCAATGTTGATGGGTTCTGCAGGTTTGTCTATGAAGACAGTAATAAAAAATATAGATGATTATTTACTTAAACCTATGGGAGAAGCTTATTTTCAATGGAACATGCAGTTTAATGATAGTGCAGAAGACATAGAAGGCGACTTAGAGATTAAACCTCGTGGGGTAGCTGCAGTGATGCAGAAAGAAGTAAGAAGTCAAAGATTAACAGCATTATTGCAAACAGTTATGAATCCTACCCTCGCACCATTTGTTAAGATACCAAACTTAATGAGAGAGTTAGCTATATCACAAGACATTGATCCAGATAGTTTAGTTAACGATGTAAACGAAGCACAGATTTACGCAGAGATATTGAAAGGGATGCAACAAGATGCTCAACAAGGAACAGGCGGCGAAGGTGGCCCCCCTAGTCAACAACCAACAGATATGGCAGGGTCTGGAGGATTACCTCCTCAATCTAAAGGAACTAACGGTCAAGGGTCTGGCGATGGCACAATCGGAGTCGGAGCTACGCCAACTGCAGGGGAAGCTGGTTTTACTGGAAACACTCCTCAGTTTGAAGAGTAACGTAGAGAAAGTCAAAACTAATAATGGCATTTGAGACTAACAATCCTCAACTAAACTTCTTACTGAAAAGAGCAAGACGAAAAAATGCTGCTAAAAATGCTCTTAAGCAAGAAGCCATTGAAGTTGAAACTATATCTGAAAAAGCAGAATCAGAAAGTGACCAAGAGTTTGATAAGTTAGATATAGGTGGAGTAAGTTCAGCTTCTGGCATAGGAGTAGAACCTGCTGGAGTATCACAGTCTATAGCCGATGCCAGTGAAATGATGGACATGGCAGGAGTGGGTAGAGGTCAAACAGCAGGACAAGTAGCTTTTGGTATGGAAAAGGCAGCAGGCGAAAGAAGTTTTATAGAAACAGACCCTGTGGGAGCAGCAATAACAGGATACTATGACAGTGGTTTAGCTCAGACAGCAGTCAATCTTGCTCCAGCAGTTGCCGCTTACACAGGTAATATTGAAGCAGCTAGAGCGTTAGGTTCAGTGTCAAATATTTTAGGTAGTCCTACAACATCATTAATTACTGGAGTAGTAGGACCTTCAATGCAAGATCCTTATGGTCAGAATGTGGCAATGGGAAGTGGCATGTTAAACACGGTAGCTAGTTCAGTGATGTCCACTCACTATGAGGTTGCAGATAAGATGACACAGGGGATACCCGGTTACAATCAGGGATATTATCAAGGAAATTTAGTTAGTATTGAACCCGGAATATTTGGTGGAAGAGTGATGACAGGTGTGACTGTTCCAAGTGGTTCAATCAGTGATTTTGAAGAAGCTATAAAACAGGCAGAATTACAAGAAGATGAGGATGCTATTAGTGGATATATGCAAGGTAATCCAGCAGCAATGATGCAAGCAGGTATAACTGTAGATGATTACAGCAGTGCAACTCAAGCTGCTCAGGCAGGTATAGGATATTCTTCTTACGATGCTTTTGGTAATCCAACTGGTGCGGCTCCTGCAGGTTCACAATATAGTGCGACAGGTACATTTAGCACAGATGATAGTGATGATAACTACGGTGGTTACACTGATGATGATTTTAGTGGATTTAATGAAGGTGGAAAAATAGGTATGCAGATGGGTGGTGATCCTGCACAGCAGCAGACACCTACTGGCGAGATGGGATTTGTTGGAGGACCTCCTGATCAATTTACTAAACAACAGACTATAGCCGATGACATACCTAAGACAGTTCCTGAAGGAGCATTTGTAATCAATGCACCTGCTGTAGAGTTTGCAGGCAAAGAAGATATAAAACAAATGTTGGTCGAAGCCTACGAGATAGTGGCTCAAGCAGATACAGATGCTGGAATAGATAAGACTTCCAAAGCTGCTAAGATACCAAGCAAAGAACAAGTTGACATAATGATTTCACGTGGAGAAGTTATTGTACCTCCAGAGATTGCTAAAGTAATTGGATATGACAGACTAGAAAAAATAAATAATCGTGGTAAACGAGAGGTAGCACGTAGACAAGAAGAATCACAGAAACAAGAAAAACCACAAGCTAGACAGGCATCAGATGGTGGTTTCATAGGTATGCAAGAGGGTGGTAATACTCAATACGTACCTAAAACAGTTCCTAAAGGAACATACTACACTAAAGAAGAGAGAGACAAAGCAGACAGTGTTCTTGGAAAAACTCTTGTTCCGTATAGTGAACGAGAACAAGGCGTGTATAGAATAGAGAGTGAACTTGAGAAGAGTAGACCTACTAAGTTTTCTTCATTTAGTAGCATCAGAGAAATGCTTCAAAATAATCCTATAACCCCTTTTAATAAGGGAGAAACAGAAACATACAGTGACTCTCCTCTTCCTCCAAAACCCATGACAAAAGAATATGAAAGTGGAGTAAAGTTTGGTGATACAGAAACAGGATTTCAATATTTAACTCAAACTGGAGACAACTTAGGGCGACAAGGCAGAGGGTTTAATGACTTACTTTTAGCAGGTCTTAGAGATAGAAGAACCTTAACTGACTTTGTAAAATTATCTGACTACGGTGGTGTAGGCACAAGAGGAGGAGCTGCAGGAGTTTATTTTCCATATTTTAATAAAATTGCAGTTGCGAGAAAAAATCTTCAAATGGCAGGTATAGGAACTCCCGGATTAGCAGGAGATACAGAAGTACATGAGCTTATGCACAAAGGGGCAGATTTACTAGAACAAGACCCTAATTTTGATTGGAATGTGTATGCGTTTGGTAATAAATCATTTGGAAAAGTCAACAAATTAGAAAGAGGTAGAGCCGAACACAGGTACATACAAGCTGTAGTAAACACAGCTTTTATTAAAAATGAGATTCAAGATAAAACACAAACTGAAAAATACTATGTAGGTCAGGCGAATAAGTATTTAGATTATTTACTTGCTGAAATAGAGGAAGATAAAAAGCAAGGTTATTCTATATTCGATGAAGAAGACATAGCTGATGCTAAACGAAGAATAGCACAACGAGAAGATAAATTAGAAACTGCTAAAAAAACTGTTATGTTAGCTGAAATAACTAGAGTTTACAACGCTTACTTTAATGATGAAGATAGAAAACGTTTTAACGATGCTTTTATACAATATAACAAAGATGAAACTTCAAAAGAGCAAGGTATTTTATTTGGTGGTAAATTTGAAAACTATGAAAATGGCATAGAAGACTTTATAGAAATCAAAAAGAAAGGTAAACCAAATAAAGCTTTTTTTAGTTCGCAAGTAACAACTGCTGATTTTGATACTGATAGAATACATAATAATTTTAGTTTGCAAGATGTAACTGATCTTTTTGAATTAGCTAATTACATAATGATTAACAATGAAGATACAAAAGCATTTTTATCTCAAATAGAAAGAGTTGCACCTAAGTCTACTAGAAACTTAGATGAAATGTATGTTAGTCCGGGTCAAATAGATAGAGAACCTATGGCAGAAGGTGGTATAAGTTCAGGATTTATCGACTATGATGCACTTAAAAGAAATTATGGAACAACAAACATTGATCAAATTATTCAAAAGAAAGTGGCAGGAGCATTTGGTGTTAGAGAACAAGGAGAAAAAGCTCAAGAGATTGCCTACGATTTTGCAAGAGAAAATGAGTTTATGGATGATGATAAAAGTGAAGATACACTAAGACATATCTTAGGTGGTGGTTTTATGGCAGACGAAAAATTAGGATTTGCTGTATACAACCTAAAAGAAAATCCTTATGTAAACATGATATATGGTGGTCTTAAAGGATTTATCACACAAGGAAACACTGAAGGGTTTACTCTACCAACAGGTGAAGCTCAACAAGAAGCAGAGATAGATTTAAATAATAATGAGTTTGGTAAAGCCTTAAGACAAAAATATCCCAACGAAAAAGAATTTGTCAAACAGGCAAAGAAATATTTATTGGATATGAGAGCAGGAAAAGAAGTAAAACCTGTTAGTGGCTTCAGACCAATGATGAGTCTAGGCACTATCCAATAATAGAATTAATCAGCTACCCACACATGTGGCCCTGATGAACCGAAGCAGCTACCCACAGCCATGTGGCACTGCAATGAATGAGGTAAATAAAATGGCAAAACAAGTAAAAGGTGCGAGAGCAAACAAACCCAATGACTCCTTTGGAGTAATAAATAATCCAAATCTCTATAAAAACAAATACCGAGAGGAAGTTGATAAAGATGATGAGGATGAAGTAGAAGCAAAATCAGAAGACGTTGGCACTCAAGAAGAAGCTACCCAACAAGAAGGTTTTGTAGAAACTAAGCAGGAAGATAATCCTGAACACGATTATAAAAAACGTTATGATGATTTGAAAAAACATTATGATAATAAACTTCAAGAATGGAAAGATGAGAAAGAAGCTTTGAAGACAACTGCAGAACAGATGGATTTAGACCCTTCAATCAAACTTCCTAAAAGTCCAGATGAGCTAGAAGAGTTCAAAGGCAAGTACCCAGATGTGTATGCAGTAGTGCAAACCGTAGCGGCAATGCAAGCTAAAGAACAATCTGAAAGTTTAAAAAAGGAACTTGAAGTTATAAAAGGTCGTGAAAAGGAAATGGAAGTTCAGAGTGCATACAAAGTATTACTTGCCGCACATCCTGATTTTAACGATATTAGGAACAACGAAAAGTTTCTTTTGTGGCTTGATGAACAACCAAAATCTATTTCTGAGGGTATAACTAAGAATAACACTGATAGCAAATGGGCAATCAGAGTTCTTGACCTTTACAAAGCCGACACTGGCTTAAAAACAAAATCTAACAAATCTAATGCGTCTGCGGCTGAATCAGTTAGAACACCAAGTTCTAGAGAAGTTCCAACTGACAAAAATGCAAACAAAAAGATTTGGAAGATGTCAGACATCGCCAAACTAAAAGCGTGGGAATTTGAGAAATTTGAAAAAGAAATTGATCAAGCACGATTAGAGGGGCGAATAACTCAATAACTAACCTCAAGTAGAGGAAGGATAAGAAAATGGCTTTTAATTCAGCTGCAGGGTACGGAAATTTACCGTCAGGTAATTTTGCCCCTGAAATTTTTAGTCAAAAAGTTCTTAAGTTCTTCCGTAGAGCTTCGGTTGCAGAAGATATTACGAATACCGACTATACTGGCGAAATTGAAAACTTTGGCGACACTGTTAACATTATAAAAGAACCAACACTTACTGTGTCAGCGTACACAAGAGGTTCTGTGGTTAACGCACAAGACTTGGCAGACGATCAGATCACACTGACTGTTGACCAAGCAAATGCTTTCGCATTTAAAATAGATGACATCGAAGAGAGACATTCACATGTCAACTTTGAAGCATTAGCAACTTCTTCAGGTGCTTTTGCTCTAAAGAGAAAATTCGATGCCAATATACTACAGGCTATGTCAGACGGTGCAGGTATTGCAGGTGCTGATGATGCAAGTTTATCAGGTGGTTTAACAACTACTAACTCAGCTTTAGGTACAGCATCTGCTCCTATTAACGTAGAGACAAATGATGCAGGTATCAACCTCATGCTATTAATGGCAAGAGTGCTTGACGACCAATCTGTACCAGAAGAGAATAGATGGTTTGTTGCACCTCCGATCTTCTACGAGAAGATGTTTCAGGCAGGTAATAAGATGGCAGAAGTACAGGTAACTGGTGACGGCTCTTCTAACCTCAGAAACGGACTTGCAACTCCGGGTACACTTGCAGGATTTACATGCTACAAGTCTACTGCTTTAAACAGTACAAGTGGAACTGACCAAGTAACATTATCAGGTTTAGCAACAGATGCTTCTGAGAATGTTGTTTTAGCAGGTCATATCTCTAGTACATCTACAGCGTCTCACATCGCAAAGACTGAAGTGGTACGTTCAACTGAATCATTCTCTGATGTTGTTAGAGGACTACATGTTTTTGGTCGAAAAGTTTTAAGACCAGAAGGATTAGTTCGTGGCATCATTGACTTTGCTTAATAGGGAGGATTAACTATGGCTACTTATGATAGAACCATCACTGGTGGTGGCACAGTAGGGCATCCGGGTAATCTACCTAGACCCTATATAATTACATCTCCTGTCTATGATGCAGTTGACAATACTTCATTAGCAGGTGATGACATCGTTAAGTTAATTGATTTACCTGCTGATAGCATGATCATTGGTGGAACATTAGAAGTTCTTGAAGCTTCTGGTAACGCTAATGTTACTCTTGATGTGGGTACATCAACTGACGTTGATGCTTTTGTTGACGGTGGAGCAAGTAATGCTGCTGCTGATATTCAGTTCAACCTGAAGGCTGCAGGTGGTAACATAGTTACTTCTGCTGACTCTGTTCAAGTGACAATACTTGATTCAGGATCTTCAGGAACAACTGCGTTACGTTTCAGAGTACACGCTGTTATCTGCGACATCTCTAAGAACCCTGTTGAAACTGCTACAGTTTCTACTGGTACATAATATCTAAATCAAGGGGGCAGGGCAACTTGCCCTCTTGACGAATTTTACTTTCTATGTTAGCCTTGTGCCAACTTAGCAGGGAAAACAGGGAGTATATAAATGCCATATTTGATAAGTAATATACCACACTTTAAGTGTTGGGTTAGAAAAGAATTTACACACAATCACCAAATGTATCATGGTGAATATTTACACGGACTAGCGATAGCCGTAAACACAGTACCAGACAGATGTCTAAGTTTTCAAGTTGTATTTACAGGATGTGAAAGTGATGACGATGAAAACGAACCGAATGTACACGGTGGTGCAATGTGGGCAAGGATGCCAATAACATCACTCGTTGCCGACATACCGTATGAAGAGTGGCCGCAAATAATGCCAACCCATCTAGCTCAACCGTGGGATTGCAGT
>Ga0209348_1000532_pt1 | contig 19612 bp, 38 predicted proteins | sample ETNvirenome_2_30_FD_184065 | JGI IMG/M metagenome (GOLD analysis project Ga0209348, IMG submission 184065) | Marine viral communities from the Pacific Ocean - ETNP_2_30 (SPAdes) (version 2) | ecosystem: Environmental > Aquatic > Marine > Oceanic | place: Pacific Ocean | collected 2013-06-22
CCCATCCGGATGGTAATATAATCGACACTGATCATTCAGAAATACCACACGAACATAAGTGTGCTCACATAATAGCCTTGAATGATGGCAATTATGCTGCCCAGCCAAACAATAGATGTATCTGGGATTTACCTTCATTTACGGTTAAAGATAATATTCCTGATTGGAAGGTGCAAACTAACGAGTGGAATGTAGAAGACACTGGTAAGTGGAAGACTGAAGACACAGATAATTTTTTCTACGAGATTGAGGAAAAGAAACATGATTAAACAACCACAAGCAAAAATTTGTGATTTATGTGGACACCTGTTAAGACGTCACGTTCACGAAGGTATTAACAAATGTGCTCACTGTGATTGCAGTTTGAGTCAGGCACCAGGGAACAAATGGTGGGAAAAAATTATTAATTGGTTAACGTAATGACAGAGGTACACAGGATGAACTATTACTTTACAGGTTTACTAATTGTAATGTTAGTTGTTCTGGCTTTTTGCGGAGGACCGGGTGTCCAATAGACCACTAAATATCGGAGAAGAAGCACGGGTGCAGATGCCGATGAAAACGGTTGCTAGCCTGATCGTGCTCGTCGCAATGGGCGTGTTCGCTTATACGGAGCTGACGGCGAGGTTGGTATCGTTAGAGACATCACGTGAATTATTTCAAAATGATTTGCTTAAAAAAAGTGAACAAGTGCCCGTCGATCAGGAGCAGATATTTTTAATCGAGGATTTGTACAAGTCCGTTGAGAAAATGGAAGAAACTCAAGAGATGAACATGACTAACAAAGTTAATATAGAATTTTTAAGAGAACAATTAGATAAAGCATTAGTTGATATTGAAGATTTAAAAGATAAAGTTAGAGCAAACGGTAACGGAGCCCACTAATGACAGAGTTAATTATAGCCCTTCTTATGATTGTCAACGGAGAGATCAAGGAACACAGAATACAAGAGTCGATGTCTGATTGTTTAAAAGGCAAAAGGGTCGCAACAAGAACGAATAAAAATAATAACATTCAGTACCAGTGTATAAAATCGATGGCTGAGTTAGAGTCGAACATAGATGGTAGCAAAAGTATTAAAAAACTCATCCTTGAATAAGATTGCAAAAATGCTTCGTACACCACGCTTCAGGCAACTTGTAATTAAAAACAAAAAGAAATATAGTAGAAAAAATAATGAAAGAGATAAAAAATTTTATATCTAGTGAAGAGTCTAATGAATTAATACAATTTCATGAAAAAAATTTTAATTTAAATAATGAACATTGTTTTATGCACAGAAATACAGCAGTGATGGATCATCTTATGGTTACAAAATTTACAAATATAGAAAAGGCATTAACTAAATTTGTAAAAAATATAAATAATAATTATGTTATTAATTATTTTCAAATAGTTAAATGGCCTAAAGGAGAGTCACAAGATCCTCATTTAGATTTTGATTATCATCCATATACGTCTATAATATATTTAAATGATGATTTTGAAGGGGGTGAAACAGTTGTTTTAGACAAAACAATTGTACCTGAAAAAAATAAATTAATAAGTTTTGAAGGAGATAGAATAATGCATAAAGTTAATGAAATTACTAAGGGAGTAAGGTACACTCTACCTTGTTGGTATAAATATGAATCTTAGTCGTAACTTCACGCTTCAAGAATTAATTAAATCTGATACTGCAGTCAGGTTGGATATTAATAACAATCCAAACTCAGGTCAGATAGAAAAATTAAAAGATCTTTGTGAAAATATTTTACAGCCAGTACGTGACCACTTCGGCAGGGTCAAAGTAACTAGCGGGTTCCGTAGCGAGCAGCTGTGCCTAAAAATAGGTAGCTCGATCAACAGCCAGCATGCAAAAGCTGAGGCCGCAGACTTCGAATGTATGGGAACCGACAATGCTGAATTAGCTGACTGGATTTATGCAAACCTAGAATTCGATCAATTGATTCTCGAGTTCTACACGCCCGGCGAACCAAACTCAGGGTGGATACACTGTAGTTACACCACTGATCAACCTAGAAAACAATTTTTACATGCATTTAAATCAGAAGGTAAAACTAAATATAAACCTGTCATAGGAAAGGCAAAAGATCTTGTCTAAAGCTTTTAAGGTGTTTCATAAGATAGATACTGTTCATGGTATTTGTGAGGAATGCCAAGAAGATACTATATTAGTAGCAATAGTTTCTGAATATTATAGATGTACTAATTGTGGATGTGATACTAGACAACACATTAATGGTAGTATAAGATATTTAAGATTAAGTGAAAGTGATAAAAAATTTATAAAGGATAATGGCTAAACAAAAATTTACTCACTACATTCCTAGAGACAAGCCTAAGAAAAGAGGACCTCGCCAACACAAAAAAAATTTAAATAAAAGCGAACGTCGTCAAAAAAAACAAACTCGTTATAAAGGTCAAGGTTAAGTCTCTGCCTGTTCGGGAGTATATGGCTCACAGACAAATTTAGGATAAAGCCTACTTTTATTTATTTGCTCATTTGTTATTAATTCACTATTATAAAATACTTCAAAAGACTGACCTAAACCATCCTTAATACAACTACTAAATGTAGTATGATTCATCTGATATGTATGCATATCTTGAGTAACTGGTAGACAAGTATTACCTATTCCAGTACATATAAATAAAGTTAATAAAAATTCCATTGACAACCTTGTAAATAAATATAATAATCCTATATGATTATATATAAATCGAAAGGATATACTAATGACTGATATAAGTAAATATAAAAGTCTAGCTGTCGATCATACCTGTTATGGTAATATTGATAAGTTAGCAAAGGTTCTGGCACCAGGGGTCACTCTGTCTAGAGCACAAGTAATAAGAATGTTGGTAGAAGAGAAAGTAAAGAAACTAAATGGCAAACTTACAAAGCATATTTCCAAAAGCCGTTAATGTTCTTGGAGAACAAAAAAATCCTATTCAATCTTTGTGGAGAAACGTATTAATTGTTGCTCTTGAAGACGCACTAGGTAAAGGTTTTAGATGTTACGGGATGTCTGATAGAAATTATTATAATTCAGCTCGTGCATATTTTACAGAACCTAACGCAGATTTTAAGGCGGTGTGTACATTTGCCGGCTTTGATCATGAATATGTAAGAATGAAAGCAAAACAATACTTTAGAAAGGAACAAAATGGCAGAGCTAAGAGATGAACACTTTGAAGTAATAAGTGAAAACAAAGCAAGAGCACACGAACAACAAAAAGACATGAGAGATGAATTATCTTTTTTTGTAATGAACTGTAATCAGTTTCAAATGCAAGAACTTTATTCAGAGATGAAAAGAATGAAGAGGATGAAAAATGACAATCGAGGGTGATGGTAAAGAGTATGAGCTTCTTGAGAAGTGGGCTAAAGACTTTGATTGTAAAGGTTATTACAGTTGTGAGATAGGTGTACGTCAAGGTTATGGCTCTAAACTTATCATAGACAATGTAAAAAATAATTACATGCATGTTGGAGTCGATCCATATGGTGAATTAAAATACCAACATCATGATCGAACCTTTACAATAGGTTGGCCTGAATATATTAGAGGCTCCATTTCAGCGGGTTATACAGATGAGATGAGAGATACTATGTTGAAAGACATGTATGAATACAGAAACCAAGGTAAGTTTACACTTGCTAACATGACTGACACAATGTTTATGTGCCATCCCGATTGGAATGAGAAGACTTATGCGTTTGTGTACTTAGATGGTCCTCACATGACTAAAGATGTAATTACTGAAGCTGTGTGGTTTGCTAATCGTTCGGCGCCTCATACTAGAATAGTTATTGATGATACTGACAAGATGGAAACAAGCGTTGTTGCCCACGTCTTAACTTACTTTGATTTTAAGACAATAGAGATGGGAGATACAAAAATATGTTTGGAGAAAAAATAATAATAGTGTTGATGCTATTATCTATAATGGTGGTGGTGACTATATGATACCTGATACAGACAAAGCTTATATCGCCGGCCTCTTTGATGGTGAAGGATCAATTCATTTTAAAAGAGGACCAGAAAAGAAAAAAAGACACAAAGGTAAACCTGGATACAGAACGTCAAACAGTTTGCGTCTGTCTATGGAAATAACTATGACTGATAGATCTGTTTTACTTTGGCTCCATGAAACACTAGGTGTTGGCACGCTGACTGACAAGCCGCGTAAGGGTAAACGGGTTGACGGTACGCCATACTTAAAACAATACAGATGGCGTTGTACGTTTCGGGATGCTTTCTATGTGTGTTGCCTAATCTGGCCTTGGGCACATACAAAGCTACCTAAGATACAACAAGTAATTGAACACTACACTACCAATGGTAGAGAAAATGTGGTAGACCTAACGGAATATAAAGTAGCTAAAGAGTTAGGAATAAAATGATGAACGATCAAGATATAAAAGAATTTCATAACATAGGTCATGAAATTAAATGGAATAAGAAATACGACTATAAAGACCCTAAACGTGTTGATGGACCAACTGGTAGAATGTATTCAGTTAATGATGAGAAATTGCCATCAGTCACGACTATACTAGGTAAGACTCGAACAAAAGAGAAAGAAGAGAGTTTGGCGAGATGGAGGCAGAAAGTTGGCGAAATTGAGGCAGACAAGATAAGAGACAATGCAGCGGCTAGAGGTACTATTATGCACCGGATTCTTGAGGGATACATCAAGGGTGAGGGACATATGGATATGACAGAGCTTGGCCAAGAGGCAGGCGTCATGGCCCAAAATTTAATTGATAGTGGCTTTAAGAACTCCATAGACGAGGTGTGGGGTATGGAAATGATGATGTACTACCCCGGACTATACGCTGGAGCCTGTGACATCGCTGGAGTCTATGAAGGTAAAGAAGCTATAATGGATTTTAAACAGTCTAACAAATACAAGAAACGTGAATGGATTGATGACTATTTCATACAGACTGCGGCTTATGCCGTGGCTCATAACCACGTGTATGGCTCTAATATTAACTCTGGAGTGATTCTAATTAGCGTTAAAGGTGGAGATATCTTGAAATATGTGTCATCTGGTAAGGAATTCCAAGGTTTTATGTTCGAATGGTTAAGAAGAGTTGACCTATATTACAAGAACCAGGCATCAGGGACCAGGGGGCCCTTAGTAGTTTAAATTTGAAAATGATATTAAATATTTTTTTCAGCGTAGATAGGGTGTTACAATGTGACAATGGCTTTAAACTATTGATATTACTACATAAAGTGATGTTACAATGCTGTTACAATGTGTTTCAAGGTGTTACAAATTCCCTGCGCGAAGAAACCTTTTTACCTTTTTTAAAAAACTTGTTTTTCAAAATAAAAACTCTATGGTTTAGAAATGGCAAAGAAATCTAGAAGCATCAATACTTACACTAAACCTAAAACTGTAAAACAGCAGGTTAAGTTTCCATACAAGCGTGTGCGTATAGACTGGATTGATATCATCACTGAAGGTGGCTGGGGTTCTGAACGTGAATTTAAAAATATGAAATTAGCTACACCTGTAAGTGAAGGCTGGCTATTTAGTAAAGACAAAGAGACTGTAAGAATCTTTGCTGGTTATGATATTGACGATGATGGTTCTATTCATTTTTCTGAGCGTTCTGTTTTTCCGACTTCTTGTGTGAAGAAGATAACGAAGATTCACTAGATGGTTCTTTTGGATGCTCAGTTGTTTGTAATACTGTATCTGCTTTCACTTTTTCTTTTAATTCTTCAAATGGCACGTCTTCGAGGATTGGTGAATAGTCATCGATTATTTGCTTCATACGGTTTTCTAATTCTTCTGTTGTTAAATCTTCTAATTTTCCAGTACGTATTATCTTCTGCTCAATATATAAACCAGCAGCTTTCCCTCTCGCTACTTCCGCATTTACAGCGGCTGACCATGCTCCTTTATTAAGAGCCTGCTGTCTTATCTTACCTAATTCTGAAATGTGTCTATCATAAGTGACTTCATATTTTTTCTGCCACTCTTCTCTTAGCTCACCAATATATTTTACAACTAACGGATATAGTTTTGGATTCTGAAGTTTACTTGCATACTGTCTAGCAAACTCTGGTTCGAAACCTGCATCAACAGCACACTCAGTTGCTGTCTTCCTGCCTTCGTTCGTCACTATCTCGTGAGCGAACTTCATCTGTCTCTCTGTTAGTTTCTTTGGTACTCCCATTGAATATCCTGTTCCATTCTTGTTTGTATTTGTCTGTACTAGGTCTTGATCTGCCATCCCACTTTTCCTTTTTCATACTTGATATTTAATACAACTTAAACTATAAATCAACCCATGTTTACTGGAAAGTTATTAAAGCAGATTGTAGATAAATTTACTACATCACCCGCTGCTCAAGAGGCTAGAGTGCAAGTCGTGTTACCTAACGGAGAATTTTATGACATTGATGGTGTAAAACTCTTGCAAAATAAATTAGTAGGAGTAAGAGAATCTCATCGATTGGTATTTACAATTACTCCTGAACAATGGAAAATGGGCAAAGTCATTAAGAAGCTGTAGTATTAAAAATGTCAGTCAAACCTGAACGGAAACTATGGCATGAACTTAAAAAATATACACCTAAAATATCGTGGACTAGGATTGAAAATACTGGCTCTTTCGGTACTCCCGATCTACTGGGCTATAATTCTAGTGGGCACTTTTTTACACTGGAACTGAAAGCTACAAAAACCAACAAGGTACGCTTCTCACCCCATCAATTTGCGTTTCATGTGAAACATCCAAACCATTCATTTATTCTAGTTAAGGCCCTCTCCCTTAACCTTGTAAAACTTTATAAGGGGAAGGATATCATGGAGCTTGACGCTTGTGGCTTGAAGCTTGAGCCTTGCGCCACAGGGCTTGAGGCTTGTTACTTGTTGCTTGAGTCTTTGTAGCTTGAGGCTTGAGCCTCAGCTGCTTGTTGCTTGTCGCTTGAGTCTTCTTGCTTGAGGCCCGGATCAGGCGAACGCTGATTCCCAGCCGTCGCCGGTTCTTTGCTAATTGCCTGATCCTTCTTATCCCTAGGGATTCTGTAAAATTTTGGATGTTTGAAAACGTGTGTCATTTTTTAAAGTATCCTATTTTTTCTAAATACTCGTAAGCATCATCCATTGTAGATCTAAAATGCTCAGTTCTATATTCAGCTGGACAATCTTCGTCAGCTTGACAGCACATGGCCGCCAGGTGATCCGCAAGTAATTTTTCTTTATCTGTCATTTTTATAATATCCTTTCTCTTCAATAAGATCGCATATTGCTTGAAACTCGGCTGGCCCGTCGTGTTGATCAGGATCCCAGCCTTTAGCATTAATTTTACACCATTTTAAAATTTCTTTTAATTTTTCTTTGTCTGTCATATTTCCCTTTTTAGTGTTTGCCATAACTAACATTTTTTATTTCTTTATTCCAGCATTGTCGACAATCTAAACATTGTCCGCCCTGAGTAGGCGCCGGGCAGCTGGGGTTCCCATCGGTGACAACCGTTGAAGAGTGAGACCAAACATTGCCAGCTGTACCATCAACCCGCGCAGCTGATAATCTTATAATTAAATTTTCTGGAACCTCTTCAGGGGCTGGCAGATACTGGCGTTCCTGGGTTGGTAACCAGTGTTTCGTGTCAGGTGTGAGCTTGCATACTTCAATAATTTTTTGCATATGCTCTTTTGATTGTACATCTCCTGCATCATGCCATCTAAACCATTTTTGACGCTTGATCACTGTAGCCATGGCCTGAACCCAGTCCGGATGGTTGATAGCATCGAGCCTTCTATATTGCGCTTCCCTGATTGCTGGGTACCTGGTGTAATTTCCTTTTAATGCATAGCAGCCATAACACGGTGAAGTCTTAACCTTCCTAAGCTTCGAGCCAGTTTGACATGCCCATGCGGGCAGGCTGTAAGATAGGCCAGGCATCTTAGACGTTCTAGTAAATGAGTCTGTTATTTTTAAAGCTTGTTTTACTTTCATATCTTTCTCCTTTATTATCCTATACACTATAAACTTTATCTTGTCAAGCTGCTTGTGGCTTGCTGGTTTCCGGTAGGTCTCACCCGGAATTATCCCTAGCGCATGCCGCGCATAGCGTCCAAGACCAATTGACCAGCTTGTGGCTTGCTGCTTGAAGCTTGAGCCTTGACCCAAAACAAACAAACTAGATACAACCTGAGGTTGTATGATCAGTCACTATGCTACGCGGGAGTACCGAGTCGTGACATTATCGGCTTAAGAATATTCCGACACCTCACCGTGTTATAGTGTTTAACTTCACAGTCAATAATGACTGATCCCAGATCCCTTGAGTGCAAGTTAAGACCACGTGATCTTTCACTCTCAATCGGTCAAGAGATCAGGGATCAGCAGGGGCTATGGGCAACCCCTACTAATTTTTTTAGATTAAGATTTCTCTTCCTCTAAATATTTTTTCTGTCTTTCCAAATCTTTTTTTACTAGTTCTAAGATTTCGGAAATTGAATCTGCTATTCTTTTTAGTTGTTCTGTTTCCATATTACCTTTCTATTAAAATGGTATAGAGTCTTCTTCTTCAGTATCTATACAGTTTAATTCATTGTTTATTTTTTCTACTTCTTCTGCTATCTTAACTTGCAACTCTACCAAAGCGAGTTTCTTCGCTTGTAGTATTAATCTTTCATGTATTTGTTCTGTTTTATTTTTTGTAATCATGTCCTAAGTATAATAGGATAATGTGGCAGAATTAAGGCATATACAAAAATAAATTTATTTTTTTTTCTTGACATATCCTAAATTATCCTATATAATAGGGGTGGGAGGTCGGGGATATAATATCCAAACCATACACGTATAGGTTGAAAGTTTTTTTATTTTAGGGGTTGACTTTTATTTTAATATAGGATACAATGGGATATGTCTAACGAACAAAAGGAAAGAAAAATGACTCAATCAGAAAAAATAACAAAGTTAATAGAGATAACTGAATTATTAACTAAAAGATGTATGAAAATTGAAAAAAATGCAATTGAGGGAATTAGCGCATTAAATAAAAGAATTGCAGAATTAGAAGAAAGAGAAGAATTACATTAAATAAAAGATTGACAGATTAATTAATATAGGATATATTAGGATTATGTTTAACAAAACAAGAAAGGCACAAATGCAAAAAGTAAGAATGAATACAGAGTTAAGAAACAAACTCTTTAATAAAATAAAAAATGTCTTTGAGAATGAGGACACTCAAGAGAAAGAGGCATTTCTTCAAGCAAGAGAGAGTGTAGATCATCACTATAAATATGCAAGTGAACTTGCAAAGTTAGTTGTTGAGAGAGCATATCCAACAGATGATGTTTCGGTGTTGCGTTCTTTTAAAAAGAAATATGGAAGTCCTTGTGATGTTGTTGCAAAAGATAAATGCTTTTACTTTGCTCATAGTGAGGACAAAGATGAGGACGGCGATATTAAAGAAACTAAATCTCATTTTGATTTTGGTTTGTTTGGCAATCTAAATGGTAGCGAGTATAATGATGAGGACGGAAAGAAATTTGCGTTTGCATATTTTAGAGAAGATTTAAAAGCTATGGATTGCAATCCAGATATCTATGCACAACAAAACGAAAACAAGGATAACCCACACAAAACAAAACATGTTGACGAGTGTTCAAAAGCATTAGGATATACTAGCTATCATAATGACAACAATACAGGTATGGCAAAAACTTTTGATGACCAATACTATCTTGATGTAATTGGAACATCTTATTGTCGTTCACGTGCTATTGCTTGTACTAAAGATGAGTACGAACAATTTGAGGCATGGCGAATTGCAAAAGCTAATCTAGTTGTTAAACATCAACAATGGATTGATACAATTCAAAAACAATGCGATCAGTTAAAGATTGGATTGAAAGCATATAGATATCTTTCAGAGGGTATTGAGTTGGCTACTGAACTAGGTATTCAAGTTGATGAGGCAGAACTAATTAGAACTAACTCAACAGGCTTAACTATCTATAATCCTAGTAATTTGGCTAGTATGATTAAAGGTATGAAGAATAAACATCAATCAAGAGAGGCTAAGATATTGGCTAGAAAAAAATATGAAGAAAGTATAAATTAAGGGTTGACAAGTATGGGGTTATAATATATAATCCCATACATAACAGAAAGGTAGAAATGCAAGAAAACACTAAATTTAAAATCACATACTATTCTAACAAGGATAAGAAACACATCACAAGAAATGGAACTTGGACTGACAAGTGCAAGTATTGGACAAGTAAAGCAGGTGCAAATCTAATGACTTACTTTGATGATGACGCACAAGGTTATAGAACTGCCAAAGGCAGTTGGAAAGTGAGGTTATAAAAATGCCAAATAAACATTTTTGCCAAGGACCAGATTGCCATACTAAAACCACACAAGACAGGTTTCTAAAATCTCGTGGAGTAATTCGTGGAAGATATGCATTATTTACTATGGACGCAGATAATTATTGCGAACGAGGTAAATACTTTTGCAGTACTAGTTGCGAGTCGCAATGGTTAGATGAACATATGCAAAACATTGAGCATGGTCGACCGATTGAGTTTATCAGACACAGACGAGAGAGCCAAGGATATGAGAAAGTAACTGAAACAAGTGATGATTATTTTGGTAGACCATACACAAGAAGTCAAATTAAAAGGGTTGAGGGTGTGACAGAATAGTACAAAATAACATTTGACATAAGTAGGATTATCCTATATACTAGTCGCATATAACAGAAAGGTAGAAATGCAAATACAATACAAAAACAAAACATACACAATACCAAAACCATTTGATCAATGTTACTTTGGTGCAGAGCCTACTAAAGAGATGACAATCTTTAATAGATTCAGCGATGAAACATTTAGCCAGTCAGCAAAGCTACCGGCATTTGCTGTGGCGATCTATGATACAATCATTGGTGCAGAACGTACTGAGGATTATACTACGATGCAAAAAGGTTTGACGTGGTTCCAAAAGAACTTCGTTGATGAATACTACGTTCTGTTAGACTAGTAGCCCAGATGCAGTTTGGAATCATTCCAAACTGCGTTGCACATCCTATGCAATCCTTGCATACAAGCATAGGTTGTGCGCCGGGCATCAAGAGAATTTACAAGACTGAAAGCTCAAGGGCGTACACATCTTGCCAATGGCATTTCCCTGGACGTTACCGATGACCCGCAAGGGTAGGGACCTGGAGTTTGCTCGGCTGGGAGTACGTGCACGGAAACCAGCTGGGTTGATATGATAGAGGTACCAGACCGGTTCCGGTTTTTAAATTTTTTTACAAAAAGGTTTTTTTATTTTTACAAAAGGGGTCCCAAAGTTTTGTATTTATGCCAGCTTTCATACATTTAAAGCCTTAGAATACTTTTTTACTTTTCAAAAAAATAGTGTAAAAATTTTTTAGAAAATTTTTTTCAAATGATAAATAAAGATAAACTAAAGAATTTTGATAAATTACCTGCTGATGTTAGAAGACAATTCTCATTACTAGCTAATCAGTATGGTGAAAAGAAAAAGACTGCCGGTATACAAAATAATTTTATGGATTTTGTAAAACATGTTTGGCCAGATTTTATTGAAGGTAAACATCATAAACAAATCGCAGATAAGTTTGATAGACTTGCTCAAGGTAAAATTAAAAGATTAATTATTAATATGCCACCTAGACATACCAAGTCTGAATTTGGTTCTTATCTTTTACCTGCATGGATGGTTGGCAGAAATCCTAAATTAAAAATTATTCAATCAACTAACACAACTGAATTATCTGTAAGGTTTGGTCGTAAAGCTAAATCTTTAATGGACTCACCAGAATACAAACAAGTTTTTAAAACTAGATTAAATCCTGATTCTCAAGCTGCTGGTAAATGGGAAACCGAACAAGGTGGTGAATACTACGCTGCTGGTGTTGGCTCTGCAATTACAGGACGGGGAGCTGATCTACTAATTATTGATGACCCACATACTGAACAAGATGCAATGAACAATCAAGCTCTTGAGAGAACCTATGAGTGGTACACATCAGGACCTAGACAACGTCTTCAACCTGGTGGATCGATTGTTGTTATCATGACAAGATGGAATGAAAAAGATTTAACAGGTAGATTATTAAATGCTCAAAAAGGAGTTAAAGCTGATCAGTGGGAAGTTGTAGAATTTCCTGCAATACTTCCATCAGGTAAACCTGTTTGGCCAGAGTATTGGAAATTAGAAGATTTAGAATCTGTCAAAGCTAGTATTCCTCTGACTAAATGGAATGCACAGTATATGCAGAATCCTACTTCAGAAGAAGGTGCATTAATAAAACGTGAATGGTGGAGAGATTGGGAAGATGATGAGATGCCGCCGCTTCAACACATTATACAATCTTACGATACAGCTTTTATGAAAAAAGAAACTGCCGATTATTCGGCTATTACCACCTGGGGAGTGTTTCAAGAAAATGAAGACTCACCACCAAGTTTAATTTTAGTTGATGCATTAAAAGGTAGGTATGAATTTCCTGAGCTTCGTAGAATAGCGATGGAGCAATACGGCTACTGGAATCCGGAAACAGTTATAATCGAGAGTAAGGCATCAGGATTACCTTTAACTTATGAGTTGCGTAAGATGGGTATTCCTGTTATAAATTTCTCACCATCGCGTGGTAACGATAAACACACGAGGGTAAACGCAGTATCTCCGCTCTTTGAGTCGGGACTGATATGGGCGCCCAAAGAAATGGACTTCGCTCAAGAAGTCATCGAGGAATGTGCAGCTTTTCCTTATGGAGACCATGATGATCTAGTGGACTCAATGACCCAAGCTGTAATGAGATTTAGACAGGGAGGTTTAATTAATCACCCTGAAGATTACAAAGAGGATGAAATTCCTCGAACACAGAGGACATATTATTAATGGATGAAGAATTTGAAACCTACGAAAGTGTAATTGATGCTTATAACTCTGGTGTAGGAGTTGAGCCAGGAGATTCCTTGACTGATTACATAAAAAAGAATAATATAAAAATTAAGGAGATTAGTATGTCTCCTTTAGAAGATTTAAAAAAAGTAGCTAAGAAGGCTAATGGAGGAATCATGAGAAATTTTTACGCACAAGGCGATGAAGTTGAAGAGTTTCAAGAAGAAGACTTAGACACAATTGAATTAATGAAAGACCAAGGTATCCCTATGGGTGAACAAGTCAGGGCTCAGGATACAGGCATCATGCAAATGGCAGACGTAGAATTAGATCCTTTAGAAGACGAGTATCAAAAATACAGATTCGATATGTTAGAACAAGGTTTAGAGCCTATGGACTTTGATAGTTTCAGAAGAGAAGCTATGAGTGATATGGCTGCTATAAGACCTGAAGTTAGAATTGAAGAAGTTGTAAAAGAATTTATTAGAGAAAAAGGACGTAAGCCAAATTCATTAGATGAACTAAAAGAATTTTATGAATTAAGAATGGGTACAGCTAGTAGAGATCCTGGAATGGAAGTTGTTAAAGAATTAGTTGAAGATGATAAAACTAGAATTACTTTAGCTGGTGGATCTTTCCCTGATCTATCTGGTGACGGACAAATCACTCAAAAAGATATCTTAATTGGTAAAGGTGTTATCAAAAGAGATGAGAAACAATCAGGCGGTCTAGCAGCAATACTAGGATTGTAAATTGAAAATCCACGAGTACAACGAGATGATGGCGTATCTTACGCGTCGAGAGAAGTTTGCTGACGGCTCACCTCCACCAAAAAAACCTTACAACGCACTTCAGTTTAAAAATAAAACAGACACTTTGTTACAAGGCGTATATGGAACTGGAAAGTCTTCTAACGCTTTTCTTGTAGACTTGATGCAAAAAGAATTAAACAAGGCTGTTGAAGAAGGTGTTGTTACAATGCAAGAAGGTCTTGAGTTTATTAAAAGCAGAAAAAAATATTACGACGATTATCTTTTAGAAAAAAGTAAAACCACTGATGGTCCTATTAGTTTGCCATCTGTAGAAGAGAGAAAAGAATTTTATAAAGGAGCGTTAGTTACTGAAGGTCCTAACAAAGGTAAATACACAGTTAAGTTTCCATATAAACAAGATTATGGAAATTCTAAATTTAGAGGAGTGCAATACGGCACCAAAGAAGAAATAGAAAAATTAATTGCAGATAGAAAGATAGCAGCCGATGCTTCTTATAAATCAGGGGTAGATAAAGCTGCTCAAATAGCAAAAGATAAAGCAAATGTAGAAATAAAAAATACGATAGATTCTTTTATTAAAAAAGGTGATTATGAAAATTTTAAAACTAAACCTTATGAGTCTCAATTAAAACGAAAACTTCCTTCCGGAAATATAAGACAGTCTGGTGGTGGTAGAGTTAATCCTAAAACTTTTCAATACATTAGAGATGCTTTAGATGCAGGGGCTGATTCTGATCTCTTTAAAAACCTTATGAAGATAACTGGTAAAACAGAAAAAGAATTAATTGAATTTAATAAAAAAATACCTGAAAGAGGTGTAACAGATATAGAAAAAAGATCTACAGCAGCAAAAGAATCTTTTCCTGAAGAAAGAAAACTTACTGAAGAACAAAAACAAGAAGCTGAAAAAAAAGTACAAGCTAAAAGAAAAGATAGATTAGAAAAAACTACAGGAAAAACTAAATTTATAAAAGGATCAGATGATTTTCAATTTCACCATATAAAACAAATTGGTGGAGAAGCTCCTTTAACTGCAGCTGATGTAAAAGTTATCGATAAAGTTATGAATGGTGAGCTCGCTCCTTACAACAGAAAATTAAACGATATATCAGATGCTATCTCTCAAAAAATAACTGAGTCTTTTCAAGCTATGGATGCTAAAGAAGAAAACAAAGCATTAAAACTTTTAGAAGAAGTAGACACTTTAAATAAACAAGCAGAGGGAATTGTAAAAAGTGCTCATGATAAATTACCTGAAAAATTTAAACCTTTAATTGGTTACAATAAAGTTTATGCTCGAACAGATGAATATGGATTTCCTTTAGATGATAAAGTTAGAATAGAACCTATTGGTGGCGGATTACAAAAAGGTGAACGTTCTAAACCTTTAACTAAATATACAAGAAAAGATGCTCAAGAATTACAAAAAGAAATAAATAAACAAGTTAAAATTTTAGAACTTAAAAGAGATATTCCCGGTGTAACTACTGCAGATGAGATAGAGCAACCAGAAAAATCTAAGATAAGAAATTTATTTGATTCTTTTAATCAAAAAATAAAAAATGCAGGTAATGCTTATAGAAGTATTAGACCAGGTATTGATGCGCTTACAACTGCTTTTCCTGGTAAAGCAGACAATGCCTTAGCTGCTGCAATAGACTTTCCAATGATGTATATATCTGGAGCTCCTCTCACTCAGGCTGCTGCAAGTGCAGGATCTATGTTTATGAACAATCCTAATATTGGTAAAATGGCAAACGTTGCTTTGGAGCAAGCTGCATTAAGTGAAGAAGAACAATTTTTAAAAAATGCAATGGAGAGAAGACAAGGACTTGAGTCTATGCTGGAGAATATCCCTGCAAGATTTAGAGAGACGATAGAAGAAAACAAAGGTGTAAAAGATGAAACCGAAACATACGTACCCTAAAACCTGGCTCCTGCCGCCTGAATCAGGACCCACGCCTCAAGGGTTGAATATTAACTATAATACTGTTAAGACAGTGAAACTGGAGAAAATAAAAAATGGCAGACAAAATAGACAAGTCCCTGACGCAAGGTCCAAGAGGCTCGGCGGTTATACCGGGTGAAGAACAAATCACTGAAGCGATTGAACAAGAAATAGTAGAAGAGCAACAGGCACCAGGGCCCATAGAACAAACTGAATTAGAAGACGGATCAGTACAAATAGATTTTGATCCAGCGGTAGCTCAACCAGAGGGTGGAGATGAGCACTACGCAAACTTAGCAGAGTTTTTACCAGAAGAAGTTTTACAAGAGATGGGTGCAGACCTTTCTCAAAAATATCAAGATTATCAAGCAGGTAGAAAAGAATGGGAACGTTCTTATACTCAAGGTTTAGATTTATTAGGTTTTAAATATGATATGAGAACAGAACCTTTCCAAGGAGCTAGTGGTGCAACTCACCCAGTTCTAGCAGAAGCGGTTACTCAGTTTCAAGCGTTAGCTTACAAAGAATTACTTCCAGCAGATGGTCCAGTTAGAACAGCTGTGATTGGTGCACCAAGTGAAGAAAAAGCTAAACAAGCACAACGTGTTAAAGATTTTATGAACTACGAGCTCATGGAAAAAATGAAAGACTATGAGCCCGACTTTGATCAACTGCTCTTTTATCTTCCTCTTGCAGGGTCAGCTTTCAAGAAAACTTATTACGATGAGTTGACTAAGAAAGCGACATCAAAGTTCGTACCGGCAGATGATTTGATTGTTCCCTACACGGCTACCTCATTAGACGATGCAGAGGCAATCATCCATCGGGTAAAAATTTCTAAAAACGATTTAAGAAAACAACAAGTTGCTGGTTTTTATTTAGACGTTGAATTAGGTGATCCTACTCAAGAAACAGATGACGTTGAGAAAAAAGAAAGAGAGTTAGAAGGTCAAAGAAAAACTCAAGACGATGATGTCTACACTCTTTTAGAATGTCATGTTAATTTAGATATAGAAGGTTTTGAAGACACTGATGATACAGGTGAACCTTCAGGAATTAAAATTCCATACATCGTAACAGTTGATGAAGGAACAAGAAATATTTTATCTATTAGACGTAACTATGAAATAGGTGATCCAGACAAAAACAAAATTCCTTACTTTACTCATTTTAAGTTTCTTCCAGGACTAGGGTTTTATGGCTTTGGTCTAATACATATGATTGGCGGATTGAGCAGAACTGCAACTGCTGCACTCCGTCAGTTATTAGATGCAGGAACTTTATCTAACTTACCAGCTGGATTTAAAATGCGTGGTATTAGAATTAGAGATGATGCACAATCAATTCAACCAGGTGAATTTAGAGACGTAGATGCACCGGGTGGAAATCTAAAAGATTCATTCATGATGTTACCATTCAAAGAACCATCAGCTACATTACTTAACCTTATGGGTATAGTAGTTAATGCTGGTCAAAGATTTGCATCGATTGCTGATCTACAAGTTGGTGATGGCAATCAACAAGCTGCAGTTGGAACTACAGTTGCTTTACTAGAACGTGGTTCAAGAACTATGTCAGCTATTCACAAAAGAATTTACTCTTCGCTAAAACAAGAATTCAAATTGTTAGCAAGAGTATTCAAGTTATATCTACCACCGGAATATCCGTATGACGTAGTTGGGGGTCAAAGAACAGTTAAACAAACAGACTTTGATGACAGAGTAGATATATTGCCAGTTGCTGATCCCAACATCTTTTCTCAAACTCAGCGTATTTCCCTCGCACAAACAGAGTTGCAGCTGGCAACTTCTAATCCACAGATGCACAACATGTATCAAGCGTATAGAAATATGTATGAAGCATTAGGTGTAAAAGATATTGACACATTATTAGTTAAACCTGAACAACCACAACCAATTGACCCTGCTTTAGAAAATATCATGGCGTTAAGTGGTAAAAATTTTCAAGCTTTCCCTGGCCAAGATCATAGAGCACACATAACTTCGCATTTAAATTTTATGGCAACTAACATTGCTAGAAATAATCCTGTTGTTATGGCGGCAATGGAAAAAAATATTATGGAGCATATAAGTTTGATGGCACAAGAACAAATTGAATTAGAGTTTCCTGCAGAATTACAACAGTTAGCTCAGATGAATCAGATGGCTCAGAACAATCCACAGATTGCACAAGCTGCTCAACAGATCAGTCAGAAGATTGAAGGAAGAAAAGCTGTCTTGATTGCTGAAATGATGGAAGAATTCTTAAAAGAAGAGAGAGAAGTTACTTCTGGTTTTGGTGATGATCCAATTGCTAAGTTAAGAGCAAGAGAATTAGACCTAAGAGCACAAGATAATGAGAGAAAAAGAAAAGAAGGTCAAGAAAGAATCAATCTTGATCGTATGAAAGCAATGATGAACCAGCGTGAACATGAAGATAAGCTAGATCAAAACGCAGATTTAGCAAAAATGAGAGCTGAAACATCAATTGAAAAAACAATTCTTAGTAAATCAATACCAAATGTAGATAAAATGATGCCAAGTGTAGAGATCGAAAAGTATGAAGGAGAAAATAGATGAAAAAGGACAAAAAATTTATCCAAAAAGCGATAAAAAAACCGGGATCTCTAAGAAAATCTCTTGGAATCAAAAAAGGCAAAACAATTCCTGCTTCAAAACTAAAAGCAGCAGCTAAGAAACCAGGAAAGCTTGGACAAAGAGCAAGATTTGCTATAACATTAAAAAAGTTGAAGAAAAAATAAGGAGAAACTATGGCTAAAAAAGAAGAATCTTTTAAAGCGTCTGAAATAGGCATTCCTTCTCAAAATATTGAGTTGGATCCGAGATCTGTTACGACTGCAAATGGTATGCCAAGAAACTACATACCAACTGGAGACAAAACTGAGGTTAGAGGAACTAAAAGAATGCTAAAAGACAAAAAGAAAACAGCAACTTGGTACTAACATGTGGTTATCAGCAATTAAATTAGCTGTCTCTGCTGGTAGTAAAATTTATGCTAACAAGCAGAAGGCAAAAGTCGCGATGTCTGACGCTCAACTGTTGCACGCAGAACGACAAGCTCGTGGTGAGGAAGCTTACCAAGGCAAGTTGTTAGAGGCACGTCAAAATGATTACAAGGATGAGTTCGTTCTTGTAATTTTGTCGGCGCCAATAATTGTGCTCGCGTGGGGAGTCTTCTCGGAGGATCCTGGCGCTCTCGATAAAGTGAAAACTTTCTTCGAACATTTCGCGGCACTGCCGACTTGGTTCAGTACCCTTTGGATTTTAGTCGTCGGATCAATTTTTGGAATTAAGGGTACACAAATCTTTAAGAATGGAGGAAAAAAATAATGGCAAACAATAGATTTAACAAACAAGTAACACCTAAAGGATACAAAGTAGGTGGAAGAGTAAGTAAAATGGGTGGTGGAATGTCTACTGCTAGAAAAGATATGGCTTCAGGGTACTACAAAGATGACATGGGTATGAGAGGCGGAGCTATGTATAAAAAAGGAGGAAGCGTGAAAAAAGTTGGTAAGAAAAAACAAGGTTACAAAGATAGAAAAGATGAGTCAATTGCAATGAGAATTAAAAAGAAAAGAACTCCAAAACAATTGAAAGCATCAAGAGATGAGTCTTATGGTAAGTTTGGTTCTAAAGCTAAAAAAAGCGGTAAGATTAATAAGTAATGTCTAAACAAAAACTTCAGAAACTTCTTCAGCAAATGGCTGGTAAGAAAAAGAAAAAACCTAAGAAGGTTGATGCAAGAACAGAAGCTCTTAAAGGTAGAAAATTTTTTTCTAAAGGTTCTGGAGAAAATGATATGGTTAAACAAGCTCAAAGAGATTATAATGGAAGTTACATTTCAGGAGATCTTGGTGGAGTAGAAGTTGGTAACCCTAGTTATAAAAAATATTACAAAGGATTAATCTAATGGCTAAATTATGTCCAAAAGGAA
>Ga0209348_1000533_pt1 | contig 19608 bp, 21 predicted proteins | sample ETNvirenome_2_30_FD_184065 | JGI IMG/M metagenome (GOLD analysis project Ga0209348, IMG submission 184065) | Marine viral communities from the Pacific Ocean - ETNP_2_30 (SPAdes) (version 2) | ecosystem: Environmental > Aquatic > Marine > Oceanic | place: Pacific Ocean | collected 2013-06-22
AGGCAAGCCTTCGGGCTTGCTTTTTTTATTAAGAGGTAGCTATGAAACTAAATCAAATTCAAGAACAGATGTTAAAGTACTTGCGTAAACAGGTCGATCGGTTGCAAGATGAGCGTTACCAACCTGATGCAAGACCAAGCATCATTGCTGAATTAAATTTAGCACAACAAGAATTAAAAGACTTTACAACAAAACTTAGAAAAGAGGGGTACAATATCTAATGATTGACAATGTAGAATTAACTTTTGAAAGTTTTCACAAAGCTTTCGGCAGAGCACCATCCGAAAAAGAAATCGGAATGATGATGAATATCAAAGCAACCCAACAAGAAAAACAAATTAAAACTGGGCGCGATGGAAAAACAATGGAGCGCAGCCGCATCAGTCAAATGAATACTATGGGCAGAGGTGGGCGTAAAAAAAGTAACAAAGTAAAAGTAACACCAAGAGCTTTTATGATTAATAAAATGATGATGAAGTATTCTTTGTCACCAGAAGATATTGCAGATATTCTTCAAGATGATTTAAAAGTAATTACAAATTGTATATCACGTTTTAGATTGCCAAGAGAAGGGTGTGTCGTGGGGTAGTAATTGAGGAGACTACCCCCAAACAATAATAAATAAAAACAGGAGGAAGACAATGCTTAAATACTGGACGTTTATGATTTTAAGTTTTTACATTGATGGAGAAAAATTAGAATATCCATTAATGTTTCCAAGTTACGATGCTTGTAGTTACAACAAAGCAAAAATTAGAGATACATTTGTTCCTTACGCAACGCACGAAGATGTGCATGTATATTGTAAAGGTACAGATGTTGCGTCTAATAAATTAATTAAACCAATGCCAAGACCTTAAACAATAGATAAAGCTAACTCTAAAGTTTCTTTATTGCGTCTTGTCCAGCCTTTGCCGTAGTGTTTAAAATCATCTAAGCCTTCATAAAATTTTTGTCTACCATAATAGTAATTATCTAATACTTCTTTAGGCTCTCGATCATACACTGCGGCAATAGTTTTATTACCAATCTTACCATCTTGTTTTGCACCAACTACCTTTTGCAATATCTTAGCTGCTCTGCTTGGACCTGCATTTACACAAAGATCAGCTACAGAAATATCAATTCCAGACGGAAGTTTGTCACAATAAATAATATCCCAGTAATTTTTTTTATATAAAGGTTTAACATCTGCTTTAGTTAATGCTTTCATTACATCTTTAGGTGCAGGTTTCTTAGTATACTTTGCCCAGTTCCAAGCGGTAACACCAAGCATTGTTGAGCCCTCATTGCCATGCCCATCACCTTTGGCATTGCCATTGTCACGCTGATCGTCTGTAAAACCACCTTCATGTTTAATTAACATTTCAAAAAACATTTCCCAGTTTTCTTGCATGTTACTTCCTTCCAAAGAACTTTGTCGCAGAGCGCACAGCAAAGCTACTGGCTACGATAACACCTAAAGTATACTGATACCACTCAGGCATCTGTTCCAGTGCTGTAAACCCCTCTGCAACGACTGTGCGACCCCATTCACCTGTGAACACTAGGATTAATGGGATTGAGAATAATAAAACTAGCCACTCGTCCTTCCAAGAATTCTGAGAACCCTGTGCCATAATCCTTTCCCAGTCTTGGACTGAGGTTTCTTTGGAGACGAGGATTTTTGCTTTGGCTTCTGCTTCGGTGAGTTTGAGTTTCGCGTTTGCTTGTTGGGCTTGGGTTTTGGCATTTAACCAACCTCCTGCTAGTTCAGTTATCGGACCTATTAGTGTCTGGAGCATAGTGTCCACCTCTATCTGTCTTTGCTTCCTTGCCTAACCATAACGCAAAAGATGCAGAAAGCATAGCAGTAACTAAAGATACAAATGCAGACTGTTGTGTAGTTGGATCATCAAGCGTCATAAACCAAAGACATACTTTCCAAGTTAAAATAATCTGACATAAAAAAGCCAGACGAGGTAAGATTTTAAGTTCATCTAGATAATTAGCTGTGATTGCTACCATAATATTTCCTTGCGTATCTGTAAGCTACTCGTTTATCCCTAGTAATAATAATTACATAACCTTTATCGTCATAGATTATGTATCTTTCCTTCCATTCTGCAATTGTCACCGTTCAATTTTTATACAAACCACTTTACTATTTGTATTTGTAACTAAAACTTTTGCTTCTTTTAATGCTTCCTTGCATGCCTCTTCACTTGAATGACTAGAGATATGGTAATGATCAAATGTTCCACTAATTACTTGCAACCAAAGAAGTACCCACATTACCAACGACCCTGCCATTGACCGAGGTAATAGAAAATGCAGAACAAGATACCACCACCGACAATAAAAATAGCAAACCCAATACCAAAGTTAATAAGTGCATCTATCTGTTCCTGCTTTCTATATAACTCTTGCTTTCTTTTCTTACGCATCTGCGCTTCTATCTGTAATACTTCCTTCCATGCACTAGGTCCGTATGTCCAAGAGATATGATCTTTGATTTCATTTCTCATTTGTTCCATTTTCTTTTTATGTGCAAAAATTTCTAAAGCTGTTTCTTCATCAGAACCTTTGAATGTTTTCTTCCAGAAAGGAGGATTCTTTTCTCTTTCTTCTAAGTTAGTAAAATCAGAAAAAGCTTTGCCCCAATTAGCAAGCTGTCCTGTCATATCTTGGAAATCTTTTCCTGCACCAATAGCTGCCTTCAATCCTTTGAAAGCACCAGTTGCCATCATAACACAAGAAACTGGGTCCATGTGCCTAGCTCAGAAAAGTCATTCGCAATAGCAACAGAAAGCTTGCACCAGTTATCCCAATCATAATTGCTTCCATGCGTTTAATGCGATTGTATAAATCTTTTAGTTGTATTTTCATTTCAGTCTTTATTTCAACAACATCTTTTTCGACTTCATCAATTCGAGCATGAGCTTGAGAAACTGTGCGTGTTTTTTTATCCATGCCCAATTTCTACCAATTTGTGCTTTCTAATTTAGCATCCATTTCAAGATAGCGAGGACGCTCACCTATAATTGTATTACCGTTGGTATAACCACTACCATTAGCTAATCTTTCGTTTGTTCTTTCCTCGCCCGAAAAGCCGCTAACATTTCTGTCATCTGTAGCCATTAACCTTCGTTCTGGGCTACTACCAGCATTATAACAACCAAAATAAATATGGCCATTTGCATTAGAACCAGAAGTACCATCTTCTATTGCTAATATAGCAGTCATATATCGACCTACATATGTTGTATTAGTTAAACTGTTTGAAAGTTGTCCATTTTGAGAAATCTTTGCAATTCTTTTATGATTTCCATTTGTTGTACCTTCAAAGCCAACGTATGTGTAACCACCCCAACCAGGTGTTGCACTAATTACTCGTCCATAAGTAGCCACAGCTAAAGAAGTACCAGCAGCAACCGTAGTAAGGGTATTATTTGAAATGCTGTAATCAAAAACCTTTGTGTTATTACCAGCAAAAAATGCCATAAACCTTAATTTATCAGCATCTGTAGATTTCATAGGTGACATCCATACCTGATAACCACTACTGGTTGTGTCAGTATGCGATCTTAAAATAGTTATACTACCGTCACCGCCTATTCTAACAGTGGTAAATCTTCCACCAGCACTACCAGCAACAAAAATATGTGTATCGTCACCAACACCAGCACCATCATTAGGGTTTATTATACACTGAATATTATCAAAATGCGTACCATTAGCAGTGTTACCATAATTAGAAAACGTACCATCAGTATTCATTTTCCAAGTAGCCAAGCTGTTATGGGCATTATTACCAGTTACCATAACACCATTTCTCAACATCATTAAGCCTCTAGTGCCATTAAATTGGTTATGGCTAGTATTTGTAACGCTTGTACTGCTAGTAAAATCTAATGGAATTGTATTAACTGACGATCCATTAACTGCTACACCAACAATTCTATGAACTGAAGTATCATCTGAAGAAAAAGCAACATCCATAATTGTTGATTCAAAATTTGATTGCGTTGCCATATTTGTGTTTTTTGCTTCTTCATTATTTCCATTAATTCCAGCAGATGCATTATATCTTAAAGTTTCTTGTGTACTCATTTGGTAAACTCTACCAGTCAAAGGAAAATCTAAACCGCCAGAAGGAAGATTTCGTCCAAAACCTCTAACCGATCCACCACCAAAAGTGGCAAGCATAGGAGCATACAAAGGCTTTGGCTTTGGTATAATTAAAGTCATAATAATTCCTTATGCAAACTTAGTAAGTGAAGCTAAAACAGTAAATGTAGCATTAGCAGTTTTAATAATTGTAAACGTATAAGTATCAATACTGCTTGCATTACCTGCTGTTGGTGCAGAACCACCTGCCCATTTTGGCGTTACTGATGAACTATCAACCTGATAGGCATTTAAATAGTAAGCAGTAGAACCTTGCGTCATTGAAATAGAAACAGTCAATGACTGACCAATAGCCAAGTTAGAGTTTACATTTGTAAAGTTAATAGTTCTGTTTGCAGCTTGGTTTGCAGTGTAAAGTTCAACAGCTTGTGCAGTTGTATCAAATGTAATTGTACCAGTAGTTGACGTTTGTACTGTTACTTTTTCATAAACTTCCTCTATGTCTAAAGTATTATTTACAACTAAAGCACCTGTTAATGTGCCACCAGATAATCCTAAAAACGTAGTATCAGTATAATTTTTTGTTGCAGCATCTTGTGCAGAAGATGGATCACCAAGACCAGTAATCTTAGCAGTACCCATAGCTATTGCACCTGTCATTGTACCACCTGCAAGCGGCAACTTAGTAGCAATACTATTTGTTACTGTTGTGCTAAAACTAGCATCGTCACCTAGTGCGGCAGCTAACTCATTCAAAGTGTTTAGCGTAGAAGGTGCGCTATCCACTAATCCACTAACTTCTGTTTGCACAAAAGCAGTTGTAGCGATCTGCGTTGTATTCGTACCAGTTGAGGCTGTTGGAGCAGCTGGTGTTCCAGTAAAAGTTGGACTTGCTATAGAAGCAAATCCCGATCTTGGAAATGTTACGGCAGCATTGCCCGATCCGTCCTCTGGCGAGATTGTAATCGAGCCGTTTGCGCTATTTAATTTAATAGACATTATTGTTTTCCTTTCTTACAATACTTCACCGCTTGCGTAATAACGCACTTCCAGACGGCTTGTGTTTGGGATTGTTAGAGTTACCCCATTATTTATTACTAGATCAGTACCAGTAATTACTTCTGCATTTGCAGCTAATGTTTGGTCAGAAGAAACAGTTTTACTGTGATACCATCCAAGATTACTTTGTGCAGTTTGTCGGTTAGCTAAATCAGATAAATTATTTGCTCTCAACAGAGTGCTTGCACCTGCTAAAACACCTGCTTCCCAAGCCGATCCGTTATATACTTTTAGCTGATTTGAAGTTGTATTATAAAATAAATCACCTTCATCTAAAGATGATGTTGGATCAGTTGAGCCTACTCTATAAGTATCTGCAAAATTATTTACTGAACTAAGATTAGTAGCAACACTATTAACATTAGCAATAGAACCACCAACATTATTAACATTAGTAATTGCACCTGCAACAGTACCAATATTATTTGATCCACTAATATCAGTAGCAAGTGTTGTAACATTACTTGCTACACCTGCAACCGTTGTAATATTAGAGCTAATTCCTGCTACTGTTGTCACATTAGAACTTATACCTGCAACCGTTGTTACATTTGCTGATATACCACCAACTGCATTTACATTAGAAATATTAGTCGCAACAGTTCCTATGTCGGTTGCATCACCTGCTACAGCAGTAACATTACTTGCTATACCTGCAACAGTGCTAACATTACCACTTATTCCTGCAACAGTAGTAACATTAGCATTAATACCTGCTACTGTATTAATATTTGTAAGACCAGAAGCAACAGTATTTACATTAGATATTGAACCTCCAACAGCATCAACATTTGTTATACTTCCTGCAACAGTATCAATCTCAGAAGTAGACTCAACAAGATCATTAGCTACTGTTTCTATTTCAGATACTGTTTCAGCAAGATCAGAAGCAACAGCAACTACACTAGCAATGTTTGTGGCTACAGAATTAACACTAGATATATTGCTTGCAACTGTATTTACATTTGAAATACTACCTGCAACAGTAGTAACATTACTAGCAACACCTGCTACTGTTGTTACATTTGCAGATATTCCACCTACAGTAGAAATGTTTGTATTGTTACTTGCAACAGTAGTTATCGCATTAGTTGCTGTAGTTCCGTCTTGTATATCAGCAAGTAATGCTATGTCAGCAGACGCAGCAGAAACAGCTTGAGTGTCAGAAATACTTGGACCTGCCTCTACTGCGCCAGTTGATGCATTAAAAGCAAGGGTTTTACCTTTGCGATTATCAACAGTAGGTAATGTAAGGCCAGCAGCAACATCAAAATCTGTAAGTTGTAATGCACGACTTGCTTGATCTTCTAAATCAGCAGCAATAGCAACAATTCTGTCAAGTTCTGTATTCAAAGCTACAATATTAAATGAACCAGAAACAGGAAAATCAGTTGTTCTTTCTAAACCAATGTCTCTAGTAATAACAACAGTAGAACCACCAGTTGCGCCAGTAACACTTATCGTAACTGTACCAGTAGAACCATCACCACCCGAAACAGTGTAGTGAGTAGTAATTGTTTTGAGTGTGCCATCAACATATACATTCAAATCACCGTTATCAAAAAACTCAAAAGGTACTGCAAAAGAAGTTTGCGTTGCGCCTTGAGCGACTGCATACGATATTCGAGGTGAATTATCTGCTAAATTTATTGTCATACTATCAACCTTTTTTTATTGCATTAACATTACAATTAGTTTTGCTCAACGCACAAAAATTAAGGTCTGTTTGGTAATGACCCTGCTATGTCCATAGCAGTATCTTTTAATAACCCTTGAAATGCGTAAGCATTTATTATTGGAGTATGACGAACTAACCCTTTAGCACCATCACTCATATTACCTTGAAACATATCGCCAATTGCTTGAGTTACACCATAAGTCCAGTCAGCAGGAGCACCACCTAATGATAATAAAGCACCAATAGCATCAGGTTGAGCCTTAAATTTAGGAGCAATAAATGTATCATTAGCTATTCCAAACTCATAAGCCATTGATAAACCTCTGTATGTTAAATCAGTATATATTGCAGCAAGCCCAGAAAAATCAAATGATCGAGCAATCTTATCTTCTGGGTCCATATCATTCCAAACATAGTTAGGAGTTCTTACACGAACAATCATAGAGCCCAAGCCCATAGCGACCGCTATATGAGCCATTGGGTTACGAACAGTACCAGATGCGTAATTAGCCGTTATCTTACTCAGAGCGCCCATTGTGTAGCTGTAGAAGGTAAATGGCAAAGCAAGCAACCCAGACTCTACTCTCGCATAGCCTCGAACCCTGCTATCTTCTTTTAATCCAAACTGTTTACCTAGTTTTATTGGAACATAAGCAACACCATCCATCATAATAGGTTTATCAGCAGGAGTACCCATAATAATTCTATTCATAATGCCGCTATGCAAAGCATTTCTAAAACCCTCAACAACAGTTTTGTCAGTCCATGCTTCAGTATTTGCTAAGTATAAACCTTGATTAGTTTTTTCTACTGGCATTTCTGCAATACGAGCAGCTAGTTCTGGCGTAACATTATATCGAGCAAGAAACTCACGTTCAAATTTAGTTGCACTATTGTTTGTCAAACGTATTGAAGCTTCAACAATAGTATGCCCACGCACCAAACCATCTAAAGCTTTTGCTGATGTAGTAACAAGAGACAAACCATTAAGTATATAAAAAGCATTGTTAAGTTTATCAAAAGTACCTTTACCAAACATGTCATTAGATAAACTTTCCATATAACGCAGGTGAGTAGTACCCATTGTTATTTCTAATGCTTGACCTGATAATTTTGTTTCACGTTTACCCATTGCAAACGCAGCATTGTTAGAATCAAGAATAGACAAAAACGCTTTACCTATTGTTTCTAACTCATGATCCATAAACAAAGTAGACAAATCACCAACCGCAGCAACGCCAGATGAACCCAAAAATGTCCAACTTGTGACGCTGCGTAACATATCAGCAAGTTTAGTATCTATTGCATCAGATCGTTTAAGAGTTGTTCCTACAACACGGTCATAACTATGAACAAAGTTCTTAATATATTTATTTATATCTTTTTCAGAATAACCTTTTTTCTTCATATAATCTCGATAAAAATCTAATCGAGCCTCAAGTGTCTGCAATCCACCTGATTCTGGATCAGCAAACTTTTTATGATACTCAATCTTAGGAGCAACGCGATTTGTATATGCAATCATTATTTCCTTAACATCAGTTACAATAAAATCTTTTATCTCTGAGTTAGGAATATCTAATTGTCGTTCCATAAAGTGTTTACTGCGACCATAGCCAGAGAAAATAGCTTCAATAGCTTCTTCTTCTGTTTCTTCCATAATCCCATTTATAGTAGATTCAGCACGTTTAAAAATATCTTCGGGGCTTGTACTTAACTCTCGAACAACCACCTTGCCATTTTCTATAGATCGAACCTTCGGATTGTTTTTGTACCAGTTCATAAGTATTCTACGAAACTCGTCACGGTTTTGAGCGATTGCTTGTCTATTAAAAAATCTAGGTAAGTATCTGGGGCGTGGACCACCATCAACAGCATCAAGATATGCTTTTAAATTATCTAACTGACTTGTTAAATTATCTATTGATTGAGCTAAAGTTCCTAGACCACTTCGCATGTCAGGAGTTAAATTAAGTTTAGTTCTTAGTTCAAAAAGATCATCAAGGTTTTTTGCATTACTAATCATTTTTCTTGCATCATCAAACTCTTGAATTTGCTTTGAAACAGTAAATATATCTTTCTCTAAATCAGCTTTAAATTTAACTTGCTTATTAGTAAGGCCTCTTGTTTGCGAAGTCTGATTTAATTTATTTAACTTTTCTTGTAATTTTGTAATTTTTGGATCAAGTGTTTTTGCTTGGATGTCATTCATCCACTTTTTATTTTGAGCAATAATACTATTAGTTACAGATATGAGCTCTGCCTTACGACCTGCTGCTTCTAAAAATCTTGTTTCAAATAAATCTCTGCTATTAAGTAAACCGAGGTCTTCCATTTCCTTGCGATAGTTTTCAAAGAAACTCTCAAGAGCAGTAACAGACCTTGCTTCTTGATCTGTTAATTTATTCATAGGAACTTCATCTACATATAAACGACCAACATGATTATACCATTGCTGTTTAGTAAAGCTCTCTGCGCCAATCTTACCACGAATTTTTTCGAGTGCATTTCTAACTTCAACATTAGAAATTTGTATATCACCTCTACCTTTTGCAGACATAATTTCGTTGTATGTACTATCTATTTGGTCAAGAGTATTAAACCATTCTCCTGCTCTACGACCAGAATTAGTATAAACAGAAGTACCTGCCGATTTACCTAGCTGATTCATAACAAGCGGCATACCGTTATCACCTGCTAGTGTAAGTATTTCCATTTTTAAAAAATCATCATACTGTTTACTTTGAATAACTTCTCGAACAGGAGTAGGAACAAATTTCATAAACCAAGATTCAGTAAACCACTTGCCAGTAAATGAAACATCTTCGCCATTTTTTAACGGTGTTTCAGAAGTGCTTCGCAAATATTCATTATATTCTTTCTTAATTTCTTTTTGCCTTTGCCTATAAGATTTAGGAAGCAAGGAAGATATAGTATAACCAATACCTGCTGATAATGTCGTGACACTTGCAGTAAGTATTGCAGCATTAAGAACATCATTTATAGCTTGCTCTGGATCAATACCTGCTTGGCTTAACGCTTCGGGGAATGTCATTGCACCACTAGATACAGCGCCATCTAATGCAAATAGTTTTGTAACTTCTGATCTAGTTAAACCACCTCTAGTAATTTGTCGAGCCCGAGCAATAGCTCTCAATTGACCATACTTATCAATACCTTTAAAACCAGTTTGAGTTAATAAATTAAGAGCTTGAGGTAAAAGTTTTGTAGCATTGATCGCAGCATACGGAAGAAAAATACTTACTGGAATAGTTGGATCAGTTATCAACTGTGCTCCAAGACTAGAGTTTTCTAATGCATATTGAGAACGCTGTCTTGAGGTTACAAAATTTACAGCGCGTCTGTAATCATCCATACTAGACGCACCAAAAGTTCTCATATGATTAGCAAGATTAGAAGGCAGATTATTTTCTTTTATATAATCTTCAACAGCAATAGATGCGTTTTCTTCAAACTTACCTTCACTCGCATAGAAAGAAAGTTGATCTGCTACACTCCCAAATGTTGTTTGCATTTGAGCATTACCAGTTTGACCGATAGTAACCTTTTGATCAATAACCTCAGGTTTTTTTTCTACTGGTAACGGTGGTAAATTAGGAACATTAATTTCCATTAATCAAGTCCTAACGCCTGTCTTTGCTCTTCAATAATTTCATCTATTGTTTTAGCTGTGCCTTGAGCAAGGGCTGATAACTCTTGGTAAAGCATAGGATTATTTTTAAAATCATCTAAAGTCATTTCTGCACCGCGCAGCATTTGTATACTTACATCTGTTCTTGCAAGATTAAGACGTAAATTTGGATTTGTTATTTTATTATAATCAGTGCCAGTAATTGAAAGTATTCTGCTTCTTTGATTTACAGCAGCAAACAATTCACTCGATCTGCTTTCTGCTTCAACAGGTGGAGAAACAACCACAGATTCATTGTTAATTTCAAATGGTATAAACCCTTGATCGCTCATAAATCCTGCACGATATGAAGCTATACCATTTTCAAAAGATTCAATTATTGGTTGGTAATACAAATCAATACCAAGAGTCTCTATCATTGCAATTGTTTTAAGACGATCATTTTGCAATGCTTTAATAGTATCGCTTTGTTCATATGTTTTTCTTATAGCATCACGACCAATTACTCCTTGCATTAATATTTCAATACCTGCATCAAGAACTGTACCGCCAGTAAAAAACTTTTGATACTCAGGATTGTCTGCAATCAATGATATAACATCATCTCTCATTGACATCATGCCATCTACATCAGTCCAATTGTATCGGGAGTAATTTGATTTACCATCAATAGTAGGAGTGTCAATAAATTCATCTTCAGTCATTTGACTGCTATACTCATCGACAAAATCTTCTATCTCATCTTTTGATATAAATGTTCTGCCCATTATTTTTTCAACAATAATTGCAGAAGCAATCTCACGTTTATATTCTATACTCATGTTATAATCTTTAAAGAAAGTAAATAACTGAGCATCTTTAGCTAAACCTAAATCTTTTTTTACATCAGCAATAACATCGCCATCATAAAGTTGTTGTTTAATAGAAAACTGAGCAGGGTTTACACCAAACCTTTCAACAGCATTTAATGCAGAATTAAGCATACCATACTGTTCTGGCGTTAAAGACTTTTTCATTAAATCATATTGAAAATTTTTACCGCCTACCTTTGCGTCAGCAAGTTTAAATCTTTTAAATACAAGTAAAGCGTTAGCTGAAGCCTGTTCATCAGCACCAGTAAATGAAGCATACAAAGACTTAGTAAATGTTGGTAACACATAGCCTTTCGAAATAGTTTCAATAACAAAATCATTTTCAAGCAAAGTATTTAGTGAAGGAACAATACCTCCAAACAAATCTTTGTCATAATCTTTAATTGTGGTTTCATCTGCATAACCACCAAGAATTGCTTCTCGTCTTAATTGAGTTTTTTGTAATTTTATCTGAGCATCAATATCACCTTTGGTAGCTTGAATTTTTCTATCAAACTCACCGCTAGTGCTTGCTTCTTGTTTGTCATATGCATATTTCATTGCAGCAAAATATGATTCAGAATCTTCTGTACTAGGTGGAGAGTCTTTGCTTGCAGTATAGGTTGCCACACCAGATTCTATTAAATTTTGTATATGCTCTAATTCATTAGGTGGTAGTTGAATAGAACGAGCACGATCCATTACAGCAGCAGCAGACTTTGAAAGAATAGTTTCTATAAAAGAATCTTTTTTCTCATAATCAGACTGAGCAACATCTGCCATTAAGTCAGTAGTTTTTTCTATTATTTCGTTTATTTCTAAATCATCGTCAGTCAAATAAGTTCGTAAACTTTTTTTAAATAGTTGATCTAAAACATTTTGTTTAGCTGTTTCAGCAGCGTTCATTAATTTATGACGAGAAAAAATACCGTCAGAAATACTTTGACGCTCTTCATAAGAAAAAGTTTTTAGTTCATTTACAAAGTTAGAACCTAAAACAATTTTTAATTGAGTGGTGCTCGAGAAAGATGCATCAGACAATTCATTAGTATAAGGACTAATATCCCCGATTTCAGTAATGTTAGCATGTAATCTTTGTACGATAGCTTCTATTAATAAATTCTTTTTTACATTTTTTTGTATATCAGGGTCAAGAGATACTACTATTGCATTAATTTCTTGAGGCGTAGTTAATGAAGTAATTTGAGAAATGTTATTATTTAAAGCAATTTCAATTCTATCATCAAAATAGCTTTCAACATCTTGACTTAATGCTTCTAAACCACGAACCAATTCGCTTTCAGAAGTTGTTATTAAAGCCATTGCTATATCTTTTTGAACAGACTCAGGAAGTTCTGCTCTTGTTTTAGGATTTCTAATTCCCATTCTTATAAGTGCTTGTTTATCTTCGTTCTCAAGATAATAAGTTTGTAAAACATTAGTTGAGGTCATACCTTTAAAACCCTCAATTTCTTCTAATGTACTAGTATATTCATCCCAAGACACTTCTCCTGCAAGATATTCTTCATCAAGTCTTTCTCTTTCATGTTCTAAAATATCAGCAGCAGATTGTGAGTCACCTGCCGCAGCAAAGTATGATGCCTTTTTAAAATTACCCCATCTTTTAAGTCTATTATGACGTTTTAATTTAGCATTGGTTATTTCAATTTCTTTTTTAACCATTGCAGCAGTAGTTGATGCTAAGTATTCTTCACCAAGTTCTTTTATTATTCTTCCATAAGCACTTGTTTCACCTGCGTCATCAATTGACGGAGCAACCATATTCTCAATATGTTTAGCAAATTGCTCACTAAATGCTTCAGAACTAGGAAACTTTTGAGCATACTCAGATGCTTTTTGCTCAAGCTCACCTTGTATTGATTCCTCAAAGCGTCTGTTAATTAAGTTTTCATATGCCTGTCTTCCAATTAAACCAAAAGATTTAGGCGGTTTTAAAGCAACTGGGCTTTGCGTAACAGGATCAATAGCAAATAAATCAGACGTTGGAACTTTAGCAGCAGCTTCTACACCCTGTTGTTTTGCTCTATCTGCATTATATTCATATGCTTCTCGATACCTTCTTTCAGCAGAAGCAGATATTTGTTCCCACATTTCGGGTTCACCAGTTCGTATAGAAGTGACACCAATGGGTTTATTAAATATTTCTGTCTTTTGCTTTATTGGTGCTCTCATGTTAAATGCTCATAAATAGTTGTACCTACTGTTTTAAAATCGCTTATAACATCTTTTGCTGTATCAAAAGGACTGCCATAAACTTTAAGCATATCAATTGTATTCTGATAAGCACTTTCCATTGCTTTAGTTCTTTGAGCTCTTGCTGCGGTAATACCATTTAACATTGATAGTCTTCCTCGAATACGCAAAGAAGAATCTACAAGAGAAGCTTGAGTATCAAGACGTTCTAAATCTCTAGTTACTACTTTGCTTTGAGCAGCAACAAATCTAGCAACACTCATGCTTTCGCCACCACCAAGCCTTGCTTCAGTCATAAAGTTATTAAACTCTAATGCATCATTGTACTCTGAAACTCTTGCTTGCAATTGTTGAATAGATTGAATTTGAGAAGCTTGTCTTTCAAGTTCATATTCTTTTTGTTGCATTTCTGCTTGTTCAATTAAAGCATCAGCACTTTGGTTTAATGCATCGACACGCAACTGTCCCATTTTGGACATCGTATCAATCATATAACTATCCATAGCAAACTTAGAAGCAGAGGTGTAAAGACTAGTACCAATGTCTAAAAATGTAGAAAACCAATTCATATTACAAGCTCCGCGACTAGCCCATTAACCTGCATAGGCAGTGGTGCATTTTGAGATATTGTTATTTGAGGATCACGTGAATAACCAAGCAATCTAAATTCTTTTTTACCAGTAAAAGGTTGTTGCTGTAATGAAAGATCATCAGTAGTATTTCTTATTACAAGGTTAGTATTATTTACTGAGGTAGATAATGTATTGTTTAAATCTAATATAACAGAAGCTAATGCTCTAGGTTTACCTGTTATTGGTCCGTTTGATAAAGAAACATCAATTGGATTTGTTGTAAGATTAACATCAAACTTTAAACCTATTTCAACAGAAGTTAATGAAGCATCAACCGCAGATACATCAACATTGCCACCTGCAACAGTAAACTGACCAACATAATTATTTCCACTTATTACATTTACAACTGCACCATTTGCAAAATCAGAACTTACATTAAACACTCCTGCCGTACCAGTATAGTCTTTTGCATAGTCCATGTTATGATCGTAGGTAAGTTGGCAAAGAACAATGTTCTGTGTTCCATCTCCTATATCAATAACAAGATTGCAAAATACTTTTTCATCTACTGTTACTGAAGAATGAAACTTACCTTGAGAAGAAAACTCAACCCATCCTGCTCTTTTTTCGGCTCTGTTGGAATTAAACACTGCCATTTTCCCATCAGAATTTATCATAAATAAATAACTTTCTGATCTATCAACAGCACCGTTAAGAGTATTCATTTCAACAGGATTACGAATTAAATGTGATGCTATGCCTGATATAGCAATTGAAGTATACGCAGCTTCAGAATCTGTGAAGATATATTCACGCACAATATTACCGCCAGTTTGAACAAACACAGAAGCCCCATCAAGTAATTGAGGTCTTATATATTCAATTCCAAAAGGTGTTTGTCTTTTTACTTGCACATTAGTTGGTGTCAAAGGTTGTGCATCGAATGACGGTACAAACATTTCTGAAGTAGCAGTAAACACTTGTAAATCACGATTAGAAACCAAATGTCTTATTTGATTTACTTCACCTAAACTTGCAGTCACTTGAATTGCATCAGCGGATTCAGCATCGCCTAAATCAAAATTGTAATATCTGCTTATCTTAGAAAACCATATTGAATCAGGTTGAGCTATTGTTCCTGCAAGGGTTAATCTATTTTCATGAAAAGTTATTGCAGCAGGATAACCACGTAAATCAGAATACGCTTGCTCATACCATGTTGTTGTAGGTGCATGGGATTCTATATGTGGCGTACCTCCACCTGCTAATGAAGCATTAGCTGTTGATGCAGCATTAAATGTAAATACATTATCATTACGAATAGATGTAACAGTTCTACTGCCATTTATTTGATTAGCACTTAAACCTGCAAAGCCTCCTGCATCAGAAACAGTTACGCTATCACCAACAGCAAATCCATGTTCTTTGTAAGTAACTTCAATAGTGCTGCTACCATCAGTTGTTCTAAATGAATTTATTGGAAGTATTGCTTGCAGTGTATCCACAATATTTACAGTAGCTTGAGTAGAAGATTGTACTGAAACAATTTCCATTTCACTATCATGGTACTTTAATGTTAAGCCTACATGTTTACCTGTTGTATCAAAATAAGCAGATGAAGTAGTTACAGTTACCCCATTGCCAGAAGTAGCTGCTGGGTTTAGCTTATTAGTAAAAGCTTGAAAGTTAAAATATGGTTGATATATTTTTGCATTGTCTGCTCTTGTATCAAATACAAAAGGTGATACTTCAAATGTTGTTAAGCTCGTTCTAACAATTTGTTGCGGCATAAATAAATTATGACAAATAAACATTACGTCTGCTTCTTGAGCAAATGTGTATTCTGTTAAATACAAATGATCGAACTTTAATGCTGCACCATTTACATCTTGAGTAACTGTATCCACAAGAGTTGTAGCACCAGTTGTGGGATTAATATAAAAACATCTTACTTTCTGATGCTCAAGTGAAATGACATATTGTTCATCATCAGAAAATATAAATGGAAGCAATCTTGATTGTTGCTTCTTTGCTGAGTCAACAGTTATATCAGAAAATCTGTATATATTTTTCAAACCTGCACGTTTGATTACGCCACCTTCAGATCGTAAAAACATATTTTCAATCTTTTGTGCAGAAGCATTATATATAGGAGAGTCGGTTCTTGATAATAATGAAGGACTTACTTCTCCAAATTGAAAGCTGTTTATAGGTACAGTTATCTTTTGCATTAACTACGCCTTTGAGCAATAAACCTTGATGTGTTTAGCTTTCTTGATATTTGTTGTTGTGAATCTAAACTGCGAGCTCTCATCATTGAAATCTGTGCTTGCTGTCTCATTAAATTAGTTAGATTAGTATCTCGTGCAAGACTAGAGGCTAAAACAGCAGCCATTTCATATTGTACTGCAATTGTAAAATATGAAGGAAAATCAATTTCATTAGCTCGATATGTAAAATCTAAAACAAGTTCTGAGGTTGCTGCTTCATCACAAAATAACTTATCACCATAAGTTTGATAATTTATTGGTGTATCATTTACAGTAACCGCATGTGTCATTAACCAAGCAGATGGTAACTGATATGCAGCATCATAACGTCCAGTAGGGGCATCACTTAATCTATTTAAAATTGCTTGGTCTACTGCAAATCGCCACCTTGAATTTACCAAAGCAGACCGAACAACATCTTCATACATATTCGCTGAAACTAATGCTTCATTATTCCCATCATCAAAAGAAGTAATTGGCTCTGCACCAATTAAGATGAGAGCTCTACTACATATATCAATAGAAGAATTTGCCTGTGTACTTGTTACCGCCATTTAAAACCTCAATGTAAAGAGGGGGGCTTTCACCCCCACTCTATTAGTCACTATCGGTTACAGTAATAGCTGTACCGTCAGCAATATCTACTACCGAACCAGTGTTCGATAATACTAATGATACGCTTAAAGCAGGAGCATCACTATCTAGTACAAAAATAGCGTCGCCAACATTTAACATGCTTGCAGCGTTATTAAAGTAACCAGAAACGCGAACCGCTGTTATGGCGTCAGTTGAGTCATAAAACCAAAGGCTATGACCACCACCACCTGCCATACGAGTTAAACCAGATGCAGAAAAAGCCATTTATAAATCCTTTCTTAGTTATTATCTAGAACTTCATAAACACCATTGTCGTCAATAACGACAGCACCCATTGACATCATTGATGTAAATAGATGTGAGACTTTCTCAGGCACATAGTTAATTTCGGTTTGAACGTCTGAGTTCATACCTAAGCCTACGGCTCTCATATGATACGCAAAGTTCTTACCACCTGATACAGCAGATGTTGAGAATATCTTAAAGCCTAAAAACTCTTTCATTGACATGCCACCTGCAAACGGTAAGTTTTGTGGCCCAACAAAGTCGGATGATGCAAACTCATTAATGTTAAATAAGTCAGCAAAACCTGCGGAGTTCATAGCAAGATAACGCTGTCCGTCTTCTGGAATGTCAGCAGCACCAAATGTTTCAAACAATGTTAGCAAGTCTGCTTTTCCAAGAGCAGAGTTAGTATCATGTATTTGAGTTGAGTTAGCACCTGCATCCATAGCAGTTGTAATAATCTCGTCAGTCTTACGACCAAGAGCAGCAGCAGCAGACTCTGCAATAGCTTGACGTTCATTAATATTAGTCTTTAGTTCGTCAAGTTTATCGACATATTCCGCAGCATAGAAGTCTGACATTGTTACTTCCACATTAGTGTGGACTAGTTCCATTGGAGACACATTGCCGTTACGAGATTTAGTAGATGCTGAACCAGCACCAATTTTTTGAAATCGTGCAACATTACCAGTTACGTTTGTTGTACGAGTTGTATTACGCAGTTTTGAACCCATGCGTTGATAAGCAAGATGCACATCGGTTTCAAACTGCTTAATAAAGGCTTCAGTAATTGTATTAGCCATTTTTACAGTCCTTATTTAAGTTACATTTGCATCTTGGGTATCTGATCCGCTACTTCATTGAAGGTATCCTTACGGGCTTCTCAGTGCATCACAGGCCTTGATGATAGAGCATAAACATTTTTTCTATTCGGATTGCAACGCACAAAATGCACAAAAGTTTTATTTTCTTCAGTATCTTCAATTTGCTCAATATTAAAACCAAGCCATGCTAACCACTGAATAATTCCTTTGTTTCTTACCCAAGTGTTTACATGAAGTTGGTAATAATGAGTGTGATAAAACTCTATAAGATCAGGCGATACTCTATAAAATTTAGTTCTGTTTTCTTTAAAATGATTAGTAAACAATGACCAAAGCATTCCATTCTGAGAATCAATTCCTTGCAATCCCATTAATGCCATAGGTTTATTTTTATAATTAACTACAAAAATGTCAGGCTGATCTACCGCAGAAAGCAAAGCTTCAAAAATATCTTGTTCATATAGATCGGAAAATTCTGTTTTGTTTTCTTCACATATGTCGTCAAACACAGGTAAAAGGTGTTTACGAGAAAAAGGGGCAATTGTTATGCCCCTTGATTTAAACAATATGTTATCCATTATACAGCTTTTTATAGCCATCATCTACTTGTTTAACATAGTTCCTATCACGTTTAGCAGGATTCCAGTACCTTTCGTCACGCGCCATTTCTTCTAAATCAGCTTGTGAAGTTGTTGCCGCAGGGTTAGAAGGAGAGTCTACGGATGGGTCTTTGAGTTTTTCCATCATCATTTCCAATGCTATTATACCTTCATGTTTTTGACATAGAAGTTCAATTGCAGGTAATACTTCTTCTGGAAAGAATTGTTCTGCCCAAACAGACGCAGCTTCAATCCTAGCGTCAGAATTATCGCCTAATGCTTTAGCTTCAGCTTCTATATCTACTTGTTCTGGACCTGCATATTCTGCAAATTTTTCTATACCTTCTTTAAACTTTTCTTGAGAAAACCCATTTTCGTATGAATGATCTGCCCACCATTGTAGCAATTCGTTATTAAAACCTTCTTCAGCATTAACAACTTCTGGCAATTCATAATCACCCGATGAGTTTGGTCGATCACCAAAACGTTCTTGAATAAGTTCTTCTTTTACTTGTTCTTTAAGAACTTCTTCTTTTTCTCCAAGTTTAGACTCTAAAGATTTATATGCTTTGCCAAGTTCAGCAGGATCACTAAACTTTTCTGGTAGCCACTCAGGTCGTTCAGTAGCCACTTCTTCATTTGTTTCAATTACTTCAGCTTCTTGTTCCATCAGATTTTACCTTATGTGCATGATTAATACGAGATTCAATTAAACCAACAAGATAACGCTGCCCTTCTAAATGACGCAGTTCTTCTGTAGAAACATTTGGTCCATTAACCATTTCAATAGTTACTGAACGTAAATACTTTAATACAGCTTGTCCTGTTGGCGTACTGAATATTTCAGCGACATTGAGACTTATCTCCCTGTCTTTTCCTTGTGGTCGATGTATT